>ERZ791883.1430-NODE-1430-length-20187-cov-2.952911_pt1 | contig 20187 bp, 19 predicted proteins | sample MGYA00510160_ERZ791883 | MGnify/ENA primary metagenome ERZ791883 (study PRJEB30046, sample SAMN00792072) | human gut metagenome | study: EMG produced TPA metagenomics assembly of the A metagenome-wide association study of gut microbiota in type 2... | reverse complement strand
AGGATTCCCGGCTGGGCTTCGGGATTCTTATTTTATTCGGGATAAGTCTGGTTATCCTGAATTTCGGAATAACCAGCCTTTCAGCATTGCAGGATCCCGAAAAGGATTCGGAGATCCGCGCGGCACTCTCTTCTTTGAACTGGCCCGATTGGCTGAAGCCCGGAAGCCTCCGTATTTGTTGTTTGAAAACGTACCTTATGCACTTCTGCACATAAGGTACATTATGAGTTGTAAGCAATTATGTAAAGTCTCCTTTCGTAAATGATGTAGATACGTTTCAAATTTGTGTTTCGCTGTGCATAATTTTCCTTTATACTTTGTTTATCACAGATATAAAGGAGGCCAACTATGCCAAGTCAAAAGAGTATCCCTATCTCAGAATTAATCACTACAGCAAATTCAGAATTATTGCGACTAGATTTCAAGCGTAGTGCATTACAAATTTACTGTGCTGAATTCAGAAAGTTTTCAGATTACTACAGCAATGAGAAAATTCAGGACTATACTGCAACGACTGGACGGGAATATTTTCAATCCATCTATGGCGTAAATATTGCAAGTCCACGACTCCAGCTAACAAAGTCGCAATCTGCCACGCGCAGAGCGATCCGCCTTTTAGACGACATCTTCCAGTTCGGATACGCACTTAGATATTGCCACCGCAGTTATACAGTCAATCCAGAGTATGACATTTTGCTGGAGAGCTATCTTATGAAGTGCAGAAAGAAGCATAATTCACAGGGAACACTACGCACAAAGCAGATGAAGCTATGCCAATTTTTTGAGTATATAGAGGGCCGCAACATTCAGCTTGCATGTTTGACATCTGCAGATCTCTCGAATTTTATGACTACTCTTTGCCGTTGGCGTCGGCCAACACTTTACACGACTGCCAGTGTGCTGAAAGACTTTTGGCGCTATCTTTATGAGTCAGAGCAGTTCACAAAGGATTTATCTGCAGATGTTCCCAAACCTAAGATTTACACAGATGAGGACATTCCTGAAACATGGACTCTCGCAGAAGTAAAGCAACTGCTATCTGCTGTTGACAGGAGTAATCCAATTGGAAAAAGAGACTATGCTATGTTTCTTCTTGCGATCCTGCTGGGGATGCGGGCGGGCGATATTTGTAACCTGAGATTCAAAAACTTGGATTGGAACCAAAAGCTGATTACTTACACGCAGCAAAAATCCGGAAAAGTCAGTGCTTTGCCGTTGCTGCCTGTGATTGGAGAAGCAATTATTGACTATTTAAGAAACGGTCGGCTTGATTCCAATTGTGACAATGTCTTTATTCGGCACCTTCATCCCTATGGTGGATTCCAGTCCAGCGCTGCCGTATCTTCTGCGCTTAAGAAATACATTACATACGCAGGTCTGACAAGAAAAAATCGAAAAGCGATCCATTCGCTGCGACGTACCCTTGCAAGTACACTCTTGATGGACGGCACACCACTGTTGACGATTTCTAATATTCTCGGCCATTCCAGTCCCAAAACAACCACAGGCTACACAAAAGTAAATCTTCCCGCCCTGCGCAAATGCGCATTATCTTATGGAAAGTGGGAGGCTTCTGCATGACTGCTAAGATGCTACTGGAACAGTATATGGCAGAGCGCCATGCGCTTGGGTTTGTGTCAAAAACCGACGAAGGATGCATTCGGCGTTTCCTGCGCGATTACAAGGAACCAGAAGATGGAAAAATTGTTTTCTCTAAGGAGTACGTCCTTGAGCATATTGGAACGGGCTTAAACCAAAAGGCAAACACTGTACTCCGAGATGTCAGCGCAATAAATGGATTCTTGAATTTTGTAATTCGAAAAGGTTTTACCGCATACAAAATTCCGCCCAAGTCTATGCCCAAAGAAGTGCGCAATTTCAGGGCCTATATATTTACTGACACTGAAATTGAAAAGATGTTGGATTCTGCAGACCATTTTCCTGTATGCATGCAAAACCCGGTAAAAAAGTACCAGATTCCAGTAATGTTCCGCATGCTGTTTAATTGCGGACTGCGTACCTCTGAACTGTTGAATCTGCGCGTCTGTGATGTAGACTTTACCGAAAAAGTTCTTGCAATTCGTGACACAAAATTTCACAAAAGCCGTCTGGTGCCTTTTACGGATGCCGTTGCAATTCCGCTGGCCAACTATTTAGAATTGTTTCCGCCTGCCTCAAATGAAGCAAACCTTTTTGCCAGTTGCTGTTCTCGCAGTAAAGGAGAACAGTATGGAGCCTCTTGGATACACACACAATTCCGGACACTTTTAAGAATGTCCGAGATTCCTTACGGAGGGCCAGATAGAGGGCCTCGGCCACATGATATGCGCCATACTTTTGCTGTTCATTGCCTAAATAGCTGGGTTCTTGTAGGCGAAGATTTGACGGCAGGGCTTCCCGTTCTTTCAACTTATTTGGGACACAACGACCTATCCGGAACGCAGCGATATCTCCAGTTGACTGCACAAATGTATCCGGATATTACACAAAAATTGGAAAAACAATTCGGTGAGTTGATTCCAACAATGGAGGTGCCAAGATGAAGTCGCTTGATTTCGCACTACTTTTGTCGAAGTATCTTACACAATATTTGCCTGCACAGAGAGACTTGAGCAGCAACACAATCTGTTCCTACCGAGACACATTTAAATTGCTGCTGATATTTTGTCGAGATATACAGGGATTCAATATTGCAAAATTACCAATGACTCAGCTAGATAGAAAATGTATTGAGGACTTTATTTTGTGGCTTAGGAACATCCGAAAATCTTCGCCTTCCACATGTAACCAACGGCTTTGCGCAATCCATGCATTCTTTGACTATGTTATGGTCGAAGAGCCACAGTTTATGGAACAGTGCATTCAGATACACAATATTCCCAGAATGGTTTCGTCCGCTCCTCCCGCAAAATACCTTACACCCGATGCATTACGCTGTTTGTTGGCTATCCCCGACATTACAACGCCAAAGGGACGCCGACACCTTGTTCTTCTTACGGTTTTATACGACACGGCAGCACGTGTAAGTGAATTAGCCGATATTCGTATGCGTGATGTTAGACTTGATTCGCCTGCAGCAATTACCTTACATGGCAAGGGAGGAAAGGTTCGCACTGTTCCGCTCATGAAGCAAACAGTAGAATTGCTGCAAAGCTACTTTACGGAAAATGGTATTACGCCCCAAAAAAGTCCGGACATGCCACTGTTTTGGAGTGGGAATTACCGCAAGCTGACGCGCTCTGGAATTACATATATTGTCCAGAAGTATGCAGCTGCGGCACAGGCAATCTCAACTGATATTCCTGCCACTATATCCCCACATGTGTTCCGGCACACAAAAGCCATGCATTTAGTTCAAGCAAATGTAAACACTGTTTATATTAAAGATTATCTCGGCCACGCAGATATTTCCACAACAGAGGTATATGCCCGTGCAGACAACGAAGCAAAACGTGCGGCACTGGAAAAAGCCTCTCTATGTTTGGAATTACCTTGCGCTTCGAATTGGGAGCAGGACGCTGATCTTATTGCATGGCTTTTATCCCTTGGCTAAAAGAAACATATTATGCACAGTGGAGCAAAGAAAAAACAGCTTTTCTCCGCTGTTTTTAGGAGGTGCTATACATATTTGATTTGTGTACATAATGTACCTTATGCACTTCTGCATATAAGGTACATTTTCCAGCCTTAATTTGCCGCAGCATATCACGGTAGCCAGGGCGCAGCAGCCAGCCGCCGCGCTCGTCAATGCTTCCACCGACAATATCACAGCCGTCATGCAGCGCCTGCATTGAGCAAACTTTATAGCTGTTCATTGTGCCATCGTAGTCGCCGGGAATTCGCGCGTACACCCACGCGCGGGGTCTTTTCTGTTCGTCCATCAATTCATCTCCATAGATTCTTTTCATAAAAAATCGGGAGGGCTACGCGGTCCTCCCTGTAAAAAAGTATGTTTCATTTTCCGATTATTCCTTAGTCCTCGGTGTCCTCGTCGTCATCGTCACGGGGCGCAATATCTTTGCGGCGGGCGCTCTTGTAGACCAGAACGGCCAGCCCTGGCGCCTGGCAGTTCCTCATCGTTGGTAAGGTCACGTTTGCTTACCCACATTTCCGTAGGCTTGTTGGCACAGGTGTTATCCAGCACCATAATAGCTTGTCCATCATAGGTGAAAGTGACTTCCATCGGCTCCTCGTTGACGTAATAGCCGAGAGGGGCGCGGAGTTCCTTGACGATGTAATTACCGCTGTTGGTGGTGGCGTCCTTGCGGATGCTGCTGCCGTAATACTCGCCGCGAATAGGAATATCGCAGTCAAAATAGGTGTAGCCGTCTGCGCCAGTTTCGGGGCTGGTGGCGACCAGTTCGCCCGCTGCAAACAGCAGTTTTCCGTCCACGCTGTAAATATCGTCGGCAGCGTACAGGTTGAATACCGCACCCGCAAGGTATTTGCCGGTTTCGCGGTCAACTTTGTAAACACCTACTTTGGCCTTTTCGCGGTCATTGTGAAATTTTAAGGTCTGCTGCTCGGTGAAATCTGCGTTGGCATCCTTGCTGCGCACGACCTCAAAACTCTGGAAAGATGCAGCGCCGTCAATCTTGGCAATGCTCGTGGCCACTGCTAATTCTTCGATAAGTTCGTCATAAATTATGTTTCCCTCCAATAGAAAAAGCGCCCACAAAAGTGAGCGCTTGGGTAAAATATTCGGTTATGAGAACACCGGCAAACTTCCGTTTGCTGCATCCGTTTTTAGAATGGTGATCCAGTTGCTTTTGCCGTAGAGAAACCGCACGATATGCACCGTTTGCGTGGCATCGTCCACCGTGTAAAACGCAAGGTAGTTCATAACGATGGTGAAGCGGATACCCCATAGGGAAAGCAGTTTGTCGAAAACGACTTCAAATTTGTGCGGGAAGTCAGCCAGCGCACCGATTTTCTCATCGGCCACATCCAACAGCTTGTCGGCGGCAGTTAGATTTTTCAGCACGAGGTCGATATAGTCGTAGGCGTTCGCCATATCGCGCTCGGCGGCTTGGGTGACATAAATGTTGTATTTCATCTGCGCTCCCTGCGGTGGCGCAAATCAGCCATAACATCGGCAAAGGGGCGCGTGTTCCCGGCTTCCACGTCGGCAAGGCCCTCTTGCAGCTTGCTGTACAGTTCAATGCGGCCCGCCATTTCCTCATAGGTTTCCATGCTCATAACGGCAAGGTCGCCCTTACCGTTTTTGGTAATAAAGACCGGCTCGTTGTAGGCATGGCAGTAAGAGGAAATGTCATTGTAGTTGTTTCTCAAATCTGCGCTGGAACGAATGTTCGGCATAGATAGCACCTCTCTTTCATACAGAAATTATATCATAATTTGTGTATGAAAACAAGTAGGAGTTCCCTTGACCATGTCTCAGCCCGGAGCTATAGGATAGCCAAGGTGGGTGTAAGGACACCTCGGCCCTATCGCCGGACCGACAATTGCATAAAAAAGGACCATCGTCTATGATGAAAATACATTTCTTCGCGGGAATGTGCAAACTCAACAAGGCGAGGCCAATACATGAATTATACACATACCGAATCCAACAGACAACTGGCATTTTCAGAAACGAGGTATTCTTTTTTAAGCATCCCATCCCGGCTGGAGGGATTCAATAACTCCGATATGACAGTAAGCAGGTCTGTTTCCGGCCATGAGGTGTTTTACTTCAACGGTGAGCTGGAACGGGCGGAATCGGATCGCATCTGTCCTGTCTGCGGCGGGAGGATGCATATCAACGGACACAGGGAGCTGGTGCTGCGTCATCTGTGCTTCGACAGCAACCTCTCCGCGGTACGTTTTGACCGGGTACAGCTTGTGCGTCGGGTGAAAAATCTCTATCAACAAGAGAACGTAGGAGACAAGACCTTTCTGTTATCTGCTGAGATATTTGGGGCTCTGCAGAGAGTGAAAAGGGTAGAGCCGAAATAATCGAATGCAATATAAAGAGCCAGGACAGTGTGATGCCCTAGCTCTTTTCCTACCCTATTGTAATAGATGCTCTGCGGAACGGGGAAATCATTTGTGCGATAACTAAAAACAACAGAAATTGCCCACTAAATCACATGTATTCCATGGAGCGTTCTTCGCCATAAATTGTAAGGCTCATTTGATTATGGAGAAGCCGCATGAAATCTCGCTGTAATTTAGTTGTGGAATCACCCTTAAAAATCGCAAATACATTGTGCTGTGTTGGCTTTCCGCCCGGCATGATGAATATTGGACGAACCCTGGTATCCACAAAGGTGGAATATGCCGCATTCTGGAAAGTAAGGCCCATGCCGCTGACCGCCATACGATATGCAGTCATACCACTGGAAAGAAAGAGTGTGTTCTTGGGTTGGAAATTATATGTAGAGCACATCCATTGTGTCTGTCGATTCATGCGCCCCCTAACACTGGGGCAGATAAATAAGTCATCTGTCAACCAGTTCGCATCAATGTCAAGCGGGGCATTGGGTGTACTATTCGACTCTCTATATGCAGCCATACGCGGGTTTTCGCTGCTGGTAATAAACATGTACTGTTCTGACGGTAAACGCAGGTAATGCAGATCCGAATGATAGGCATAGGTCTCGACGATTGCAACATCTAAAACGCCATTGAGAACCTTGTCCAGCATATTGGTGTCGCGATCTTCGAAAATTGTCAAGAGCATATCAGGATACAATCGGTATAGTTCTGGCATAACGGAGGATAGCCAAATGCTGCCGCGATTGCGCCCAATACCGACATTGAGACGCAATTCCTGATCATCAGCAGAAAAATCAGCCAACTCTTGGTGCAAGCGATCCTGCATGACACAGATTTTTTCTAGCTCAGACAGATAATAAGCTCCGGCTTCTGTTATGCGAATTGGGGTGGAGGTTCGGTCAAACAAACGTGTGCCGAGTTCTTCTTCAGTGCGGCTCAAAAAGGCAGTCAAGGCAGGCTGAGAAATAAATAAACGCGTAGCAGCGCGAGTGATGCTTTGTTCTTCTGCAATCGTAGTAAGATAATTCAGGCGATCAGATAAGGTATTTTTCACAAAAAAGTCCCCCTAAAATTGTATGATGACAAAATGATAACACAAAAATATAACGATGTAAAGAGATTTATAAAACCTCATAACATCCGTGTTATGGGATGATATTCCGTTTTTTATTGGAACTTTGTCAAAACGCTTGCTATAATAAACGTACAAAATAGATCACGAAATAGAACAACTTTTGTATAAAATTTGTGGAGGCAGAACGATATGAAAAAGGTTTTGATTGAGGAACCGTTCCGTGTAAGCGTCAAACGAGATGCACAAATCCCTACTCCAAAAGAGGGGGAGGCACTGCTTCAAGTCATGTATTGTGGCATTTGTGGAGCTGACCTTGCTAGTTATACAGGCAACCAGCCATTTACCACATATCCTCGTGTTCCAGGTCATGAGTTTAGCGCTCGTATCTTGGACATCGCAGAAAACGAGAAGGGTTTGAAGGCAGGGGATATTGTGACCTGCAATCCTTACTTCAATTGCGGAAAATGTTATTCTTGCCGCCGAGGCTTTGTAAATTGCTGCACCGACAACCAGACAATGGGAGTGCAGAGAGATGGAGCATTTCAAGAATACATCGCAATGCCGATTGAACGCATCATCCCCGGCAAAGGGTTGACTGCTCGGCAGTTAGCGCTTGTTGAACCGTTCTGCATCGGTCATCATGGCATTACCCGTGGTAATGTAAAAAAAGGTGACAAGGTACTAGTCGTTGGTGCAGGTCCTATTGGAATGTTCGCAATGCTTAGTGCCAAGGCAGTTGGAGCAGAGGTTTATATGACCGATCTTCTGGACGGTCGTCTGTCCAAAGCCACTGAAATGGGAGCAGACGGAGTGGTGAGTGGCAAGAACCCGGATGATCTCAACGCGCTGACGCAAAAGATTACCAATGGAGACGGTTTTGATGTTTGTGTAGAGTGCTGCGGTGCTCCCGAAACCTTCCTTACTTGCATTGAGCAAGCTGCCTTTGCAGGGAAGATTATTCTGATCGGTAATGGCAAGCGAGAAACGAATTTTGTACATTCGATTCTCCTGAAAAAGGAACTGAATGTTTTCGGTAGCCGCAATGCTTATAGTGCGGACTTTGAGCAGGTCATCGACATTCTTGTAAGCGGAAAAATCAATGCCGAGGCTTTGGTAAGTGCGGAATATTCGTTGGAGCAGACAGGCGATGCATTTGAGGCATTGCGCCACAATAGTGGCGATCTGATGAAGGTCATGCTGAAAGCAGCAGAATAAAATAAGGAGACATGCAATGAGCAAGCGTAACGGAGCGCAACTGGAACTTAGTAAAAAAGGTTCCATGATGCACTATAAGCGATTGGCAACGCCCTATCTATTGTTGGCCCCCATGCTGGCGTTTGTCGCCTTCTTTATGATTTGGCCCATCATAAATGTATTCATGATGAGCACCGAATCTTACAAGGTTACAAAGCCAAACGATCGGCATTTTATCGGACTTGAAAACTTCGTAAAGATTTTCACAAATGATCCGATTTTCGTAAAAACCCTTGGGAATACAGCAATCTATGTTTTGTTTAGCGTGGTTTTCCAATGCGTTCTGGGTTTTTGGTTAGCATGGTTGCTGACACGTAAATTTAAAGGTCGTGGTGTTGTTCGTGCATTGGCGTTGGTTCCGTGGGCCGTTGCAGGTTTGATGGTTGGTATTATTTGGAACCTGATGTTGGGGCAGACTTATGGCGTGATCAACGATATGCTGCGTCGAGCAGGATTGATCGATATGAATATATCGTGGTTCTCTAGCAGCAAGATGGCGATGCTGGCAGCAGTAGTTTCGAATATTTGGCGTGGTATTCCATTTTTCACAATCAGTTATATGTCGGCTTTGTCCGGCATCTCGGATGATTTGTATGAGTCCGCCAAGATCGATGGTGCTAATTCGGCTGTTACACTGTTCCGTATTACATTACCAATGATCAAGGACACCATCATCTTCACGACCCTGTTGCGTGCGATTTGGACATTCAATGCGGTTGATCTGATTGTTTCTTTGACGGATGGCGGACCTAACCGCGGAACAACTACACTTGCCTTGTATATTATGAACACCTTTACTGGTAGCTATGACTATGGCTATGCTTCGGCACTGGCAGTTATTTCGACCATGATCATGATGGTAGTTGCATTTATTTATATCCGATTTGGCAAAATGGGCCAGATGGACAACTAAGGAGGCAGACCCATGATGAAACGACAGGCTAAAGATCTGGGGTGGCGCTGCCTGACCCTGTACTTACCGCTGATCCTCTTCCTGGTAGGAACATTGTTTCCGTTCTACTGGATCGTTAACACTTCTCTGAAGGACAGTATGGAAGTGTTGAGCTTGCCAATTAAATATTGGCCTGAGCACCCCACCTTAAGTAACTACCTGTACCTGTTTGAGAAAATGGGCTTTGGTAACAATGTGGCAAACACGGCTTTTGTGGCTATACTAACAACTATTCTTGTAACTTTGCTCAGCTTGCTGGCAGGCTATGCCATGAGTCGCTACTGTTTTTATGGCAAGACATTTATCTATGTACTGATGCTGGCAACTCAGATGCTTCCTGCGGTAGTCTTAATGATTCCTTTGTTTCAAACAATGGTAAAACTGCATCTTATCAACAGCCTATGGAGTCTGGTATTGATTTGCACCTGTACGAACCTTCCATTTTGCATGTTCATGATGATGGGTTATTACAGTTCAGTGCCCCGTGAACTGGAAGAGGCTGCACAGGTGGATGGATGCACGCTGCTTGGTTCAGTATTCCGCATCTTGATTCCGGTTATGCTACCCAGTATTGTGGCCACAGGCGCATATGCGTTTATCAATGCATGGAATGTCTACGTTTACGCTACTGCTTTTATCACTGATAAAGCGAAGTACACTCTTCCACTGGCACTGAATGTGTTCCAGGGTGAGTATGGCACGGACTACGGCAAGCTTGCTGCTGGCTGTGTCATCGCGCTGATTCCCGTCGTAGTGATTTTTGCCTTCATCCAAAAGCATCTCTCCGGTGGCGCAACCTCCGGTGCGGTCAAGGGCTAAGGCACATAAAATACAAACTTTATACTAGGAGGAAAACTTAAATGAAAACTATCCGTATCACTGCCACTATCCTTAGCGCTGCTATGGCCGCAACACTGCTGGCCGGCTGCGGTTCAAACGCATCTTCTTCTACAAGTAATGTTGACTCTACGACATCTATTGCAAGTTCTACTGCATCTACTGGCAAAAAGACTCTGACCTACTGGTATCACTCAGCTGACCCTGTGACGGATGCCTACTTCGAGGACTATTTCGCCAAGATCAACGCTGAGCAGGATCAGTACGAGATCAATTACAGCAGTTTCTCCTTTGCCGACTTCCAGGAAAAGTTCCAGATGGCTGTCTCCACTGACACCATGCCTGATGTTGTTAGCCTTGGTTTCTCCAATGTGGCGACTTTCACCGCACAGGATTCCCTGCTGCCGCTTGATGACTACATAAGCCAGATTGAAACGGTGGACAAGATCGACAGCAGAATGATGGACAGCATGCGCACCATCGGTGGCGGCACGCTTTACGGCATTCCTTATGCGTATAACCAAGAAGTCGCATGGTACAACACTGCAAAATTCAAAGAGAAGGGCATTGCGGCACCTCCCGCAACGCAGAGCGAGTTCCTTGAGGATTGCGAGAAGTACGCAGATCCCGCCAATTCCTCTTACTTTTACAGTCTGCGCGGCGTGCGACCCTATGACAGCTTGGTAGCTTGGCTGTGGACTTATACCGACGGTCTCGGCTATGATGGTTCTTGGTTTGACAAGGATGGCAAGTGCATCCTGGGCGATGCAAAGTTTGCAGAAGCTCTGGACACCTATGCAAACCTTTATAAAAACAATGAGGTTTCTGGTGATTCCATCAACAACAACTTCTCGCAGATCGTTGCTGAATTTGGCTCTGGTGTCTCCATGTACATCATTCACAACTCTTCTTCTGAGTCTACTCATCTGACCAACCTGGGCGAAGGCAATTTCGCAGCTGCTCGTGTTCTCGCAAATGATGAAGGTCATTACTTTGCTTCTGGTCTGCAACCCAACGTTTACTGCATCACCAATCAGGGGCAGGATCATGATTATTCCGGTGCCGTGTGGCTGATGAATGTTCTGCTGGATTCCGAATGCGAAGGCGGCATGTGCCAGGCCATTGGTCGTGTTCCTTGCAACAAGGATGTTGAGGAGCAGGAGTGGTACAAAAACGATCCCGAGATGATGCTGTACGCCAGCTATCTTGAAGATGACAACTACATCCAGATTCAGAATCCTTACTGGCTGACTGAGTTCTCCACCTTTATCTCCGATGATATGACCGCTGATTTCCAGGCCGTTCTGATGGGCAGCATGACCGCGCAGGATTGCGTATCTGGTTGGGCTGCTAAGATTGATGAGTATCAGGCCGCTTACGAAGCACAGGCATAATTAGATAATAATCGGCCACAAATAAAGGAAACACAGGAAGTCCTTTATTTGTGGCTTTTTTAGAAAATATTTTGGGGAGGTTTCCATGGTAGACAGTGTTATTTTGTTCCAAGACAATTTTCAGTCGTTTTCTATCGGACCGTTTCCTTTTGACCGTGAACACTCCGCAATGGGAGAGTATCACTACGATCAGCAACCGGGCTACCGTGGACAGTGGTATGATCCTATTACGAACTGCAATTATCGCGGACCCAGTTGGTTAGTAACTGCAACCGATGGTGTTCATTATATGGAGCAGACCCGAGTACGCAATCCGTTGACGCATGGTGTTTGCCCGGTGCTGGTGACAGGAGATGATCACTGGCAGGATTATACAATGACCGTTACACTGCGTACTCTGCGAAGTGATGAAGAGGCTGGCATTCTGTTCCGATATCAGACTTCGCTGATGCACTATGCGTTCTTTCTGAATGGCAATAAGATTCAGTTCTGGCGCGTGAACAAAACAGAGCGCACAATGTTGGCACAGACCCCATTTGAATACAACGGCGACGAATACTACACTATAAGTGTTGTTTGCAAAGGAAATACATTTACCGGCGCTGTTAACGGTAATGTTTTATTAACGGTGCAAGACGATTGCTATACGTATGGCAAGGTCGCATTGGCCGCATATATGCCGACACAGTATACTAATGTGCAAGTTACAACCACGCAGGAAGAGGCAATGCGAATTGTAGAACGCAAAGATGCGGAGCAAGCGCGTCTGGCCGAAAAGAGAAGCCATTATCCCAGGCCAAAGTTGCATAAGGTAATCGATTTGAAAGAATTCGGTGCCTCGCGGCAGATTCGGTTTGGGCATTTGATGGGGGGAAATGATTGGTACTTTGTGATGGCTCAGCATCAAAAGCGTGTTTTCAAGGAGCGTTATTGCAACATCAGCTGCCTGACCGCAGTGAATGTGCAAACAGGTGAAGTGTTGTGGCAGGTTGGTGAACCGTCCACATTGGCAGTGAACCAGGACACGACCTGTGATCTGCCGTTCCAGATCTATGATATCAACAACGATGGTTTTGACGAGGTGATCTTCGCCAGAGATTTCAAGGTCAAGATCTTAGATGGACGTACCGGAAAATTGTTGCGCAGTATGGATACTCCCTACAACGATGACCCTGCTGATAAGATTTTGGGTATCGAGTTCCAGAAACACGCCTTTGACAGACTGAACGTAGATGCTATTCGAATCGTGAATGTTTCAGGCAAAGAACACGCCAGCGACATCCTTATTAAAGACCGTTATGCTCGTCTGTGGGTTTATGATGAGAACTTTAATCTATTATGGAAGTTTACCCACAACAATACGGGTCATTTCCCATACGCGTATGATTTCAACGGGGATGGGAAGGATGAAATTTTCAGCTGCTACAACATGATCAGCAGTGATGGAAAACTGCAGTGGGAACTTCCCATTGACACGGATCACACGGATGAAATCGTCATTGGAAAGTTTGATCCTGATATCGATGAAGAATTACTGGCAATTGTTTCCGGTTGGGAAGGATTTATGATCGTAGATAAGCAGGGACATATTCTTGCTCGTGACATTAACGGGCATGGTCAGCGTATCAGCGTTGCCAATTATTGTCCTCAAATGCGTGGCCTTCAGATTTGCACAACAACGTTTTGGGAGAACCAGGGCATTATCTACCTGTATGATTGTAAAGGACGGGAGATTTGGCATAAAGAGCCTTCTTCCAACGGAAATGTTGTTGCCCCAGTCAACTGGTGCGGTGATGGTACAGAGTTGATCTTGCTTAACGGCAACATCAAATATGGCGGCATGCTGGATGGTGATGGAGATCGTGTTGTTCTGTTTCCGGATGATGGACATCCTGACCAGTGTGCAGAGGTTCTTAATCTGACCGGCGATCCTCGTGATGAAATCATTCTGTGGGATGCGCATAAGATGTTTATCTATACACAAGATCGCCCTGCTCCTGCAGGTCCTGTCTACCACCCGCTCAAATATCCGGAATTCAGTGCCTCCAATTACCGTGGAGAATTCTCTTTTGCGCACTGGGATAAAGAGAAAGACGAATAATATTTCTAATTAGGAGCCTACTATGTTATACGAACGATACCTACGCGCCTATGCAGAACAATTCCGAAAAACAGACCGGAATATGTGGAACTATGAAGATGGGTGCGTACTCATTGGATTGCGCGCAATGTATCAAGCGACCGGCGATAATTTTTATCTGAATGCGCTGCGTAGCTTTACGGATCGATATATTGAGGTAGACGGGAACATCCGCAACTATGTGGCGGCAGAGTATAATCTGGATTATATTCCAGCCGGTTGCGTTCTTTATACGCTCTACGATAAAACTTGTGAACCTCGTTACCGCAAGGCAATCGAGACACTGGAAGAACAATTGCGTCACCAACCACGTACTCCATGCGGAAGCTTTTGGCACAAAGCAATTTACCCCAATCAAGTTTGGCTGGACGGTCTCTATATGGGATTGCCATTTCATGCTAACTATGCTATTAGGTTTGGTGATGAATCCGCTCTGGATGACATTATGCTTCAATTCCGTAACGCACGCAAATATCTGTATGATGAAAAAACGGGGCTCTATTATCACGCCTGGAACGAGACAAAGGATGTTTTCTGGGCAGATCCCAAAACAGGTCTTTCTCCTAACTTCTGGACCCGTGCCATTGGCTGGTATCTGATGGCCCTGGCAGACATCTACGGAATGATTCCTGATAATCGTACTGACCTGATAGACGAGATGGCAGCCCTTTGGAAAGAGGCTATCGATGGTATGTTGCGTTGGCAGGAAAAGGACAGTGGATTGTTCTACCAGCTGCCAGCATTGCCCAACGAAAAGCGTAACTATCTAGAAACCAGTGGCTCTCTGATGGTTGCATATAGTCTCTTAAAAGGGGCACGCTTGGATGTGTTAACTGAGCCGGAGTATCGAGCTGCGGGTGAGAAAATCCTGGTTGGTATCGAATTACGAAAATTTACGGTTCATGACGGTAAGGTGGAGCTGCACGGTATTTGCAAAGGGGCCGGCCTTGGACCGACGGGTAATTTGCACCGTAATGGTACAGTTGATTATTATTTGTCTGAGGATGTTGTCCACGATGAACAAAAAGGTGTGGGCGTCTGTATGATGGCTTACGCGGAATATTTACAGGCAAAACAGGCTGGCGCGCTTACTGATGACTTCCCTAAAGTAGAGATCTTCAATAAGGGATATGATCCTATTATGCCGGGAGATCCTGCGTTCATTGCCTTTGAAAAGGATCGTGCAGAAAATGCTGCAAACAAAACCAGGTGACAGCGATGATATTTCCTGAAGCAATGCCAGAGGAGGTGGGTGTATCTTCCTTGGCGATACATCGCACACTGGATTACCTAGAACAGAGAAAAGTTGCATTGCATAGTTTGCTGATTTTGCGTCATGATGCGCTGATTTGCGAAGCATATGCAAGACCGTTTACAAAAAACACCCTTCATCGTATGTACAGTGAGACGAAGAGCTATGTATCACTGGCAATCGGGTGTATGTTTGCCAAGGGATATCTGGAGCCAAACGATCACATCGTAGACTATTTCCCTGAGAAGTTGCCTCATGGTGGGCCAAAATCGGAATTGGCACAACTTACCATCAGAGATATGCTACGGATGACTACCCCTTACAGTATGACAACCTATAAACATCGGCCAACAAAGGATTGGGTTGGCTCATTCTTTACCGCAAGAGCTGATCATGCTCCGGGAAGCTATTTTTGTTATGACACAAGCAGCAGCCATACGCTTTGTGCTCTTGTGGAAAAATGTATGGGGATGCCGTTACTGGGAATGTTGCGGAGTGAAGCGTTGACTGCTATTGGTTTTTCGAAGGAAAGCTATTGCATTAAGGATCCCATGGGGGTTAGTCAAGGCGGATCGGGCTTGATGGCAACATCCAGAGATATGCTGTCAGTGTTGGATTTGATCGCGAAGGGGGGCATATGGCAGGGGCATCAACTCCTTCCCAGAGAATACTTGGTGGAAGCTACCTCCTTTCAAATTGACACACTTGAAAACGGTGGCGCGAATGGTTGGGATTTTGCGCAAGGGTATGGATATCAGTTCTGGCGATTAACTCACAATGCATGGTGCATGTTTGGCATGGGAGGTCAATTGGCTATCTGCCTGCCAGAGCAGGATATGCTGATTGTAACGACAGCGGATACGCAACCATTAGCAGGTGGAGTACAAACAATTTTAGATGCTTTTTGGAATTGCTTACTACCCGGGGTAACGGATACGAGCTTGTCATCGGACACGGTTGCATATACGGAACTTCTTCATAGAGTATCTGATATGGAATTACCACGTGTAGAAAACTTAGCTAGACCTGTTGTAAATAATTGCGTGAAGGTGAATTTGGGACCCAATGCGCCCGGAATGACTGCGTTGCAGCTGGATGAAGAGTGTCTAACTCTGTATTATGGCGAACGGGTATGCTTACTGCCGTATCAGGCTGGCAATCTGGTACAGAGTTGCCTGTGGAATGATTCTGCGATTCCGTGCGTAATTGCTGCAGGTTGGCGAACACCCGACACGATATTGTTTAGAATCCATCTTTTGGGTGAACGATTAGGGAGTCTTAGTTTGCAACTGCGTCTGGGGACAAATCACGTGACATTGAATATGTGTAGTCATGAAGAACATCCGGATCGGTATTTTATGGGAACGGCATCCGGAAAACAGGAAAAATAAATTTGTGATAAGGAACACAAAGAGCCAGGGCAGTGGTTTCCTGGACAAACTCGCTTTTTCAAAGGACAAATTGAGTTTCTGCGGAGAAAATCGGCATAGTAAAGTATGGAATAAAGCCAAAAGGCCACTGCCCAATTACGGGTGGTGGCCTTTTGGCTCATCGCAAGCGCCGTACGATATAACGTATATAATTTGTTATTCCTGCTCCTGAGATACCTTTTTATCCACAAAAAACATATTTACCGTAGATGCAATCACTAGAATGATGAAGATTGACAGCACAGAACCAATTGCTACTACCATATAGCGTACACCATCATTCCCTTTGGCGCCTGCAGCATAAGCCATCAAGAGATATGCTAATACGCCGATTGCTACACCCCACAGAATCTTTAGGATCGAGGGGGCCTCATCTCCAATTTTGCTGTTTTGAGTGCAAAGAGCGGAAATCGCAGACACACTATTGTCCGCACTGGTAGAGAAAGAAATCAGCATGATAAAAAGCGTGATTGGGATCAGTATTTGAGCAAAAGGTAACTTTCCAATGAATGCCCATATGCCAGCATATGTGCCATTTTCGTTGATTACAGAAGCTATATCCAAAACTCCGTTTACCTGCCAGTTAATCGCACATCCACCAAATACCGAAAACCAAATGATAGCGAAAACGCTTGGCATCAACCAGTTTACTATCAACGATTCCCGAATGGTATGTCCATAAGTCAGTTGAGCAAGAAAAACTCCTGTCACTGGGGCGAATGCCATCCAAAATGTCCAGTTGTAGATTGTCCACCATTGCAACAGAGCACTACCACCAGATGTTCCTGTGTCAAGACTCCACAGTGGGAGGTTCTGCAACCAATAACCAATCGCAGAAGTAGAAGTATTAAAAATAAAAGCAGCGGAACCCCCAGAACCAAGACAATAGCAGCCAGCACCATATAAAAACGAAAATTTAGATTTGCAAAAAACTTAATGCCTTTTTCAACACCGCTCAGAGAAGACAAAAGATATAAAATTGTGGTCACACCCATAACAGTTAACATCAATATGTGCGTCGGCTGAATATTGTACACATACTTTGCGCAAGCACTGGTAAGACCGATAAATGTGCCCAGTGTACCTACAAGAGCCAATGCCAGAGCCAAAATATTGACTGCATCGATTAGAGAAGAAATTCTGCGCTTTTTAACCTTGTCTCCAAACAACGGTACAAGCAATGTAGAGAGCGAAACAGGCTGTTTTTTGTTAAAGCACAAATACGCAATAGAAATGCTGCATATTCCATAGAACGCATAAGGAAAGACTGACCATTCGTGAAAAGATCGCCCCAATGCAAACAGTACGGCTTCAGATGAGCCAGGTTCAATGCCATAACCATCCAGTTCCCCCCAAATACTTTGTAAAAAAGTAATGGGTTGGGAAATGCTTGACGAGACAATGCTCGCTCCAATTCCTCCCGTTAGTGACATTGCAAACCAAGACCAGAAGCCATATTTCGGCTTCGCATCAGGTCCTCCTATACGAATATTACCAACCTTGCTAAATGTAAGAATCACGCAAATGATTACGATTGCCAATACGATCCACTGATACAACCAGCTCAAATTCTGATAAGCAAGTTCAAACGCTCCCTTAAAGAGCGAAATCAAAAGCTGATTGTTGATCAGCCCTACAGCCCCTGCTATCAATACACATGAAAGGGCTGGGATAAACACTCCTTTGCGGATTGCCTTTCCTTTCATGGGTCTCCTCACTTTCGTTTCGTATAAAAGTCATGGACATGCTGCAAAATGATGCTGTTGTCTCGCTTCCCATCATCCTTGGAGCGCAGTTCTTTTATTGCTGTGCAAATCTGGATTTCAGCATCTTTTTCTTTCTTTCTACTCTCATCGTTTTGCTGCCATGCGATTTTGCCATTAACACAGGTCATGATTACACTCTGTCTAGTACCACGCTGTACAAGCAGTGCCAGCGGGTCAATACCCGGATCCGCGTAAGGCTTTTCTATGCTATCGACACTGATCATTGTAAAATCCGCCGTAGCGCCTGGTTCTAGGATGCCGCTGGACAGACCACAAGCAGAAATCTTTGCTCCACGCGAAGTAGCCATTTTCAAAGCGTCTTTGTAATCTACTTCGCCATCCACACCATTGTGCAGATTGTTGAGCCATGCAACACGAATCTCTCTTAGGTAGTCCTGATCGTCATCAAATGCACATCCATCTAACCCAATACCGCAGTCAATACCAAGTTCATTCGCCCTCTGCATGTTGAAAATTCCGCTGCGCAAACGTAAATTGGAAGATGGATTCGTAATTAAATGCGCTCCGCTCTCAGCAATCAGCTGCAAATCTTCTTCATCCAGCCATACGGCATGTGCAAAGGACACCCATGGGCCCAGAAACCCGATTTCTTTATAATGTTTAATAAAGCTCTTGCCCCATGTACGCTTTGCATACTCTGCTTGATACTGAGTCTCCAGTAGATGCAGATGAATGTACATACCATGTTTAAGTGCATATTCCTTCATCTGAAGCAGGGATTTATCACTGCACCACTGACCACCGTTCGGATGAAGTTGTACCTCAGTCCATCCTGCTTTGATATCATCTGCAAGATCTTCGCAGATACCCTCGACAAGTTGGAAATACTCATTCATGTTCATAATCTTGTCATGAATGCCGGCTGCAAAGTTTGTGCGCAGTGGCTCTGGCAAATCTGAAATGAATTTATCACGGTCATAATAAATGCGCTTATTCTGATCCAAATACAAAGGACAGAGAATGCTTCGTATACCTGCGTCCTTATATCCCTTTTCGGCTGCCACCATTTCTTCACGAATTTGAGCAAAGCTGTTAGGGTTGTGACTATGCAATACCATACCAACACCAGACGATACAAGACGCATCCCATCATAGTAACACGCTTGATAGTGGGGGATAGCAGGGAGCTTATTTAAATCCTGTAACCACATTTCCAGCGCCCGATCAGGGGTACGGAAGGATATGGGGGACATGCCTCTGCCGTGATCATGAGCGTCTACAAAAGCAGGCATCATCAACCAATCTTTGCTTTCCAAAACCTGTGCTTCCGGATAGCCAAGTCGCAGTTTCTCAGGCTCATCGATCTGTTCAATCCGATTGTCACGTACTAAGACAGCTGTGTTTGTGCATACTTCATCGTTCGTCCCATTCCAAAAATAACGAGGAATAAAAATCGATTTCATAAAGAACTCCTTAACTAAAAAAACAGAATGCGGCAGAAGATGACATACTCCATCGTATGTTCTTCTGCCGCTTTTGCAGGTTGATGTGTTTATTTGTCGGCAGAAGGTCGCTTGTAGTTCAGATAGAGAGAAGCTTCCGTACCACCATCTACAACAATTGCCTGTCCGGTTATGGCACGAGCTTCATCGCTTGCCAGGAACAACGCTGTTTCGGCAATATCCTTTGCTTGAATCTCAAATGGTGCCGGCTGATAGGTATTCAGGAATCTCTGACGAGCTTCCCCCTCAAAGCCATTGTTCAGCGGAGTGTTAACAAATCCAGGGCAAATCGCATTGCAACGAATATTATCACGTGCAAAGTCAATTGCAACAGATCTTGTAATACTAAGTGCTCCAGCCTTTGCCGCCGAGTAACTCAACTTATTCGGTGTTGGGCGAATGCCATAAGTTCCAACTAGATTAAGTATTACACCACCACCTGTTTTGATCATATGAGGGATGCAATACTTACTGCCTAAAAAGACGCTATCCATGTCCAGTGCAACGACTTTTTTATAATCTTCATAAGAAGTCGTTACTGCAGTACCGACCGGGCTGATGCCTGCAATTGTAAAATACACATCGAGTCGTCCGAATGTGGCAACAGCATCATCAAACAAGGCC
>ERZ791883.1406-NODE-1406-length-20466-cov-3.211406_pt1 | contig 20466 bp, 19 predicted proteins | sample MGYA00510160_ERZ791883 | MGnify/ENA primary metagenome ERZ791883 (study PRJEB30046, sample SAMN00792072) | human gut metagenome | study: EMG produced TPA metagenomics assembly of the A metagenome-wide association study of gut microbiota in type 2... | reverse complement strand
AACAAAGGCTTATAGCCGCTGAGTAAACCACCCGTTAGACGGGTGGTATTGATTTACTATTCTTCACGCATGCGGTAGCCAACACCGATCTCTGTAAAAATGTACTGTGGTTCTGCCGGATTTTCTTCCAGTTTCCGGCGGATGTGGGCCATGTTTACACGCAGGATCTGGTTGTCATTGTCTGCATAGGGTCCCCAGATCTTTGTGATAATGGACTCATAGGTCATGACCCGTCCTGCATTCTGGGCAAGAAGACATACCAGTTTGTATTCGATCTGGGTTAAATGGATCTCCTGATCTTTTACTTTTACCAGACGGCGTTCAAAATCCACCAACAGATCGCCTACCTGGTATTTGGAGCTTCCAATATGCTGGTTGCGCTGGGAATGGCGCAGAGCGGTACGGATACGTGCCAGAAGCTCTCCTGTACCAAATGGCTTGGTGAGATAGTCATCTGCGCCCAGATCCAAAGCAGCGATCTTGCTCTTTTCAAGGGTTCTGGCAGAGATAACGATAATCGGAGTGATGCTCCAGGAACGGACCTGTTCAATGAGCTTTAAGCCGTCCATATCCGGCAGACCTAAATCTAACAGGATCACATCCGGATGCTCGGAAGTGATGTACTGTAAGCCTTCCTTTCCTGTATTGGCGCTGATCACCCGGTAGCCCTGAGGCTCTAAAATATGTTCAATAAAACTGCAGATATTTTTTTCGTCTTCAATAATGATGATATTTGCTTTCGTAGTCATAATTAATACTCCTTCCAGTCGGGTAAGGTAAAAGTAAACATGGCGCCATCTGCATGATTTGCAGCCTGGATCATACCGCCATGGGCATTGATAATAGTTTTACAGATCGAAAGCCCGATTCCCATTCCTTTGTGGCTGTCGCCGGATTCATTTGTGTTTACGCCACCGCCATCAAAAAGGGTTGGGAGCCGCTTAGGATCAATACCTTTTCCGTGGTCTTTAATAGTAATATAAAGTACTCCATTTTCTGTACGTACTTTTAATTCAATGGGCTTTTCGCTGCCGGAATGAAAATGTGCATTTTCTAAGAGATTGTTAATAACCTGCTCAATGAGCATGGCATCCATGGGGACCATGATAAAGGACTCAGGAATATGAACCTGGACAGTTACGCCTGGAAAACGCTTATGGAAGCGTCTGACTGCTTCTGAGATCACTTCTTCCAGGGATTCATCTGTTTTTGTAACACTGGTAATGCCTTTGTCATCCTGGATGCGTGTAACAGAAAGCAGGTTTTCTACCATGTTTAAAAGCCACTGGGCATCTTCTTCAATATTGTGGATCAGCTTCCGCTTTTCCTCCGGTGACATTTCATTTTCCTGCTCTAAGTAGGCAGCGCTGGAACCAATGATCGTGGTAAGAGGGGTACGCAGGTCATGGGACATGGCGCGCAGCAGATTGGCACGCATAGTTTCTTTTTCCGCCTGCATCAGCATACGGTCCTTTTCCTGGATCTGTACGCTCTGTTTGGAGAGCATGATGCAGATACTGCTGGTGAAACAGGAGATAAAGGTCATTCCCACGAATGTCAGCGGGTAGCCGCTCAATGTAAAATTCAGGGTCATATATGGGTAAGTATAAGCGTAATTGACCCAGAACACGCTGTAAAGAGAAGCGATGATACCGGCACTGTAGCATTTGGTATAACGGGCGTGGAGCAGAATGACCAGGATGTAGATGATCGATACATTAATGGCATTACCGCTGAGATGAAAGATGGCATTGGCAGTCAACGTAGCTACCGCCATACAGGCGACCGTTATAGGAAGTGTGTGCAGTGTATTGAAAAAAGTAACTTTTAATAGCGCGGGCAGTTTTTTCAAAGAGCCTTTTTTTAAAATCATAATATTTACCTCAGTATTAGGATAATTATATTATAATTCATTCTGCTTATAAGCGCAATGTAAGAGAGTGTTACCATTTTTTACGGGGCCGCTTTACTTTGTGTGTCTGCTTTTTGTAAGCAGGAGTGGAACTTCTTTTCTGGGAGAGAAGCTGGTCAAAATCGGAAGAAGAATAACCGATATCTTCCAGGCGTTCCAGACGGCGCTTACGGCGCAGGAGCAGATCTTCTTTTTCCTTCCTGTGAGAATGGAGAAGGAGAAAAAGGATCACGCCTACAATGATCAGGGCTGCAGAGCAGATCCCCACTAAAAGGAATGGAAATGCCTTTTTGGAAGCGGAGGAACGTGTCTGTGCGCTGGAACGGGCATTTGCATCAGGAATTTCCTTTTGCTCGGGAGTTTCTGCAGGAGCAGCAGTGCCGGTTTCTGTCTGTGCAGCGGGTGCCTGTGATCCGGCGGATATGTTTTCTGTATTTGCCTGTGTATGGGCAGCAGAGCACAGATAGACCTGTCCAATGGAATGGCCCTGGTATTCATATAAAATGCGGGCAATAGCATGATCCGGCGCATTTTCATCCAATTCGTAAGAAAGGGAAGCTTCTGTGTCAGAGAAATCGGCATCTTTTGGAATGATCACAAGACTGTTTTTGTCTAACTCCAGGGAAACATTGTCCTGGGCAGTCATGCCGCCGATGGTCATATCGTTATCAAGTGCCTGGTAAGAGGTTTCATGGTCTACCGCTTTTAACGCCTGGAAACGATCAAAACCAAAGTCAAAAAGAGCCTTGGTATCGGAATAATGAGTCTGATGCCCGTTTAAAACAACGGCGATCAGGGTCATATCGTTTTTCTCTGCACAGGTAACAAGGGTATTGCCCGCAATGGAAGTGTAACCTGTCTTTCCGGCAAAAGCCCCTGGATAGTACACAGATGTGTTTTTTACCAGCATACGGTGGTGGTTGGCTACATAACCGCCTTCCAAATTGCGCTTGGTAGGCGGAAGCTTGTAGTTGCGTGCGCCATCGATCTCTAAGAAGTCCGGGTTCTGGATGGCTGCTCTGGTGATCAGGGCCATGTCATGGGCAGTGGTGTAATGATTTTCATCGTTTAAACCACTTGGATTGGCAAAATGGCTTCCTGTACATCCAAGGCTTTCTGCAGTCTGGTTCATAAGCTCTGCAAAGGCTTCTCTGGAGCCGCTTACGTGGCAGGCAAGGGCATTTGCACTTTCGTTGGCAGAAGCCAGCATAAGGGCGTACAGGCAGTCACGGACCGTAAGGACATCTCCTTCGTCAATACCTGCTGTACTGCTGCCTGCTTCCACATTGTAAACATCATCATGGGAGAAGGTTACTTCTTCATCTAAACTGCAGTGCTCTAATACAATAAGGGCAGTGAGGATCTTCGTAATGCTGGCAGGATAATAAGGCTGGTCCTCATTTTTAGCAAAAAGAACCGTTCCGGTCTGCGCTTCCATAAGAATACCGCCATCTGCTTCAATAGAGACAGCAGACGGCCAGGAAGGCGCGGCCAGAACGGTTCCGGGAACCAGGATAAAGATCAGATTGATACTGAGGATAAAAGAAAGAATTCGTTTCATTATAAGCAGCTCCTGTTAACGGCGTTTATTTTTCAGTGTCATGATCAGGCAGATGCCAAAAAGGATCAGTGACAGGGCGCCGAACAGAAAAGCAATGCGTCCGGCAGTATCCATGAAAAATCCTTCGGGCACGATATTGATCAGCATATCTGTGGTCGGGTCTAAGATCCACAGGTCATTGGTAAAAAACATGTGGTGGAACATGATGAAATATTTTGTAAAATTGGTGGATATAATAGCAGCCAGTGCTGCGATCACTGCAAAAAACAGCCCGGTTCCTATACAAAGGGAAGAAGGAAGCAATGTGCGCAGGTCTGCTTTTGAGAGGATCATAAATAAAAGCATAACGACGCAGACCACCAGGCAGATCCGGCGCAGGGCAATGGCTTTTAAAAACAGTCCCTGTACATCTTCCATGTGGGCAATTTCCCGTTCATTGAAAAACTCACGGGTTTCGCCGCCCATATGGGTGGTAACATGAAGGTCTGCACGTTTTCCCTTTAAATATGCCATCATCTGGTCTGTTACATCTAAGAGGTCATCCATAGTCATAGAAGGAAGGTCGTCTAGAACCTGGTATTTGGTATATTCTTTTTCAAAGTATCCCGGAGTCCAGTAGACCACTGCTTCTACAGAAGTGAAAAAAAGTATGATCATAAGGCAGAATGCAGTAAGGATACCGGCAAATCGTTGAAGGTGTTTCATAGTAGTTGCCTCCTTTTGGAAGATAAGTATATGTTCTCTCAGAGAGAAATTTCCTTATATACAAAGAAAAGCCCAACCCCGCAGCTTCTGGTATCTGCAAAGTCAGACCTTTAAGTGCGCCTTCAGGGACTCGAACCCTGGACAAATAGATTAAGAGTCTACTGCTCTACCAACTGAGCTAAAGGCGCATGTCTATGTGCTTTTGAATGACACGATAGACATTATAAGGGATTTTATAGAGACTGTCAAGAGGTTTCTTGAAAAATTTTTAAAACTTTTTTACATTCACATCTAACTGGTTAAATGGAATTTCAATGCCGGCCTGGTCAAACTGTAACTTGATCTGTTCTAAGATCCTCCAGCGGACGGTCCAGTAATCAGAAGTGTTGGTCCAGCCTCTTGCACCGAGGACAACGGAGCTGTCTGCTAATTCGTCTACATAAACGGTGATGCCGTCTTCTTTGATGATCAGGGGATCATTGGCATAGATCTGCTTTAAGATCTCTTTGGCTTTTTTCAGATCAGAGGTGTAGCCGATGCCAACAGTCAGGTCCACACGGCGTTTTGGCTGGGCTGTTACGTTTGTGATGACCGCATTGGAAAGGCTGCCGTTTGGAATGGTGATCTTTCGGTTGTCTACAGTAACTAAGGTTGTGTATACAAGACCGATGTTCTGTACTGTTCCCTCGGTACCTTCACAGACAATGTAATCATGGATACCAAAAGGCCGCATAACAAGGATCAGGATGCCGCCTGCGAAGTTTGCAAGGCTTCCCTGAAGTGACAGGCCGATGGCCAATGTTGCAGAACCTAAAAGTGCGATAATAGAAGCGGATGGAACGCCGATCTTTTCTAATGCCATGAAAATGACAATAGCATAGGTAATGGCATTTGCCAGAGAAATAAGGAATTTACTCAGGCTCAGGTCCATTCCCATACGGTCAAAGGTCTTTTTCAGAAAATGGCTGATGTATAAGGCGATCCGAGAACCGATGAAGATAATAAGGGAAGCAACAAATAACCGGTAAGCTAGGGACAAAAGGCCGGGAGTCCAGGACTTTATAGACTCTAAAATGGCATTGGGCTTTAACTGCTGTAGGTCTTCGTGGACTTCGGCAGCAACTGCCTGGGTCTCTGCAAGGGTAGGAAGAGCGCTGCTTTCCTGGGCGGTGAATAGTATCATAGGTTTTTCCTCCTGCTTTTCGGTGTAAACTCAGGTTTCCCGCGCTGACGCGCTCCACTGCCTGCTACGCAGGCGGAACCTTCGTTAATAGCCCAAGAAAAACAAATGCCGCTCTTGGCGGCGCTTGTTTTTCTCTTGGACTCATTATATCATGAATTGAAAGTGTGGACAATGTATTGTAAACATTCGGTGAAATTTTTTAAAAAAAATATTAAAAAAATTGTTGACAAGAAGAGGATGATACGCTATAATTTTCGTTGTGTTCAAGAGAACGCGCCTTTAGCTCAGTTGGTAGAGCAGTAGACTCTTAATCTATTTGTCCAGGGTTCGAGTCCCTGAAGGCGCATTGAAAGGTCTGATTTTGCAGATATTGGAGGCTGCGGGGTCGGACTTTTTTGTTGTATAAAATTAGATGAACAGGCGCAATGAGATTGTGGCTGGATCATTATTTCTTATGGCAGTGTTTATGGCTGGGACAGGGACCGAGGCATTTATTTACCTCGCGAAAAGCTTTGCAAAGCTTTAAAGCCCGTTTGTCCCAGTCTTTTTTGTCGCAGGTGGCTTTGCAGAGTTGTCGGGTCAGTTTGGGTGGGAGTTTCATGGAAATGAGGCTCCTTTTTTGTTTTGTTATTTCTATATATAATATGTAGGAAAATGAAATGTGGATAAAAGAAGGGAAAAAGAGATAATATGTGGATGAATGTGGATAAAATGAGATAAATGGATTTAAAATGCAAAGATCCCGGCGGATTGGTATGCCGGGACCTGGGTGCATATACGGTGGTTTAATTTTCTTCGTTTTCTTTAGGCTCTCTCATAGCGATCAGTTTGCAGATAGGATTTCCCATAGAGGAAAACTTTTCTTCATATTCTGTCATTACATTTCCGGCACACATGACCGGATCGTGGTGCAGATCGAAGGTGTGGGCGGTAATGGTCCAGCCAGCTTCAGGGATTGCTTCCAGGGAGTAATCAAAAAGGCCTTTGTTGTCAGTCTTAAATTCGACTGTGCCGTCAGCAGCTAAGATCTGGTCGTATACGGCCATAAAATCCGGGGAAGTCAGACGGCGCTTTGCATGGCGGTCTTTTGGCCATGGATCGGAGAAGTTAAGGTAGATCTTGTCTACTTCTCCCGGTGCAAAGTAGTCTGCCATGTTTTTGGCATCGATGCACATGAAATAAATATTGTTTAATTCTAACTGGGCACGTTTTTGAAGTCCTCTTAAAAGTACGCTGGAATAGCGTTCAATGCCGATGTAGTTGATATCAGGGTTCTGCTGTGCCAGTTCCATGATAAAACGTCCTTTTCCCATACCTACTTCGATCTGGATGGGGTTGTCGTTGCCAAAAACCTGGTTCCAGCTGCCTTTGTGAAGCTCTGGTTCCTGGATCACATAGGGGCTGGTAGCAATAGTCTCTTCTGCCCCGCGTATATGTCTTAAACGCATGGATATTGTCCTCTTTCTTAAATATGGTGAAAAGTATCTTCCGCAACTGCGGAAAATACGGATATATGGTGAAAATATATCTGCTAGTAACTATATCATATAGTGCTTAGTGATTGCAAGGTGAAGGAAAATTTAGTATACTTACGTTAGCAGATAAAAGAGCAGTCGGGAGTGAAAACAAGGGTGTTGCAAGCTTGCTTGCATAAGCGCTTGCTTTCGTTTCCGAATATTCGGGCAGCGCCCGAAGCTTCGTGTTTTGCCAAAAACACGAAGACTGCTCTTTTTAAGTTTATGAATAAGTGATTTCGGGGGGAAAATTACATACAAAGGAGGAAGGGCGATGTCAAACTTTGAACGTACTACCAGCTGGCAGCAGATCCAGCAGGGGGTGAAGGAAGCGGAGCGCCTGATCGTCAGCAAAGATTACAATCTTGTTATGGTGAAGGCCAGACAGACGTTGGAGTGTATGGTTCGGTATCTGGCTGAGAAGGCGTGTCTTGTAGATGGAGATTTGGCAGATACCATAGATCAGCTGTATGAGGGACATTGGATCGACAAGACGACCAAGGACGATTATCATACCATCCGTATTCTGGGAAATAAGGCGGTCCATGAAAACGATAATACGGCCTATAATGCAAATCAGGCATATCAGCTTCTAACCAAACAGGTTTATGCATTTTCTCATGATTTTCAGGTGGCAAAGACCTTTACAGTACCGGTAACAGATACAAGACCGGTGCGAAATGCCAGAACAGGTGCAACCACTGGCAGTTCAGGTGCAGGAAGTGCATCCTATGGTCAGACAGGCGGGGCAAGACCGCGTACAGGTACCGGTGCAGGGCAGACTGCAGCTTCAAGAGCACAGTCATCTGTAAGAAGTCAGACATCCCCGAGATCCCAGACATCAGCCAGAACCTCTAACGGTACAGGAAATGGACCGCGCTCCGGTGCAGAACTGCAGGGACTTTCCAGTCGTTCCGGAGCAAACGGAAGCCGGAGAACGGCAGGAAGCAATAGCAGCACAGGCAGCAGAAACAGAAATTCCCAAAGTACCAACCGCTCCTACAGCGGATCTTCCCGCAGCGGAAGGACTCGCAGAAGAAAACACAGACCATCACCTGTGGCAATGGTATTAAAATTCCTGATCCCGATCCTTGTGATCGTAGTCCTGGTAGTAGCGATCCGCACTCTGGTGCCGGGAAAGAAGAAAGCAGATCCGACCCAGCCGGAGACCATGTCCACAGAAATGACATCAGCAGAGACAGAAGCACCGACTCCGGAAGAGACCCAGCCACCGGCTGATGTATATGTAGTTACAGGAAATAAAGTAAATGTACGTACAGAACCGTCTACCAATGGCCGTATTTTAGTACAGTTGGAAGGCGGAACAGAAGTTACTTATGTAAAGCGTTATAATAATGACTGGACTGTGATCAATTATGATGGTCAGGAAGCTTATGTTTCCAGCCAGTATATAGCAAAACAGGAAGCAGAAACAACTGCAGAGACCCAGGCAGAAGCAGAAACAGCCGCTGAAGGCGAGACTGCAGCAAACCAGTAGTGTCGCTGGTTTGGTCAGTGTATGGCTGAGTTATTGAGAACTTTGTGCAAAACAGGAGAATGAGACCCATAAAAAGGTCCCATTCTCCTTGTTTTTGTGCATAACGCTTAAAAATTTCGTTAAATTTTTAATTTATGTACAATTTCGCTCTGTTAATTTTTGAAAAAAGTAGTATGATAAAAAAATGCAAAAAGCAAATTGCATTAAAAAAAGAACAAAGAAAGGGAGGACTGTGACATGGATACAGTGATCAACCGGCTGTCTGATATTGAGAAAGCCGCCGTTTCTGTGATGGATGGTGCCAGTGAGCGAAAAAAGCAGATGGCCCGTGAAATGGAAGAGAAAACGGCGGCTTTTGATGCACAGCTGGAAAAAGAAAACCAGGATCGCATTTCCCAGATACGCAGCAAAATGGAAGAGGAATTACAGCAGGAGTTAAGACAACAATCAGAGGATGCCAAAGCTACGATGAAGCGCCTGGAGGCCACCTACGAAAACCGGCATGAGGAATATGCGCAGGCTCTCTTTAAAAATATGATAAAGGAGTGAGAACATGGGAAGCCTGATCAGTTACAGCGGCATTTCCACCAAGGTGAAGGCTATGGAGCGTTTCAGGATCCGCCCGGAGCAATTTGAGGCAATGGCAGACCTGGGATCTGTGCCTGAGGCGGTTCAGTTCTTAAGGAGTAACCCCTCTTATGAAAAGGCATTTTCCAAAGCTTCTGAGGATGAGCTTCACCGCGGAAAGATCGAGCAGCTGTTAAACTTAAGCAAATACCATGATTTTGCAAAGCTGTACCGGTTTGCAAATGTAGGGCAGAGGCGTTTTCTGGACCTTTATTTCATGCATTATGAGATCGATATATTAAAAACCTGTCTCAGAAATGCAGCGGGAAACAGAGAAAGTGCCCAGGATCTTTCGGGGTTTAAGGAATTTTTTGATAAACATTCGGATATGGATCTGGTGCAGCTGTCCCAGTGCAGGAGCATAGAAGATGTGATCCGCGGGTTAAAAGGTTCTGCTTACTATGAGCCATTAGAAAAGCTTTTAGAGCAGGGAAAAGCAACGCTTCCGGCCTGTGAAACGGCTATGGATATGCTTTATTTCAAGACTATCTGGAAGATAAAGGATAAATATCTTTCAAAGGCGGAGGCAAAAATGCTGGCCCAGTGCTTTGGCACGAAAATGGATATGTTGAATTTTCAGTGGATCTGCAGGGCGAAAAAATATTATAACCTGTCGGAAGGTGATATTTATGCGCTGATCATTCCGATCCAGTATCATGTTACCAAAAAAGAGATCCAGACCATGGCTCAGGCGGAAAACATGGAACAGGTTTACGGGGTGATCAAAAACAGCTGGTACAAATGCCAGAATATAGAAGAGCTGATGGATCAGGGCCTTGGAAATGCGGCAAAGGAGCTTACAGATAAGATCTATGAGCTTACCAGCAGGAAAGAGCCTTATTCAGCAGCAGTATTAAACTCTTATCTTTATTTTAAAGAAAGAGAGATCGAGCAGATCATAACTACCATCGAAAAGATACGTTATGGGATGACAGCAAGGACATAAGGGGGTTAATGTGAAGTGATAGAGAAGATGAAGTTCTTAAGCATTACCGGCCCCAAGGCAGACATTGACCGGGTGGTGGATACCTATCTTTCCAGATATGAGATCCATCTGGAAAATGCCCTGTCAGAGTTAAAGACGGTAAAAGACTTAAGACCTTATATTGAGACCAATCCATATAAGGAAAAATTGAATATTGCCAGAGAACTGGCAGAAAAGATCGGCGGACAGCTGCCAGAGGTTTCAGAGACGGAACTTCCTACACAGGAAGAAGCAGCAAAGATGGTAGATGATCTGAACAGCCGGTTAAAGGAATTAAATGATAAGAAAGAAGAGCTTCAGGCGCAGATCCAGACTTTAAAGCGCTCTAAAGACCAGGTAGCACCATTTACAGAGTTAAATTACAGCGTAAAAGAGATCCTGGGCTTCCAGTTCATCAAGTTCCGCTTTGGCCGTATTTCCAGGGAATACTTTGACAAGTTCAACAGCTATGTGTACGAGACCATTGACACGGTGATGTTTAAATGCCTGGAAGATGCGGAATATGTCTGGATCGTCTATTTCGTGCCGGAGAAGCTGGCAGACAAGATCGATGCCATTTACGCGTCCATGCATTTTGAACGGTGTTTCCTGCCGGATGAGTATGAAGGTACTCCGATGGAAGCGGAACATGTGTTAGATGACAGGATCAAGGCATTAGAGGCTGAAAAACAGGAAGTGGAAGGAAAGATCCTTCAGACACTGGATGAAAATAAAAAAGAGCTGGCAGCAGCCCGTACCAGACTGGAGCGCTTCTCCGTCAACTTTGATGTGCGTAAAATGGCAGCCTGCACCAAGCATGGAGATCATACTTTCTACATTCTCTGCGGCTGGATGAGCGAAACAGATGCAAAGAAGTTCCAGAAAGAGATTGAGTCTGACGCAGATACTTTCTGCATCATGGAAGATAACCACAACAACATTATGAGCACTCCGCCTACGAAAATGAAAAATCCGGGGCTGTTTAAGCCATTTGAAATGTATGTGGAGATGTATGGTCTGCCTTCTTATAATGAGATCGATCCTACGATCCTCATCGGTATCACCTATTCTATTTTATTTGGATTTATGTTTGGAGATGCGGGACAGGGACTCTGCCTTCTCATCGGTGGATTTTTACTGTATAAGTTCAAAAAAATGCGTCTGGCAGGCATTATTTCCTGCTGTGGCTTCTTCTCTACCATATTCGGCGTGCTGTTCGGCAGTGTGTTCGGATTTGAGGATATCATTGACGCAGTGTGGTTAAGACCTCAGGAAGCCATGACAGATCTTCCATTTATTGGAAAATTAAACACTGTATTTGTAGTTGCTATTGCCATCGGTATGGGCATTATCCTGTTATGCATGATCTTAAATATCATCAACAGCGTAAAGGAGCACAACACAGAGAAAACATGGTTTGACACCAACGGCGCTGCGGGACTGGTATTTTACTTTGCACTGGCAACTGTCATTGTCCTGTATATGAGCGGAAATGCGCTTCCGGCGACTATTGTACTGACTGTATTATTTATTATCCCGTTACTGCTTATGTTCTTTAAGGAACCGTTGTCAGCAATGGTAGAGAAGAAGGCACAGAAAATGGAAGGCGGCGTGGGAATGTTCATTACCCAGGGCGTATTTGAACTGTTTGAAGTGCTTTTAAGCTATTTTTCCAATACCCTTTCTTTCGTCCGTGTAGGCGCTTTCGCAGTGAGCCATGCAGCCATGATGCAGGTGGTTTTAATGCTTGCAGGCGCAGAGGCCGGAAGTCCTAACTGGGCGGTTGTTATCGGGGGAAACCTGTTTGTATGCGGTATGGAAGGCCTGATCGTAGGTATCCAGGTACTTCGTCTGGAATATTATGAGCTGTTCAGCCGGTTCTACAGAGGAAGCGGACGGGCATTTGAGCCGTATGGCAAGCATTAGCAGAATGAAGAGAAAAAGGAGAAATCAATCATGAGTTTATTAGTTAAAATGACATTAAGCGCAGCATTAGTATTAAGCATCGGTGTACCTTTTGGAGCATTTGCAGCAGGAGAAAAGACAAAGGGACGTTATAAAACAGCTCTTGGCGTAAACGTATTTTTATTCTTCGGTACCATGATCGCAGCAGCAGCTTTCATGTTTTCAGGAAATGCATTTGCAGCAGAGGAAACAGCAGCAGCTGCTTCTAACAGTGCAGCCGGAATGGGCTATCTGTCAGCGGCTCTTGCAACCGGTCTTTCCTGTTTAGGCGGTGGTATTGCAGTATCTGCAGCAGCAAGTGCAGCACTGGGCGCTATCAGTGAAGACAGCTCTATTCTTGGTAAATCCCTTATCTTCGTAGGTCTTGCCGAAGGTGTGTGCCTGTATGGTCTGATCATTTCCTTTATGATCTTAGGTAAGCTTTAATATGAAAATGTATCTCATCAGCGATAACATCGACACCTGGACCGGCATGCGCCTGGCAGGTGTTGACGGGGCTGTGGTACATGAGAGGGACGAACTGAAACGTGAGCTGGATAAGGTTCTGGCCGATAAATCCATTGGTATTATCCTGTTAACTGAAAAGTTTGGCAGGGAATTTCCGGAGATCATCGACAATGTAAAGCTGGAGCGGAAGCTGCCGCTGATCGTAGAGATCCCGGACCGCCACGGAACCGGCCGCAAGCCGGACTTTATCACCTCTTATGTAAACGAGGCCATTGGACTGAAACTATAGAAAGCAGGTGAAGAGCTTGACAACAGAGGAAAAGCTGAAGCATTTTCAGGAGATCTGTATGACAGATGCAAGGGAAAAAAGTGCAAAAATACTGGACGATTACGCAAAAACTCTTGATAAGGCCTATGAGGAGCATACAGAGGATGCCAGGAAGCGGGCGAAAATGCAGGAAGAGGCTGAGACGGAAAAGTTAGGGCGTGAGCGCAACAAAAAGCTTTCCATCGGACAGCTGGACTTAAGAAGAGAAGTAAGCCGCAGACAGGAAGAATTAAAGGATAAACTGTTTGTAGAAGTGAGAGATAAACTGGCGAATTTCATGGAAACCAGAGAGTATCTGGATCTGTTGGAAAAACAGATCGGGGCAGCTAAAAAGGTTGCCGGTGATGAGGCCATGATCGTGTATATGGATCCTTCAGATGAGGATAAGGCCCGCAGACTGGCCATGCACCACAATGTAACAGTGAAGATCAGTGAATATTCCTTTGACGGCGGTATCCGCGCAGTGATCCCGTCCAAACATATCCTGATCGACAGTTCCTTTAAGACAAAACTGGAAGAAGCGCGCCATGAATTTAAGTTTGACTTGGGAGGTAAGCAGTAAATGGCTAAGACAGGTGTGATCTACGGTATCAACGGACCTGTAGTTTCTCTGGCCGGTGATCCCGGATTTCAGATGAACGAAATGGTGTACGTTGGTAAGGAAAATCTGGTAGGCGAAGTCATTGGGCTTACCTCAGAGAAAACAACGATCCAGGTGTATGAGGAGACCAGCGGTTTAAAGCCTGGTGAGGTGGTAACAGGAACAGGAGCACCGGTTTCTGTTACACTGGCCCCTGGTATTTTAGATAACATTTTTGACGGTATTGAGCGTCCTTTAAGCAAGATCGCAGAGCGCAGCGGCTACTATATCAGCCGTGGCATCAGCGTAGATTCTCTGGATACTTACAAAAAATGGAAAACACATATGACAGTAAAGAAAGGCGACCGGGTGCTTCCGGGAACTATCATCGCAGAAGTTCCGGAAACCAGAGCCATTGTCCATAAGGTAATGGTGCCGCCGGATACAGAGGGCTATGTATTAGACGTAGTGGAAGACGGGGAATATACCATTAATGAGCCTCTTCTTACGCTGCAGTTACTTGACGGAACAGAAAAGAAGCTGACTATGACCCAGAAATGGCCGATCCGTGTGCCGAGACCTTCTGCAAAGCGTTATCCTGCAACCAGACCTCTGATCACCGGACAGCGTATCCTGGATACCATGTTCCCACTGGCAAAGGGCGGTACAGCAGCGATCCCAGGGGGTTTTGGTACAGGAAAGACCATGACCCAGCATCAGATCGCAAAATGGTCTGATGCGGATGTTATTATCTACATCGGCTGCGGCGAGCGTGGAAATGAGATGACCCAGGTTTTGGAAGAGTTCTCAGAGCTGATCGACCCAAAGAGCGGAAATCCTTTGATGGACAGAACTACATTGATCGCAAATACCTCCAACATGCCTGTTGCAGCCCGTGAGGCAAGTCTGTATGCCGGTGTAACATTGGCAGAATATTACAGGGATATGGGATATCATGTAGCAATCATGGCAGACTCTACTTCCCGTTGGGCTGAGGCGCTGCGTGAGCTTTCCGGCCGTCTGGAAGAGATGCCGGCAGAGGAAGGTTTCCCGGCTTATCTGGCATCCCGTCTGTCTTCTTTCTACGAGAGAGCAGGCATGATGCGCAATTTAAATGGTACAGAAGGTTCCGTTACCATTATCGGTGCGGTTTCCCCTCAGGGCGGTGATTTCTCTGAGCCTGTTACCCAGAATACCAAACGTTTTGTACGCTGCTTCTGGGGACTGGATAAGAACCTTTCTTATGCAAGGCATTTCCCGGCGATCCACTGGCTGACCAGTTATTCAGAGTATGTAAATGACCTGTCATCCTGGTATATTGATAACGTAGACAAGAACTTTGTAAGTGACAGAAACCGCCTGATGGCGTTATTGACCCAGGAAAGCAGTTTGATGGAGATCGTAAAGCTGATCGGTGCAGATGTTCTCCCTGATGACCAGAAACTGGTCTTAGAGATCGCAAAGGTCATCCGTGTAGGTTTCCTTCAGCAGAATGCATTCCACAAGGATGATACTTCCGTACCCCTTACCAAGCAGTTTAAGATGATGGAGACCATTTTATATCTGTACAAGAAGTCAAAGGCACTGATCGCCATGGGAATGCCTATGTCCGTGTTAAAAGAGGACAAGATCTTTGATAAGATCATTTCTATTAAGTATGATGTGCCAAATGACCGTTTGGACATGTTTGATGATTACAAGAAACAGATTGACGCGTTCTATGAGCATGTGCTGGAGCGCAACGCATAAGGAGGACTTAAAATGGCAGTTGAATATTTAGGTTTAAGTGAGATCAATGGTCCTCTGGTAGTGTTAGAGGGCGTTCAGGGCGCAGCTTATGATGAAATCGTGGAAATGACCGTTGGCGGCACTACAAAGAAGATCGGACGTATTATTGAGATCTACGGGGATAAAGCCATTATCCAGGTATTTGAGGGAACAGACGGTATGGCCCTTAGAAATACCCATACAAGGCTGACAGGACATCCTATGGAGATCGCCGTTTCAGAGGAAATGTTAGGACGTACCTTTAATGGTATCGGACAGCCTATTGACGGACTGGGGGATATTATTTCTGATATCCGCATGGACATTAACGGACAGCCCTTAAACCCGGTATCCCGTGAGTATCCAAGAAACTACATCCGTACCGGAATTTCTGCCATTGACGGACTGACTACACTGATCCGCGGTCAGAAGCTTCCTATTTTCTCAGGAAATGGCCTTCCTCATGACCAGCTGGCGGCCCAGATCGTGCAGCAGGCATCATTAGGTGATAATTCTGATGAAAAGTTTGCCATCGTTTTTGGCGCTATGGGCGTAAAGCATGATGTGGCTGATTTCTTCCGCCGTACCTTTGAGGAAAGCGGTGTTTCCGAACATGTAGCCATGTTTATCAATCTGGCAAATGACCCGGTAGTAGAGAGGCTTATCACGCCAAAGATCGCATTGACACTGGCAGAGTATCTGGCTTATGAAAAGGGAATGCACATCCTGGTCATTTTAACAGATATGACTTCTTATGCAGAGGCATTGCGTGAGGTTTCTTCCTCTAAGGGCGAGATTCCTTCACGAAAAGGCTTCCCAGGTTATCTGTACAGTGATCTGGCATCCTTATATGAAAGAGCCGGTATCGTAGCAGGAAGAAATGGATCTGTTACCCAGATCCCGATCTTAACTATGCCAAATGATGATATTACACACCCGATCCCGGACCTGACCGGTTATATTACAGAGGGACAGATCGTTCTGGACCGTCAGTTAAACAGCCAGTCTGTTTATCCGCCGATCAGCGTACTCCCATCTCTTTCACGACTGATGAAGGACGGTATCGGTGAAGGATATACAAGAAAAGACCACCAGGATGTGGCAAACCAGCTGTTTTCCTGCTATGCCAAGGTAGGTGACGCCAGGGCGCTGGCATCTGTTATCGGTGAAGATGAGCTGTCTGCCATTGACAAGAAGTATCTGGAGTTTGGTAAAGCATTTGAGGAGCATTTTATTGGCCAGGCACATCATGAGAACCGCTCCATCATAGAGACTCTGGAGATCGGCTGGAAACTTTTACGTATGCTTCCAAGAGAGGAATTAGACCGTATTGATACCAAGGTTCTGGATCAATACTACGAGGAGTGAGGTGAGCAGGAATGGATCCAAATACATTTCCCACAAAAGGTAATCTGATCGCTGCGAAAAACTCCCTGAAACTGGCAACTATGGGCTACGGATTAATGGATAAGAAGAGAAATATCCTGATCCGTGAGCTTATGGGGCTGATCGATGAGGCAAAGGGGATACAGTCTGAGATCGACACTGTGTTTAAGGCTGCTTATGAAGCACTGCAGAGCGCCAATATTGAGCTGGGCATCAATTATGTCCAGGAGATCGGAATGTCCGTTCCTGTGGACGATACGGTAAAGATCAAGGCAAGAAGTATCATGGGAACGGAAATCCCTCTGGTGCAGTATCAGGAAAAGCCTATGGAGCTGGCTTATGGGTTTAATAATACCTCGGAGGCGTTAGACATTGCCAGAGAGCGGTTTGAACGGGTAAAGGAGCTGACCATTAAGCTGTCTATGGTGGAAAACTCTGCATACCGGCTGGCAAATTCTATTAAGAAGACTCAGAAGCGTGCCAATGCGTTGAAGAACATTACCATTCCTCATTATGAAGAGCTGTCCAAGTCTATTTCCAATGCTCTGGAAGAGAAGGAAAGGGAAGAATTTACCCGTCTGAAAGTCATTAAGAGGATGAAGACCGGGTGATGGAAATAATAAAATGGAGAAGCTGACAAAGCGCCTGAATGGATTGAAATAGGGGGATACTGTATCATGTATACATTTAAAGATCTGGTAGAGATCACCGCGAAATTACGGGCAGAAGATGGCTGTCCCTGGGACCGGGAACAGACCTTTGAAAGCCTGCGAAAATATATGCGGGAAGAGGCAGAGGAAGCAGTTCAGGCAGTGGATAAAAATGACATGGAAAACCTTTGTGAAGAACTGGGAGATGTGCTCTTTCAGGTGATGTTAAACAGCCAGATCGCAAAGGAAAAAGGGCTGTTTTCTATAGATGATGTGATAGGTGGGATCTGCGAAAAAATCGCGCCACGGAACAGTTCCTCAATTATTTCCACGACGCGCAGTTTACCGTAACGACGGCATCGGGCAACCAGTTCGACTTCACGCCCGGCAGCACGCCCGCCGACGAGCCGGTATTCGTCAAAAGCGCCACGACGCTCAAGGTAACCGGCACGGCACGCCGCCAGAGCCAGACCGGAACCGACGAGGGGCCTAAGGTCACCTTCTCCGAGCAAACGCTCGAAGCCACTTCGCCGCGCACCTGCCACGTTCTCACCTTCGACGCAAAGGATGCAGGCAGCGTCACGCTGACCGTCACGCTCAGCGACGACTACACCGAAACCCGGCCGATCGACTGCGAGGTCAACGAGGGCGCTATCGACGATACCAAATAAGGAATAAAAAACAGCAAAAGATATGAAGACATTTACCAGACTTTTTACGATGTTGGCGGCTGTAGCGTTCGTTGCGGCAGGCTGTGTGAACGAAGAACCTCCCTACAAGGAGGAACCCAAACCGACGCCGGGCGACGCGACGGGCTTCCTGTCGGTAAGCGGCCTTTCGATGCGGGTGGTCTATGACGAGACGGACGTTCGTCCTGACGACACTTCGGACCAAACGCAAAGCCCGCAGGCCGTATCCGGCACCCGCGCCGAACAACCCGACGTGGACGGTTTTATCGTAGAGATTCTCGACGCCGACAACGCGCAGGTACTCAAAAAAACCTATGCCGAACTCAAACAGCAGCTCGCCGAGCCGATGGAACTTCCGGTGGGCGCCTACCGCATGGAGGTTCGCTCGGAGGAGAGCACTCCGGACGTAGCGTGGGAGCACCCGGTCTACGGCGCGACGAGCAGCTTCACGATTTCAAAGGCGCAGACGACCCAGCTCGAAGAGGTGGTCTGCACATTGCAGAATATCAAGGTCACGGTGGATTATTCGTCCGAACTGGCCGGCATGCTGGCCGACACCAGCAAGGCGACCATATCGCTGGGCCAGACCAGTCAGGAGTTTCTCAAAACCGAAATGCGCGCGGCCTACTTCAAATCGCTGGCAATCGAGAATACGCTGGATTTCAACTTCGACGGCGTTTTCGCCGACACCGACATCCCCGCGCAGTTCAGCAAGCAGATCACGGGAGTCAAGGCCGGCCAGTGGCGTAAGATTTCGGTCGTAATCAACTACGCCGACAAAGGAACGCTTCTGTTTCAGGTAACGGTGGACAACAACATCATTCAGGACAACTCTTTCGTCGTAGACGGCACCGACAACCTGCTGGAAGAGCTTCTCGAAGACCCCAACGCACCGGCTCTCGCATGGCCCGGACATGACATGTCCAAGCCTTTCACGCTGACGGACGCCATGTTCGACGACAACGGCAACTGCATCGAACCGTTCGTCTTCGACCTCGCACACGCTGTTCGCCATCGGCATCGAGTCGCTGCGCGTCAATATCGCTTCGACCAGCAGTCAGTTCATGGCTTCGATGGCGGCGATCCAGCTTCCCGAAACGTTCGACCTCTGCACGCTCGACGCGTCGTCGCCGGCAGGCATCATACTCAAAGGATTCGGCTACCCTGTAGGCGGCGAACTCAAGGGCCAGCAGGCCAAGAGCTTCAACATCGCAGGGCAGATCAAGGCGCTCTACGAATTCGACGGCACGCACACCTTCTCGTTCGACATGACCGACGCCAAAGGCGTCTCGACCGCCGCCGCGCTGACGCTCGTCGTGGACAAAAGCGCAGGTCAGACGGGTCCTGCAATCGTCTGGAGGGGCTACGATATCGACAAGCAGTACGAAGTGCAGAAAGACATGGTCATCGACATCGACGTGACTGCGGCCGCAGGCATCAAGTCGTTCTGGGTTACGATCGACTCCGAGGCACTGAAAGATCTGCTTCCGGTCATCAACATGCCGGAGAAGTTCGACATCTGCGACATTCCGGCCGATCTGGCCGCGATTCTCCACGACGAATTCGGATTCCCGATCAACGAACAGGTGAAGAACCAGACCGCCGTAATGTTCTCGATCACCAAATTCGTCGAGATACTGCTGGAGATTCCGGGCGAGCATAACTTCGTCCTCGACGTGACGGACAACAACAACGTATTGACGCACAAGACCGTCAAACTCATCGTTAAAGCCGCCGAATAATGAAAAGACACATCACATATATCGCCATGCTGCTCACGGCACTCACCGGCGCGTCATGCTCGCAGGACGAAACTCCTGCCGGCGACGGGCGCACGGGCGTGATGGCGATGACGATTTCGACCTCGCGGACGGAAACCAACGGCGAATACGATCCGCTGCAATACCAGAAAGTGTATATCTATAACAGCGAGGGCGGGCTGCTCCGCAAATACGCCGCGAAAGACGACATTCCCGAACGGCTGGAGCTGCTCTCCGGCACTTACCGCGTAGCGGTCGAGGCGGGCGAAGAGGTCCCCGCGGATTTCTCGAAACGCTTCTACAAAGGCGAGGAGACATTCACCGTCAAACCCGGCGAAACGACCAATGCGAAGGTAGTTTGCAAGATCGCGAACACCGTCGTCGAAGTCAAATTCGACGCTTCGATCGTCGAGAATCTCGATCCGGGCTACTTCGTATGGATAGCCGGCACGGACAAATTCGACGAGGCGGAAGCCGAGTCGGGTGCGGTTCCTGCGCTCAAATTCACGGACGAAGGCACGGGCTATTACACCCTGCCCGCAGGTACGACTTCGCTGGCGTGGATGTTCCGCGGCACGCATACGTCGGGCAAGGAGGTCGAGATGGAAAACATGCTGACCGAGGTCAAGGCCGGCGGCAAATACGTCTTCACCTTCCGCTACTCCCCCGACCTGCCGGGTTATATCGACGCCCTGCTGATCCGCGTCGATACCGAGACGGAAGACAAGGACGACGAGATTATTTTCAGTCCCGATCCGGCCCTTCTCACCGAGGGATTCGACAACGACGAACTGCAGAAATATACGTCCGGCGAGAAAAAATACCGGATCATGGCTTTCGCGGAACTGAAAAAATTCACGGTCTCGGTCGGCGGCGACAGCTACGACCTGCTCACCGGCACGCACGAAGGCATTTCATTCTCGCCTACCG
>ERZ791883.1403-NODE-1403-length-20474-cov-2.767227_pt1 | contig 20474 bp, 16 predicted proteins | sample MGYA00510160_ERZ791883 | MGnify/ENA primary metagenome ERZ791883 (study PRJEB30046, sample SAMN00792072) | human gut metagenome | study: EMG produced TPA metagenomics assembly of the A metagenome-wide association study of gut microbiota in type 2... | reverse complement strand
TCTATGAACTCATTCGAAGTTACAAAGATGAGTTTAAGGATGTGATGCTGCCGATACGGGGGATGGCGTACTGCTCGATCATCAGGCGGTAGCGATCTGCCGTGGCAGCACGGACATTTGGCTTGGCGTAGATGTCGTACCAGCTCCGCAGCCATGCGGCCACGGTATACTCATCTGTGCGGCTGACATCGACGCCCTTGCTGGCTTCCATGGCGGCGGCCAGCTTTGCTTTGCACTCCGCCTGGGTCTTGCCCAGGACATTTTTGATGATGCGCTTGCCGGTTTCGGGGTTGTAGCCAGCGGTGTAGCGACCCTCCCACCGGCCGTCTTTGCGCTTGCGGATGTTGCCCTCGCCGTTTGCGCATTTCTTGGACATGGAATCAGCTCCTTTGCTTTTGTGTCCCTTCCGCTTTCGACGGAAGGGCGCACACCCGTGCTGCCGGTACAGCGCCAAAACTGTCGGCCTCCATGGGGCTGCCTTCGTACAGGGGGTCAGAATGCCCCACGGGGCCCATAAATGCCTGAGACCACACCGAGGTGTGGACCTCACCGGAAGGCTGCGAGATTAGGCTTTCGCCTAAGAACAATGTAAGATATGCACCGGGAGATGTCAAGTCGGGGCGAATGATGGAGGTTTCTCCATTGCAATATGTCATATCCTGTGCTATAATGCACTCAAACCAAACAACGGGGCAGCGTGAGCCGGGTTTATCCCGGCGGCGGAATGGGGTGAGAGGCCCCGCGAGACGGTCACTGTGATGCCGATTTATTCGGCTAAGTCAGATACGCAAGGCGCTGCTCCCGGGCCGCTGCCAGTACCGGGGCCGAAGCTGTTATGCGAACGCTTCACCCGGCTGCTTTTTGGCGGCCGGGTGATTTTTTGCTGCCAGGCACCATGGTGCCTCATGCTTTCCATGGAAAGCATGACAGCCATTTCAAGCCGCCGGGGCGGGGGAGGACGGCAGACCTTTCCCGTCCCGCTTTCCAGAAAAATCTTTGCGCTATTTGTCGTTCCTTTCATGTTCCCTCCCCCCGGGCCGTGCTGCAAAGAGTGCGGCCCGGGGGGAGGGAAACAGGGGGCGTGAGATATAGGGTATTACGGATCGCCACGGGTGCGGTGCGCCCTCGCAATGACAAAAAGTGTGTGATTGCTTCGGCATTTACATAAATAAAAAGAACGAAAGGAAGAAGAAATGAAAAAAAGAATCATTTCTCTGCTGCTGGCGCTTATCATGGCGCTGTCACTGCTTCCCGTGAGCGTGCTGGCGGCGGACGACCACACAGGTCAGGTCCATGTGACGGTGGAAAACACCACCTGGGCCGAGGCCGACGGCGCACCCTGGGAGGGGATGCTGGTGGACGAGTGGGTCACACTCCAGGATGACTCCACCATGATGAGCTGCATCGTGGACGCACTGACGGCCGGGGGCTATTCCCAGACCGGCGCGGACACCGGCTACATCAGCGAGATCAACGGCATCGAGGAGAAGGCCGCCGCCGAGGGCTCCGGCTGGATGGGTACCCTCAACGACTGGTTCACCAGTGAGGGCTTCGCCGCCTACACCGTGGCCAATGGCAAGCTGAAGGCCGGGGACGAGATCGCCGTGCAGCACACCTGCAATCTGGGTGCGGACATCGGCGGTGCTTTTGGGGATAGCAACAAAACCCTGAAGGCCATCGCCCTCAGCGCAGGCGAACTGAACCCCGCCTTTTCCTCCGACGTGCATGACTATACCATGATTCTGCCCGAGGGCGTCACCGCCCTCACCGTCACTCCCACCGCCAGCAACAAGCAGAATCGCGTCCGCATCTATGTGGGCGGCACGGAGTATGGCCGCAAGGATGCCATTCCCGTTCAGGTGGGCACCGTCATCACCCTGAAGGTGGGCAATGACGGCGATGCCTCCCCGGAGACCTACACCATCGCCCTCCAGGCGGCGGGCAACCTCCTCTCCGGCGGCAATGTATCCCTCACCTCCATCCATCAGGACGGCTCCGCCGGTACCAAAGTGGCCCTGACCTTTGACAAGGAAACCGCCGCCTTCACCGGCAAGCTGGCAAACTATACCCATCTCAAGCAGTATAACGACGGCGGCTTCACCGTGACGCTCTCCGACCTGCCCGCAGGGGCCACCGCCCAGCTCAAGAGCATCGACGGCAAGGTCCTGGCGAACTTTGAAAACGGCGTGGCTTCCACCCCGGCGAATCAGTTTACCGGCAGCGGCTCGGCCACTTTCTACATCGCCGTCACCGCCCAGGGCTGCACGGAGAATTACAAGCTGACCCTCACCAAGCCGGGCAATTATGTCTGGGGTACATTTAACTTCTTTGGCAGGCCTGCCTATAATACAGATAATGTGTTCTACGGCTATCCGGAGGGTACGCTGTTTCAGGCGGATGAGGACGGCAACCGCACGGGCGAAACCGGTTATTCCCGAAATTGCTGGAATTATATCGTCTATGTGTCCCCGCAGGTGGCCAGCTTCGGCATCAATAAATTCTCCGATGCCATGCAGGGCGGTGACCTGAACAGCTTAAAAACACAGGTTCTTGTGGATGGCGAGGTTCATGTCAAGCAGGCTAACTTCGGTAAGCAGGCCATGATGGCATTTGCCAAGAAGCCGGTAACTCTGACCAAGGACAAGACGGTAATCGACTTTGTCGGAAACAACAAGACAAACTCCAAGATCGAAATCCACACTACCATCACGGTGATTGTGGTCAAGACCACCCCGGCGGAGCTGACCGGTTTTATCAGCGCTCTGCCGAGCACCGATAATCTGACGTATGCCGATCACTACAAGATCGTCATGAGCTATCAGCGTTCCTATGCCGGTTTTACCGACGAGGAAAAGAAGCAGCTGTCCGCCGAGACGTTGAAAAAGCTGCAGGATTCCGTGGCCCGCATGGAGGAACTGAAAAAGCGCCATGAGGACGGCATTCAGGCATGGATCGACCTGGTGAACACCTTTGCCGGGAAAGTGACCGCAGAAAACTATGCCCAGTATTACGACGCCGTGCAGAAGGCCCAGGTGAAGTATCTGGAGCTGTCCGACGCACAGCGTGCGGAATTTGCGGCCGTTAACTCTGCGGAAAACGCCGCAGTCATGACGGCCTACGAGGCTGCGTACCGCACCGTCAACGAGCAGTCCATTCTGGACGGCAGCTCCATCGGCAAGCCCACGGAGTATTACGACGACTTTATGATGGGGGCCAACCACTATAATCTGGACCTGGGGCATGAGGACACCTATTATCCCGCCGTGTTCCGGGAGATTTGGACGAACCGGCCTACGACACTGTATCCTGCTGGATATGCGGTAGAAAAAGGTCTGCCCTATACCCTGCCCGGCATTCTGAAATTTGACATCAAGGATGACAGCATCTTCGAGATCAAGGAAGTGGAGGATGTCTATAAGGATGGCGGCCTGGGCGGCGGCAGCACCCTCCCGGCCATGAAGTATTACCTGGTGCCTAAGAAGGCGGGCACCACCACCTTTACCGTTACCTTTACGGATAAGGCGGGCAATTTCTATGGCCAGATCCCGGAGATCCCCGTCCATGTCAATAGCCCCGAGGAGACGGCTATTCAGGATCTGAACAAGAATCTGACGAACTTCACCTCTCTGAGCAACACCAGCAAATACGACAACTGGACCTACGACTACGGCACGGAGGGTGCGCCTTTCACCTTTAAGGTAAGCGGCACCAACGCCAAGGTCAGCGTCTATAATTATCTCCAGTACAACAAGGACGGCACCCCCGTCAAGACCGACTACACCCCCGACGCCAAGGGCAATGTGACCATCCTCCTCAAGGACGGCTACAACGGCATCGAGGTCACCGCCGACTATCAGGGACAGACCGTCACGCAGGTCTACTCCCTCAAGGGCAAGGTCACCCGCTATGTGCAGGAGAACATCTCCCGCCCCGGCGAGCCCCTGCGCACCGGCGATACGGCGGGTATCTGGATCATCGGGCGGCCTACCAATATCCACAAGATCCTCCGTATTTATAACCCTGCGACCACGACGGTGTTCTATACGGATATGCCTCTGCAGAGCGTAGTAAATACAGACAACCAGCACGATATTAACCGTATTGATGAAAATGGTGTGAAAAAACAGGTATCTTATCAGCCCCGCGTTGCGGCCTATCTGACGGAATCCGGCACGATCACCCTCACCAAGGGCAGCTCCGATAACCGGGGCTACGGTTCCAATCCCGGCAGCGAGGGCGATCAGGGCAACACCGGCGGTATCGCCGCTTCCACCCGCTATGGCTTCGGCATGCTGGCAGATATTACGCTGCAAGTGGAGAACAACCCCAACTTCAAACTGGAGCCCAAGTATGAGACCGTGGCCGAGAACGGCGGGCAGGTCAAGGCTGGAGACAAGCTCACCATCTCCATCCCCACGCTGCCCATCGAGCAGCTGGCCCAGGACTATAAGCTGCAGTACTGCCTGCTGAACTACTCCACCAATATTCCCGGTGCGGAGTACATTTTCTCCAAGTGGTCCAAGGGCGGCGACTCCTGGGAGGGCGAGGGCACTACCCCCGTCGGCCCCGAGGTGGCGCTCAAGAGCATCACTTTCACCGTACCCAAGACCACCCCGGCAGGCACCTACAGAATTTACGGCGGCTATCTGGATGTTACCCACAGAAGCGGCGGATACGAATGGCTAGATAAGTATGCGAAGTTCTATCGGATGGAGATCAGCGACCTGACTATCACCGTTTTAAAGGGCGACATCGAGACCGTGGAGGACCTTATTGACGCCATCGGCGCCAATGTCACCCTGGATAGTGAGGCCGCCATCACCGCCGCCAAGTCCGCCTACGATGCCCTCTCCGACGAGGACAAGGCCCTGGTGGACGCCGATAAGGTGGACGCTCTCACCGCCGCTATCATTAGGCTCAACCAGCTCAAGCACGCGGACCTCATGGCAAACCTGGATACCATCTATAAGACCACCGGCGACTTCATGGCCACCTTGGGCACCCCCACCGTGAACTCCACCGGCGGCGAGTGGATGGTCATCGGCCTGGCCCGCAGCGGCCGCACCGTACCCGCCGGGTACTATGACAATGTGGTGGAGTATGTGAAGGCCAAGGCTGACGCCAATGAGCGTCTGCACCCGGCCAAAGTCACCGACAACGCCCGGGTGATCCTGGCCCTGACGGCCATCGGCAAGGATGTCACCAATGTGGGCGGCCACAACCTGCTGAAGGGTCTGGATAACATGGATTATGTGCAGACCCAGGACATTAACGGCCCCATTTTCACCCTCATTGCCCTGGATAGCCACAACTACCCCACTATGGGCGATGTGACCCGGGAGAAGCTGATTCAGGTCATCCTGGATGCCCAGCTTCCCGACGGCGGCTGGAACCTCAGCGGCGAGAACGCCGACCCGGATATGACCGCTATGGCCATCCAGGCCCTGGCACCTTACTACAAGACCAACGAGACCGTGAAGGCTGCTGTGGATAAGGCTCTGGAGGCCCTTTCCGCCCTGCAGCGCACTGACGGCGGCTTTGGCAGCTGGGGCACCGTGAACAGCGAGTCCTGCGCCCAGGTCATCGTGGCTCTCACCGCCCTGGGCATCGATCCCACCGCGGATAGCCGCTTCGTGAAGAACGGCCACACCGTTCTGGATGCTCTGGCCGGGTTCTATGTCACCGGCGGCGGCTTCCGGCACACCGCTGGCGGCGAGCGGAACGACATGGCCACCGAGCAGGGCTACTACGCCCTGGCGGCCTACTACCGCTTCCTGAATGGTCAGACCCGGCTCTATGACATGAGCGATGTGGCCATTCAGACCGGCGGCACCTCCGGCGGCGACAATAGCGGCAACGGCACCAACAACGGCGGCACTCCGGCCACCGGCGATACCGGCGTACTGGTTTGGGTCATCGCCCTGCCCGTGACGATTCTCGCCGCAGCCTTCGTCCTGAAGCGCAAGGAGCGGGAGGCGTAAGCCAAAAAGAAAAACCTAAGCGGCAAAATAAAACAGCACCCCCGGGGCCTCTTGCATGACAAGAGACTCCGGGGGTTTTATTTTTTGTTTGCAGCGGTGCGATATTGGAATAAAAAGTGACGACACTGATTTCAATTTTCTGCTTCAAATTTTGCAAAAACTATGGCATACTATTTAAGAGGTAAGGATCGTGCAGTTTCGACCGTTCGTTTATGATGCTACCAATCAGCAGGTGCCTGTAGCGATTAAACCAATAGAACCACAGGATGCTGCCACAACGATAAAAGGACCCCGGTAGCAGACGGATTGGACCAGCGAGTATATCTCAAACAGTAAATTTGACATCTATGGCCTGAAAACATGGGCCGGAGAACTTGTGGCCTTGGATGCGAAAACACCTGAGCTGGCAAGACATTATGAGCGAGAAACAGCAAAGCAAACTATGACGGCGAAACCTGTCCGCGTTTTTTGACGCAGAGGTTTCCGCTTGACCCACACCTTGACCCACACGGGGAAACGACTGCGAAAATAAAGAGCCGTCTGGCGGGAGAGCCTTTCTCCGCCCGGTGGCTCTATACTTTTAGCAAGGTACCCTTTTATTGTCTACAGCAGCGCAAAATGAAACGATTTTCGCCCCGCCAAAAGTTGACCCACACCGCTGCTCTTTGCGGCGTTGACCCACACCTTGACCCACACGGGGAAACGAACGGGTGAAACACATGGAACAAAGAGTTTCCGACCGCATCCTTTTTGCGGTAAAAATGCCCACAAAGCCTTACAAATCAAGGGCTGGGAGGACTTTTATCACTTGGTAAGGATGAGGTCGGCGGTTCGAATCCGCCCAGCAGCTCCAAAAGATCCTGTTTTCTATCGAAAACAGGATCTTTTTCTTTGCCTATTTTTGCTCTATGGGTGAGGGCATGAAGCGAGGCGGCCGCATATCCTTACCCTTGCGGTAAATACGGCTTGCCTATAGGGCGAATAACGCCTGTTACACGGTAATTATCTTCAGCCACTCAATATATTCCAGCGCCAATTCTGACAGTACTCGAGAGGGGTTACAGATATACCCGATCTCGATTTGCCCCAAATCCGTGATGGGCACACTGACCAAGGCGCGGCGGCGATCCTCTTGTGTCAGATAGCCAGAGCCGGTCACATAGGCATCGCCCAGTGCCAGCAGTGAATACGCCATCGCCCGATCGGATACCGAGATGACCTGCTGCTGGGGGTTCCACTGGCGCCTGGTCGTCGTGAATCGGGCCGAGGAGGGATGACACTCCTCATAAGAAATAAACGGGTACTGCTGGATGTCCGCCAGTGTAACGCTTTTACACTCGGCTAAGGGATGCGTATTCTGGATGTAAATATGCAGCAGATCATATTTCAGATGCTGAAAAAATATATTCCGCCGATTGCATGCCTTGATAATGGCGCTGCGGCTGTCGCTGGTGAAAAACAGCACGCCGATGTCGGAGCGATTCGTTTCCACATCCTGCAGCACCTGATCCATGTTTCCCTCAAAATATCCCAGATGATATTTCTGATTCTTAGGCTGACATACAATGTGCTCAAAGGCATCGATACCGGAGACATGGTGCAGGGAAGATACGCAAAAATACTCGCACTCCCCCTTGTGGTTTTTATACTTGTCATCCAAATCCTGGTAGATATTTGTCAGCAGCTGTGTGTCCTTCAGGAATGCCTCTCCCTGGCGCGTCAGCGATATGCCCTTACTGGTTCGCTCAAAAAGAACCATACCATATTCCCGCTCCAAGTTTCGGATCGACTCGGATAGACTGGATTGGGAGATGAACAGCGACTCTGCCGCCTTGCCGATAGAGCCTGCCTTGCTGACGGCCCGGACATATAGTATTTGCTTTAATGTCATCGTTTTCACCTCATACTTGCGCTGCTGTCGCAGATGGAGACCTCTCGCCACTGTTTGCCCCAACCGACACCGCTGGAATGGTAATTGTGGGACATCTCCCTGATTTTAGCAGCATTCTTGTTAAAAAGCAACCTCCGGCACTATAAATTAACTTCCCCAAAACCCTGTTTTTACCTGAAAGCCATCGGTCTTACCGATGGCTTTACATCGCTTATTTGTTCTTCAAATTCTACGGGTACAGGCGTATAATGAGTTCACGCAAAATACCACCCATGGAAAAGAACCGGACTGCTTGTCCGTATCAACCAATGGAGGGAGCGACCCTGAAAGGAGGAGCCTATGATAGCCGAACACACGCAAACCGTCACCGAGGCCCCCGTTGTTTTGCAGTGTGTTGACCTGTGCAAGTGCTATAACGGTGTCGTACAGGCCAGCGATCACATCAATTTCACCTTGCGCCGCGGCGAGGTACACGCCTTTCTGGGGGAAAACGGTGCAGGAAAGAGCACACTGATGAAAATGCTCTACGGCATCGAGCAGCCCGATGAGGGTCAGATGTTCCTTTCCGGCGAGCCAGTGGTGCTGAAAAGCCCTGCTGACGCCATTGCCCACGGCATCGGTATGGTGCACCAGGAGCTGATGCTGATTCCGCACCTGACGGTGGCGGAAAACATTACCCTGGGGCAGGAGGTCAGGACCAGAAGCGGACGGCTGAAAAAGCAGGAAGCGTCACGCAGTATCCGGGAGCTGGCCGCTTCCTATGGCTTAGATATAGACCCTGATGCGCTGGTGGACAAACTGACCATTGGGCAGCGCCAGCGAGTGGAGATCGTCAAGCTGCTGTATCGCAAGGCGGACATTTTGATTTTCGACGAGCCCACCGCCCTGCTGACGCCTCAGGAGTCCGATGCGCTGTTTGATGTGCTGCGCCGCCTGCGGGAGCTGGGCAAGTCCACAATTTTCATTACGCATAAGCTGCGGGAGGTCTATCAAATTGCAGACCGCATGACCGTGATCCGGCAGGGCCGGATCATCGGCACCACCACCCCTCAGGAAACCGGTATGGAAAAGCTGACGCAGATGATGGTGGGCAAAACGGTTCCTACCGGGCGCCGTCGGCCCCACCCCATTGGGGAGGAAGAGGTGCTGCAGGTAAAGGGCCTCAGCGTGCAGAGCCGTGGCGGCGCCGCTGTGCAAAATGTCACCTTTTCCATTCGCTCCGGCGAGGTGCTGGGCGTAGCGGGCATCGAGGGCAACGGACAGACGCCTCTGGCGCAGGCCCTTCTGGGCCTTTGCCGCTCCTCCTCCGGCAGCATTCTGCTGGACGGGCGGGAGATCACCGGCCGCACGACCAAGCAGATTCGCGATGCCGGCGTGGGCAGCATTCCCGATGACCGGCAAGGCATGGGCCTCATCCTCAGTATGCGGCTCTTTGAAAATATGCTGCTGAATGCCTACGACGAAAAGCCCTATGCCAAAAGCCCGCTGCTGGAGGACTGGGCGGCCGCCCGCCGTGATGCGCAGGCTAAGATCGCCGATTACAGCATTGCGGCCACCAATGAGTCGGTTGTGGTCGGCACCCTCTCCGGCGGCAATCAACAAAAAATCGTCGTCGCCCGGGAGCTTGACCGAGGCTGCCGGATGCTCATTGCCGCGCAGCCTACCCGGGGCGTTGACATCGCCTCGGCGGATTACATCCAAGGCCGCATTTTGGCGGCGGCGGAACAGGGCTGCGCCGTGCTGCTGATCTCCAGCGATTTGGACGAGCTGATCAAGGTCTCAGACCGGATCATGGTGCTGTTCCGTGGGCAGATCATGGGATTTGTGGATGCAGACAATGCCACCCGTGAGGCCTTAGGACGCATGATGCTGGGCGAAGCCCACTGATCGATCCTTTATTGATCCTGCTGCCGATTAAACGGCAGCTTAGAACTAACCAAGGAGGAACTAAGATGAAGTTTACAAATGTGAAAAAGTGGCTGGCCATGTTGCTGGTGGTCTGTTCGATGCTGTCCCTGGTGGCCTGCGGGAAGTCCGACAAGGATTCGACAGGTGACGATTCCGAGAAGGCCACTAAGGTCGCCGTTGTGTTCGCCTCCAGCGGCCTGGGAGATAAGTCCTTTAACGATGCGCTGTATGACGGCATGAAGAAAGCGGAGAGCACCATGGGCATCCAGTGGGTATATTCCGAGCCCAAGGATGACGCCGAGTACGAGGGCCTGATATCCGGCTATGCCGACAGCGGAGACTGCGACCTCATCATCTGCCTGGGCGGCAGCCAGAGCTCCAGCCTGGAAAATGTGGCCCCCAACTATCCGCAGCAGAAGTTTGTGATTCTGGACGCTGTGGTGGAGGGTGACAACATCCGCAGCTACACATGGCGTGATCAGGAGCTGGGCTTTTTGGCCGGCTTCCTGGGTGCCAGCCTGTCCGACACCAATACTCTGGGCTTTATTGGCGCCCACGACATCCCCCTGTGCAATCTGGGCGCTGCCGGTATGATCGCCGGAGCCCACTATGCTAACCCTGACTGCCAGGTGCTGGTGGACTATGCCAACGGCTGGGCAGAGGTCAACGGCTGCTATGAGCTGGCCACATCCATGCATGAGCAGGGCGCCAGCCTGATATACCACACCGCCAGTGCCGGCGGCCTGGGTATCCTCAATGCCGGCAAGGAGAAGAACTTCCTGACCGTCTTCTTTGACGGCAACCTGAATGCGGACGCCCCCCAGACCAACATCGCCAGCGCCATCCGGGACTTCCCCGCTTGCGCCCAGGAAGCGATTCAGGATGTCATGGACGGTAAGTTCACCGCCGGTGCCATTGAAAAGGGCCTGGCAGAGGACAGCCTGTACCTGGATTTTGACGGCTCTGCCTATCAGATCCCCGCTGATGTGATGGAGAAGTACAATGCAGCGGTGGCTGCCATCAAGGACGGCACCATCGTGGTCCCCAGCACCATTGAAGATGCAAAGGTGTGGAAGGCGGCATAAATCGCCAAGCGCACAACACGGGGCTGAAGGCCTGCCCGGCCTTCGGCCCCGCACCTTATCGGCAGAGACATATCATCTGCGCAAGGAGGGACACTGTGAAAAAAACAAGGATTCGATTGTCGCTGTTTTCGTTGGTTCTGGCGTTGGTGCTGTTTGGGCTGACCATACGGCTTACCGGACGGGATCCCCTGGTGGTATATTGGAGCATACTCACCGGCTCTTTCGGCAGCACCAAGAGCTTTCTGAATGTGCTGGCATATATGCTGCCGCTGATCATGACCGGCCTCGGTGCGGCGGTGGCCTTCCAGAGCGGTGTTTTCAACATCGGCGGTGAGGGACAGGTGCTGGTGGGCGGACTGGCCTCCGTTATTGTGGGCCTGACGGTGCCGCTGCCGGCGCCGTGGGGCTGGCTGCTGGCGCTGCTGGCGGGCTTTGCGGCCGGTGCTCTGTGGGCACTCCTGCCCACCCTGTTTGCCGGGCGAAACCTGACCTCACTGTCCGTGGCCACCATTATGATGAACTCCATCGCTGCGCTGCTGACGGAGTATATTGTCAAGAGCTATTTTCAGCGTCCCGGCGCCAGCAACACGGAGACCGTGGTTGTGAACGAGGGCAGCATTTTGCCGCGCATTTTCCCCAGCACGCAGTTTAACTACGGCATCCTTGTGGCGCTATTCTGCGTAGCCGTTGTAACGTGGATGCTGTATAAAACCCCTTTTGGCTTTTCCCTGCGGGCCATGGGCAGCAACCCCCGTGCCATGCAGCAGGCCGGACTGCCGATCTATGGCCGGACGATTGCCGCCATGTGCATCAGCGGCGGCCTGTTTGCTCTGGGCGGGTCCATCCAGTGCCTGGCGGTATATAAGCGCTTCGTCATGGGCTTCTCCCCCGGGTACGGCTGGGACGGCATTACCGTGGCCACCCTTGCCATGAATTCGCCTGTGGGCGTGCTGCTGAGCGCCTTCCTGTTCGGAATGCTGCGCTCCGCCTCCATCAGCATGAGCCTGACCAGCCAGGTGACAACGGAGATGATCTCCGTGCTCCAGGGCTTTATTGTTATGCTGGTAGCCTCTCCGGATGTGTGGAATGTGCTGGGCCACCTGTGGCAGCGGCTCAAAAGATGTGTCGGCCGGGGCCGGAAACAGGAAGGAGCTGCTGAATAATGGATTTTTGGATCTCATTTGCCAACTTTTTTGCCTCTGCCATCCGGCTGACCGCACCCATTGCACTGGGCACTCTGGCCTGCACCATCAGTGAGCGGGCGGGTGTCATCAACATCGGCATTGAGGGTTCCATGCTCTTCAGCGGGTTTCTCGCCGCTGTGGGCTCTTACTATACGGGCAGCCCTTGGGTAGGGCTGCTGTGCGGCTGCGCCGCCGGTGCATTTCTGGCGCTGATCCTGGGGGTGCTGGCCATTTACTGCAACGGCCAGCAGATCGTGATCGGCATCGGCCTCAACCTCTTCGGCCCGGGCTTTGCCTATATGCTGATGCGCGCCCTGTGGGACACCACCGGCATCTCCCCGTGGGTGGAGGGCTTTCAGGCCGTGAATATTCCCCTGCTCTCCCGCGTCCCCATAGCGGGCACCATGCTCAGCGGCTACCCGGCCTGCATCTATCTGGGTCTGCTGGCGGTGGCGGTTATGCAGTATCTGCTGCATCGAACCGCATGGGGCCTGCGGATTCGTGCCGTGGGCGAAAACCCCGCCGCCGTGGCCACGCTGGGCATCAATGTCTACCGCCTGCGAATGCGTGCGGTGCTTCTGGGAGGCGTTTTTGCCGGCATGGGAGGCGCTGTCATGTGCCTCAGCTCCGCCAATGTGTTTGTCAATGATATGTCCGCTGGGTCCGGCTTTATGGCCTTTGCCGCCAACCAGTTCGGCCAGTGGTCTCCCGTCGGCGGCTATCTTGCCACGCTGCTGTTTGGCGTGATGCAGGCGCTGCGGATGCGCCTGCAGAGCTTCGGCATCGCCACGCAGCTGACCCAGATGCTGCCCTATCTGGCCGCACTGATCGGCATCAAGCTCACCGGTATGCGGATGCGGGCACCGGCGGCCAATGGCACCCCCTACCCCCATCCGCTCTCCGCTCCCTGCCTGCGCCGGAAAAGCGCCGGGGAATCACAGTCGAAAGGATCGAAGGCATGAATATTACATTTCACGAATGCAGATATATTCTGCACCTGAAGGATTATGACAGCGGTGTCTTTTTCTACCGCGAGGTACTGGGCCTGCAGCCCAACTATAACTGGTCCATCGTCCCCGATCAGAAGGGCTACCGCTTCTACATGGGCAGCGGACGGCTGGAGATCACCCAGATCCCCTTTACCCCCCGGCAGGGACACAGTGAGTTTTTGGCCCAGTGCTCCGATCTGTCTCTGTGCATGGAGCGGATTTTGGAGGAAATGCCCCACATCGAGATCCTCTCTCAGGATGCCCGGCAGGTAACCCTCCGGGACACCGAAGGCAATCTGGTGCATCTGCTGCAGGACGACAGCTCCTGCAGCGGCGGTGATGTGGATAAAACGGATATGTTTACCGGCACCTTTACCGGCGTGCTTTATGAGGATGATTTGGCGGCGGCGCAGAGCTTCTACTGCGACCGGCTGGGGCTTCCGCTGCTGGAGCAGCAGGCAGATGCGCTGCTGCTTCAGGCCGGCGATGCACAGCTTCTGCTGCGCAGGCGTCCGGCAGGCTGCACCTTGGGCCCGTCCATGATCGGTCTGGAGGCCAGCAGCGTCAACAAGCTGTACGACCGGTTCAGCCAAAGCCCGGACTATAAGGAGGCCGGGGTGCTGCGTGACACGGACTTTGATGCACGGCGGCTGTTCCAGATGTACGACCCCAGCGGCAATGTGGTGGAGATCTACGCCTATCTGCGCAATGTGCGAGAGGAAATTTTGATGCACTGATGATAGAAAGGGGAAAATATGTGGCGCAAAGAATACAGAATCGTTTATTATTCCTGGGAGTTTGACACCCTGCAGTCCTTTTATCGGGATCTGCTGCGTCTGCCCCAGATGTATGGCTGGTACACCAGTCCGGTGGATCGCGGCTGCAAGTTCAAGATCGGAGACAACCGCCTGGAATTGATCTGCCGCCATCCCACTCTGCCCCAGGGTCCTGCGGGAATGCGGTTAGAGGCAAAGGACATTGAGCTGTGCTACGCCAACCTGAAAAAGGAGCCTCGGGTCACCGTTATCCGCCCCCTGCAGTCTCATCCGTGGGGCGAATACAGCTTCTGCATCAAGGACCCCGTGGGCAACTGGGTGGAGGTCTACCAGCGCTCCGAGCAGTATCGGCCCATGGGGGTCGATGACGGCGGCTGCTACTTTACCGATGAGTATACCGCCATTCTTTTCGCGGAGGATCTGGAGAAGATCACCGCCTTTTACCGGGATTCCATGCAGATGCCCGTGGTCACCTCATGGGATCGGGGTCCCGAGGATCGGGGCTGCCGCCTCCGCTCTGCCGGCGGCTTTACGGATATTCGGCAAAAGACGGAGAACACGCCCCAGGGCCCTGCGCTGACCACCATTGAGGCCGAGGATGTCAACGCCTGCTTTGCGTGGCTGGAGAGCCGTGACGATGTGGAGGTGCTGCTGGGACTTACCGACACCTGGTACGGCGACCGGATTTTCCAGATCTGCGATGAGGAAAAGAATGTGGTGGAGGTGCTGGCCTATCGCCGCAATATGAAAAATCGGGACACACTGCCGCAAGAGGATCCGTCATGAGGGAAAGGATACTGATTCGAAATGCGGATGCTGTGGTGACCTGCGATCCGGCGGATCGTGTGCTCTATAACAGCGACATTCTCATCTGCGGCAACCGCATTGAAGCGGTGGGGAGCAACCTTGCCGCCGGTGACGCCCAGATCATTGACGCCGCAGGCAAGTATGTTTACCCCGGCCTTGTTAATACACACCATCATTTTTTCCAGGCATTTGTCCGCAATTTGATGACGATTGACCGCTCGGAGCTGACGCTGATGCAGTGGCTGGATGACATCTATAAGGTTTTCGTCCGTATCGACAGGGATGTGATTTTCTATGCCAGCACCGCCTGTATGGCAGACCTTATTAAGCACGGCTGCACCTGCTCGGTAGACCACCAGTACTGCTACACACCGGCCACCGGCAAGCAGGGGGTGGACCGGCAGATGGAGGCCGCCCGTCTGATGGGCTTTCGCTTTGTAGCCGCCCGCGGCACCAACACCCTGCCCCGCTGGAAGGGCAGCACCATTCCCGATGAGATGTGCGAGACAACAGCGGAGTACCTGGATGACTGCCAGCGTCTGCTGGCGCTCTATCACGACCCGGAGCCTTTCTCCATGCGGCAAATCGTGTTGGCCCCCTGCCAGCCCATCAACTGCACCGAGGACACCTTCCTGGAGACCATACGTCTGGCCCGCAGCGCCGGCGTCCATATGCACACCCATTTGTGCGAGGGGGAAAACAGCAGCATGGTGCGCCGCTTCGGTGTCCGCTCCCTGGAATGGTGCCGCCGCATCGGCTTTGTCGGCAGTGACATTTGGCTGGCCCATGGCCGCGAAACGCTGCCGGAGGAATATGCTCTGCTGGCGGAAAACCACATGGGCATTTCCCACTGCCCCGCCCCCACCATGCTGGGCGGCAGCGAGATTTTGGACATCCCCGGTATGCGCAAGGCCGGCATACCCATAAGCCTCGGCGTGGATGGCTGCGCCACCAACGACGGCTCCAATATGCTGGATACCCTGCGCCTGGCATACCTGATGCAGACCTTTCTCAGCAAAAAGCGGGGCGGTTGTCCCTCCCCCTATGAGATGCTGAAGCTGGCCACTGTGGGGGGCGCCGAGATGATCGGACGTCCGGAGCTGGGGCAGCTTGCCGCCGGGAAGGCGGCGGACCTCTTCATGATCGATGCCCAGCGTCTGGAGTACGCCGGTGCTCTCCATGACCCCGCATCCATGCTTGCCAAGCTGGGTGTCACCGGCCCCGTCTGGCTGACCATGATCAATGGCCGTGTTGTTTATCGGGACGATCATTTGACCGGCGTCGACGAGGCGAAGCTGCTGCAAGAGGGCGAGCAGGTCTGCACCCGTGTGCTGCGGGATACCTGCGAGGCCTTTGCACCCTATCGCCGTAATCCACAATAGGAGGAAAGGAAAATGTCATATCTGGACTTTCAGCTGCTTCTCTATGTGCCGTCGGAGCAGTATGAGCCTTGCCGTACCTTTTACGAGCAGGTATTTGCGACACAACCGTTCTATGGCTGGGACGAGGGGCCGGAGGACCGGGGCGTTAAGTACGATCTCGCCGGCACAAAGCTGGTGCTGCTGACCCAGGAAAATCCGTTCCCAACCTACGGCGCCGTACATTTCCAGCTGCAGGTGCCGACTCTGGAGGATATCTATCCCCGGGCGCAGGCAGCCGGTGCCGTCACCCAGGAGCCTTTCTTCCGTCCCTACGGCTGGCATATGTTCCGCATGGCGGATCCGGCGGGAAATCACATCAATATTTATACGGTGCCAACCACCACCGAGTAAAGCGCACCGAAACCGTAAAAATTAAAGGATGCTTTTCGCGCCCGGAATTAAAAAGGGAGGCAGCTTATGAAACAGAACCGTCTCGTAAGCCGCCTCCCTTTTTTCGTTTTTAATTGCCAAGGTTCACGGCATCACCCGGCGGGCCACGCGGATAAAGTCCTCCTTGCCGAAAATCACCGGCATCGGGTATACGGGGTTGGCCTCCGCCCAGGCGGCCATTTGAGGCAGGTCCTCCGGCCGAATACAGGGAAAGCACTCCGGAATGCCCAGCGCCCGGTTCATGCGGTAAATGGCCTCTACCGCCTGCTGGGTAAGGCTTCGGGTCTCCCGGGTATTATAAAAGCGGCCGATGTAGGCCTCCACCGCATGGGTCAGGGCGTCCAGACCGGTCTCCGCCGTGACGCCGTGGAAGTTGCTCCGGGCCGGGAGCCTCTCCGCCATGGTAATAAATTCCGGTGCGGCGCATTGGCGGCGGCTTGCCACGGTCATGGGTTCTTTGCACCCGGCGTCCGCCAGCAGCTCCGGCAGCCTTTGCAGGCTCCCGGCTGCGGTGATGCATTCCGGCCTGCGTCAGGGAAGTACCCGGGTCTCCAGACCGAAGCAGGCCTGAAACACCCGACAGTATATTTTTTATGCAGTATAATGCGTACATCCTTTCCATGGACTATTACGCCGCATTTTAGGCGGGATTGCAAGACGGAATGGGGAGATGGATATTGTAGGAGCGGACGGCTCTGTCCGTCCAGTGCGGTAACGCAACGTTTTGTAGGGCAGGGCCCGTGCGCCCTGCCGGGAGTGGGGGTGCCGGGCAGCGGGGTGAGGGCACCCCGCCCTACACACCATTTACCGATAGAATTTCACAAGGGGCGGCAGCCGCCCACCGTCGTGCCAACCGATTCCCGGCCACTGTCGTGTCCGTTAATTGGGGCCCTTTCTCGAAATTACCCCGCTTCGCTGCACATCTTGTTATGCGTTGTAGGGCGCAATGTGAGCATCGCACCGCACGATAGACGCAGAGGGTATTCCTGTTATGCCAAGGCGACACAAGCGGGTCGAGCGCCGCGGTGGATAGAATCTAAGACAATGCAAAAGCATGGGGCGTTTGGGCTCAAATACAAGAAGAAGGCCCTCGGCAATGCCGGGGGCCTTCTTCACAGTATCTGTTTGCGGTTAAAATCCGTCGCACAGCTTGCGCCGTTAAGGCTCGTTTGTAAAAATACACCCTGCTTACAGGCGATACGCTCGCTCTTAGAAATGGGAATCCACGTACTTATTGTACTTATTGAGATCCATTTCATCCTTGTAGGTATTGCGGAAGCGCTGGACGGTGAGGCTGTTGAACTGGATGATGTTCCGGTACTTCAGTACACCCGCCACCAGAGCGATACAGCCGCAGATATAGCCCATATCCACCCGTGTGCAGGTCCAGCCCAGACCGGCCAGCACCAGCAGGGAGATCAGGACGCCGGCCACCTGCTTTTTCGGGTGCAGGCGGCGCACCGTCTCCTCCTTCACCACGCCCTCGTCCACCATGACCTTGGCGAAGCGCTTCTGCACGGTGAAAAGACTGATGGCGTTGAGCAGCATGGGGGCCGCCACGAAGAACGCAAACAGGGCGATGATGGCATTATAGACGAATACCATAAAGTTATCATTGTTCAAAGGGGAGTTCCTCCTTAGATGAATTTTATCGCCAGCGGGCTTGGCCCGGAGGTCACGGACAGATCACCACGGGAACATCGTCCCGCTGGGTGGCATAGAGTACGTGGCTGTAACACAGCCGGAAGGACAGGACATCCCCCACCTGCACCGGCTGGGGGGCGTCGGTCACGTCCAGAATACAGTGATCCGAGGAGCCGCCGATGACGGTGACGCCGGGCATGGTGGGCCGGAGCGTCTCCATGTCGCCTACGTCGGCCCGGCCCAACGCCAGAATGGCACGGAGTCGGAGGCCACGATCCTCATAGACAGGCTTTCGGCCGAAGGCGTCGGCCCCCAGCTCCCCTTGGGGATAGGTGGGCTTCTCCTTCACCTCCACCACCTCTGCCTCCAGACGGAACACGTCGTCCCGGAGGTAGTCTGCATCGTGGATGCCCCAGGAATCGGCAATATCCTGCGCCGTCAGAATATTTTCTCCGATCCGTAGGTGGTTGATGCCGGCGGGCATGGTGCCGGTATGGATCATGGGATAGGAACTGGTGGCGCCGCCGGAGACTATCTCCAGCGGGCGGCCGATGGCATCCTCCACCCGGCGGGCGATGGCCAGCAGCATCTGCATCTTCTCCGGCGTGGCCCGCACGGAGCCGTAGCAGCTGAGGTTCACGCCTACGCCGGACAGGTGGACATGGGGCAGCCGGCGCTCCACATACAGGCAGGTCTGCACCATTTCCTCGTGGTCCCAGTAGCCCTCCCGCAGGTCGCCCAGATCCGCCATGATGATGACGGCGTGGGGCTTATCCTGTCGGGTACACTCCTGCTCCAGCAGGTCCAGAGTCTTGCGCTCGCTTTGCAGCGACATTTCACACAGCCGTACCAGCTCCGGCAGCTCCGTGGGGCCGGGGATGCGGATCAACAGATAGGGGCCGGGGATGCCCGCCTGGCGGCAGCGCTCCACCTGCTCCAGACGACTGGTTCCCAACTGCGTGACGCCGCATTCCCGGAAGCGGCGGGCCACCTCCGGCAGGCCATTGACGCCCTTGATGACGCCGCAGACCTGGATTCCGCAGGCGGCGCAGCGGGAGATAGTCTCCCGGGCGTTGCTGCGGAAGGACGAGTCACGCAATACCAGTCTGGGGTATTGACGGTTCATTTCCATTCCTCCTCACACCTGCGGCCCAAAGCCGTCAGGTTGACAGGAATAGTTTACCATATCCGGCGGCAAAATGCCACCCTCATTTTGTGCAAGCTATAAAAATTTTAATAGCGGGGCGGCACCAGCCGGGCCTTGGTCAGGGCCACCACCAGTGTGGGCAGCAGAGCCAGCTGGATGAGGGTGCCGGGCCACGAGATCAGAATGTGGGCGGAAACCCACGCTGCCATGGACCAGCTGCCGGCGGGGAAGGTCAATGCCTTCACCACGCCCGCCACGATGCGGCCACAGGGGATGGCGCAGCACAGGGCGATATAGAGGTCGCCGTAAAGCCGCCCCGTATGCACCAGACGCATCACCAGCGCCGTTACCAGACCGTAGACCGCCAGCTCCGCCATCATGGAGGGCAGCACCGCCGTCGCAGGCATACCGGTCAGCACCGACGACAGCAGCGGGCCAAGCAGGCCGCAGACCACGCCGTAGGGCCACGTGCAGACCAGGCCGCACAGCAGCACGGGGACGTGCATGGGCAGGAACACGGTGCCGGAGCCCAGCGCATGAAAAGCCATGGGCAGCACCACGCACAATGCCACGCAGATGGCGCAGAATACCAGTTTTTTCGTTGCAGAGAGCTGCATGGGAAGCTTCCTCCTTGGGGATCGGTATGATCTATAGTATATTATAAGTGGGTTTTGCCGGATTTGCAAGAGCGTCTCTTGACAAAACCGGCGGTGGGGATTACAATGCAGTCGTTCCAGAGGTCGCCTGCGGGCGGCTTGGTTTCCGAGATGCAGTTAGATAACATTAACCAAAAGGAGTGGAATCCATATGATCGAGACAACGGTGAAGGTAGACGGCATGATGTGCGGGATGTGCGAGGCCCATGTCAGCGATGCCATCCGGGGCGCTCTGCCGGTGAAAAAAGTCACCGCCTCCCACACCAAGGGGCAGGCGGTGATCCTCAGCGAGGCGCCGCTGGACGAGGAGGCCCTGCGGGCCGCCATCGGCAAGACCGGCTATGAGGTGCAGGGCGTCAGCGCCCGGCCCTATGAGAAAAAGGGATTGTTCGGCTTCCTGAAGAAGTGAGCTACATCCGCTTGATCTCCTCCAACAGCAGATCGATGTCCAGCTCGTCCGGCTTCTCCTCCTGAGAGACCGGGGCGGCGGGGGCCGGTGTTTCCCGGACGGGAGATGCCGGCTTTTCTGCTGCCGGAGGGGCGGGCTTTTTCTCCTCCGCAGGCGGGGGTCTCCTGTAAGGACTCGAAGATGATG
>ERZ791883.1369-NODE-1369-length-20855-cov-2.956490_pt1 | contig 20855 bp, 18 predicted proteins | sample MGYA00510160_ERZ791883 | MGnify/ENA primary metagenome ERZ791883 (study PRJEB30046, sample SAMN00792072) | human gut metagenome | study: EMG produced TPA metagenomics assembly of the A metagenome-wide association study of gut microbiota in type 2... | reverse complement strand
TTATTTAATTTTTAACCGACTAGTGACCAAAAAATTTTTAGTGGACACTAGTGAAGCCAAACTTGAAGCCGACAAAAAAGCATGGCAGGAATACTTCATTGAGTACGGAAACTATCAGGAGAAGCGCAAGAACCTTGTACAGAAATACAATGACGAGATAGTCAAACTGCAAACCGACAGCCCGGAGTACGCTTCCAAGGTAGCCCAAAAGAACAAGGCTCTTGAACAGCTTGATGAACAGTTCGGTCACTCCACAAAGGCGATGGCAGACCTCTTTGAAGATACCAGCAATAAGTCCGTTTCCGCTATTCAGTCCATCATTGATAAGTATGAAACACTTGTCAAGTACATGTCTGGTACAAAGGAAAGTGACGGAACAAATGTTACACTTGACGAATTGAAAGCACTCGGATTCACTGATAAGGACATTGAAAAGATAGAAAAGGGTGAAATCTCCATAAAGGACGTAACAGATGCAATCAGAGGGCTAAAGGATGAGCTGAAAGGCAAATCACCGTGGCAGGCTTTCGTCTCTGACTTGGAGAAAGGGATAGAAGCCATAAAAAAGGGTGGCAACGATTCCAAGAAAATCGGTCAAGGAATCACCGATATAGGAAATACTGTGACGTCTTTTGCCCCTGCATTGAATGAGTTTGGCTCAAGTATCGCCGACATATTCGGATTTGACGACAGTAAGATAACAAGTGCCATTGATGCGCTTGGCGGCTTAGGACAAACGGCATCCGGGGTCGGGCAAATCATGTCGGGTGATATTGTCGGAGGCGCAATGAGTGCGGTTTCTGGAATTTCCTCTGTAGTGTCCGCATTGGACGGGATGTTCGGTGCCGATTATTCCCATTATAACGAGATGGTTGAGGAGTACACCAGGCTCAATGAGATATGGGATGAACTGATAGACAAGAAGCAGGAATACATCAGCATTTCCTACGGCATGGAGGTAGACAAGGTAGGAGAAGAGGCGCTTGGCCTTGTTGAAAAGCAAATTGAGGCATATCGCCTACTGGGAAAAGAGCGCCTTAATTCCGGTGCATCCGCAGGTTCCCATTCCATTGGCAAGCGGATGGCAAAGAACACCTCGTCAAGCGACTGGCAGGACATTGCCGACGCACTCGACATGTCAGTCAATGCCGCCAAAGAGTTTATCGGGACCGGAAGAATGACCGGACTGTTTGACCTCACTGTTGAGCAATTGGAGAAACTTAAATCCGAAGCTCCTGCCTTCTGGGCGAAGATGGACGGTGACGTGCAAGAATATTTGAACGGCATTATAGATGGAGAGGAAAGGATTGAGGATATTCAGAACCAGATTAGTGAACAACTGACACAGACAACGTTCGATAGCGTTTTCGACAGTTTTGTGGATACTCTCATGGATATGGGCAGTTCCGCGAAAGACTTTTCTGACAGTTTCAGCGAATATATGCAGCGTGCTGTACTTACCACAATGGTAGGAAACAAATTTACCGAGGACCTTCAAACGTGGTACGATGCCTTTGCCCAGGCCAATAAAGACCAAGGAGGCATTACGAAGGAGGAGATGGAGGCTCTTCGGAAGCAGTATGACGCAATCGCCGGTTCCGCACTTGCCGAACGTGACAAGCTTGCGGAAATTTTCGGATGGACCAAAGAGGATATCGACAGTAGCACGGATAATTATGAGAACTTCATCGGTAGCATGCAGGATTCTCTTACTTCCCTTGATGTGACAGCCAAGGATGTTTCTGACAATATCTATGATTACTTCCGTCAAGCAATGATTAACGCTCTGTATGAAAAGGAGTACAAGAGCAAGATGGAAGAGTTGTACAAGACCTTTGAAGGGCTTTCCAAAGACGGATTGTCCGAGAGTGACATGGTACAAATCGGCTCTCGGATTGACCAATACATTGAGCAGATGATGAAGGGCGTAGAGGACGTTAATAGTTTGTTTGCTGACAAGCTGAAGAACGCCGAAGACCTGCAGTCGTTTGTTGATAACGTCAAGTCTGCCATGTCTTCCATCGAAGCCACCGCCGAAGACATAACAGACAATATCTTCGAGTACATCCGTCAACAAATGGTTGAGAAGATGTTTGCCGATACCTTCCAACCACAGATAGAAGAGTTTTATAAACGGGTTCAGAAAGCCATGTCTGACGGCGATATAACCGATGCTGAACGTAATACACTGAGAAGCGAAGCTGAAAAGTTGGCTAATGACATCGTAGCCGCCAAAGACATTCTTTCTGATACTCTTGGCATTACTGAGAGTAACATGAAGAAGGAACTTGAAGAGGAATTCAAGTCCTTCTCCGATGGCATATTGAACTCTCTTACCAATGCCGAGGTAACAGCCGAAGCCGTTGCCAAGAATATCTCCGAATCCATGCGCAAGGAACTTATCGAATCCATGTATATCGAGCAATATGAACCACGTATCAAAGCTATCTGGGAGAAATGGAAGGAATACTCGGAGGATGGACTTGTAACCGATGAAGAACGTGCCAATATCAAGAATGACATTGACGAATTGAGCAAGGAGGTTGCCGATGCTGCCGGGGAAATCAGTGACGCGTGGAAAGACTCTGGAGAGGAGGTAAGGAAAGCGTTCAACTCTTTCTCCGACAGTATCAAGAGTGTGCTCTATGACGCAGAAGCTACCGCCGAGGACATAGCCGACAATATCTATCAATATATGCGCAATGCCTTGGTGGATTCCATGTTTACTGCCCAGCTCCAGCCTCAGATTCAGGCCTGGTATGACAAATATACCGAATTTATGAAAGACGGTGCCATTGATACGGCCGAGCGCAAGACTCTGGACAAGATGATAGCCGAAATTCAGAAAGCCGGTGTCGACATTGTGGATGCGGCTAACAAGCTTTTCCCCACTCTTGATACGGGAGCCATCAACCGTGCGGAAGAAGCCGCCCAGGAAGCGGAGAACGCCCGTAATGAAGCTGAGCAGGAATGGGAGTCGTTCTCTGATGGTATTCTGAATTCCTTGTACGATATAGAGGCCACAGCGGAGGATATTTCCGATGACATGAGCGAATACATGCGCAAGGCTTTGATTAAGGCCATGTATGTGGAGAACTTCAAACCACAGATGCAGAAGTGGTACAATGAGTGGAAAAAGGCCATGGGAGATGACGACCTGACTTCCGAAGAAAAGCAGCTCCTCGACTCCATGAAACAGACGATGGTTGACGACATGAAGAAAGAAGTTGATGCCATCAACCAGTTCTTTGGAACCATGTTTTCACAGCAGGCGAGTAGTAAGGGTTTTGAAGCCATGTCACAAGATACCGGCGAAGAACTTAACGGACGTTTTACAGCTTTGCAGGTTGCCGGGGAAGAAATAAAGAACCAGTCCATTCAACAGACCGGTTTACTTTCATCCATCAATGGCAAACTTTCATTGCTCAATCTTAGAAGCGAGGATGTCCCAACTTTGTTATCTGGAACTCCTAATTTCGCAGATAGAGCCAAAGAGACAATAGCGAGCGGCTATCAGTCGCAGGTACATATTGTTTTCCCGACAGAGGACATAAAGGCATTGACCGATAAAGTCTCCAATATGGAAAGAATCGTAGATGAAATGAGAACATTCCAAGTAGAAGGTAACATGGACCGTAGAGATATACTTGAAAACTCTGTTATTCTTGCCAAGAATAGTCCGCGAATACTCGATAATACAAATGATATCAAGCAGGATATAAAGAATCTATAATAGTTATGGCAGAATTAATAATAAACGGAAGAGAAGCCCTAAAAGAGTGGGGTGTTAGAATGGGAGATAACTTTCTTGATGTACTGGGAGCACCGGTACCTCTGAAAGAGTTTATAGAGAATAAATCACGCTTGGAACATGGGAAACAAGTTCTTATGGATAACCCCAAGCTTGATGAGCGTGAGTTAACTCTTGTTTTTACAGTAGAAGGTGATTCTCCTGCCGATTATCAGGCAAAGAGAACAGCTTTTTATGAAGAACTTTACAAAGGTAAAATTGATATTCAGATTCCTGAGAACAGTAGTGATATTTATCATTTGCTATATTTAGGAAAGAGCGTTGCTTATGCCCAAAGCTTAGACCGAACATTTGGGAAAATATCAGCCAAATTCTGTGAGTATAATCCATCTAACCGTGTTGTAGGCTAGAAATTTACGACATTAAATTCATTGTCGTGTATGGAAGCTCTAATTTTTAGGGCTTCTTTTTTTTATGTCCGACCTTTGTTTATATGATAGATATTAAGGACATACAAGGCAATACCTGCTTTTCAACTGGTATCAATCCCGGTGCAAAAGGCAAGTTCTCTTTAATGAAAGAGGACTATGTCGTACTACCTTTTAATACTCTGTCCCCAGTCGATTTCCAAGTAGGTGATTACGTTGACCTGCGTGGGGTACTCGATGCCTCCATGGGCGGTAAATTAGCAAAAATCTATCAGATTGTAGATATTCCCTATCCGACCTACAAGAACGGAGGCTACTCCTATGAACTTCGTTTTGACGCTTACTATTTCAAGTGGAAAACAAAGATATTCAAGTACACCCCGGAGTACGGAGGACTGGAAGCGTCCTGGTCCCTTACCGCTTCACTGGATGTCCAGATGGGTGTATTCCTTCGCAATTTGAAAGCTCTTGGTTATACTTATGGAGGAAAGGATTTCACGTTTTCCATTGACAGCAGTGTAGAGAACTCATCAAAGCTGATGACTTATGAGAACATGAACCTCATTGACGCCATGTTTAGCATGGCAGAGAAATGGGGCTGTGACTGTTGGGTAACGGACCATGTAATCAACTTCGGACGCTGTGAGTTCTCGGATGCCGTCACGATTGAGCTTGGGAAGGAGGCTAAAGACATCAGTAGAAGCGACAGCAAAGGTACTTATGCCACAAGAATCTATGCGTTCGGTTCAACGCGCAACATCCCTACCAACTATCGCCCGATAGACCAGAGTGCCGTCGTTAATGGCATCGTTCAGAAGCGCCTTATGCTTCCGGCAGGTACTCCATACGTAGACGCCCGCGAGGGGTTGAGCGATTTGGAAGCTATCGAAGCAGTTGTTGTATTCGACGACATATATCCGAAGCGGGTAGGGGAGATTACCGATGTAAGCTCTTATGAAAGTGAGGTGAACAACGAGGATGGCACGAATACTAAAGCTACCTTCTACCGTTTTACTGATACCGGAATAAGCTTCTCGAAGGAATACATTCTTGAGGGTCAGGAACTCAAAATCAAGTTCGAGTCCGGTAAGCTCAACGGCATGGAGTTCGGCGTAGCTTTTAATCCTCTTGGTTTGACCGAAAAGAACGACGACGGCACATGGAATCCTGATGCCCAGCTTTGGGAGATTGTACAGAATGAAGACTACGGCCGTTCCTTGCCGGATGAAGTGTTGTTCCCTTCAAAAGGTGACAAGTATGTACTGTCTGGTTGGAATGCCGAGAAGATAACCGAACTTGGGCTGGTGGCTGCTGCCGAAGAGGAACTGCTTGCCACTGCAAAGAAGTACGTGGCAAAGACCTGCATCGACGACGGCACCTATACGGCTACGCTCAACTCCATCTGGGTACACAAAGACCAAATAAATCACAGCTTTGACATAGGACAGCGCATCAACCTTGTCAATCCTGCCTACTTCAAGGACGGGCGCTTGTCCCGTGTCATCGGCTTTGAAATCAACCTCGACAAGCCTTACGATTCCCCGCAGTATACGATTGGCGAAAGCACCGCCTATTCCCGCCTTTCCGATATTGAAACGCAAGTCGAAGAGTTGACTTTTAAGGGACAGACCTTCACCGGTTCGTACCGGTGGCAGCAACATCTATGTCATCAAGACCAACGACGCTACGGCCGCAAGCAACTTCAATGTATTCTCTGCTTTACGTACCCTAAGAATGTTCTTGAGAAAGGATGCAAGCGACGTAGCGGAGGAGGTTATCACATTCTTAAAAGGCCTTTTGATTGGCAAGAATGGCAGTGGTATTACCGTCCGTGAAGACGGTACTTCCCAAGCTGTCGTTGACCGTCTGTATGTGAAGATAAAGGCCGTCTTTGAAGAACTGCAGGTTAAGAAAGCCACCCATGTAGGCGGTGAACAGATAATCACCCATGCCGGTATGAAGTGCATCCGCGTGGAGGAACTGGAAGATGCCTACCGCTGCTATTTCCTTGCCGAGCAGGAAGGTGAAGCGATAGCCAACGAATTTAGTGTAGGCTCGCTGGCGCAAGCAAAGGAGTGCAACATCGTCGAAGGGACTACCCTGAACGCCTCCAACCGCTACTATTGGCGTGAGGTCATGGCTGTGGGACGTGACTATATTGACTTATCCAAGACCATCTGTGATGAAGGTAGCGATGCTCCACAAGCAGGTGATGATATTATAGGATTGGGGCACCGTACAGATGTAGACCTTCAAAGCGCAATCGTGCTATCGTCTACCAACGAGACATCCCCGTCCATTACTTTCTACACCGGCATTGACGACTTCAACCTAACGGAGAAAGATGTAATCTCCTTCGGTGTTGACAAATCCACCGGGCACGCCTACATGAAGGTGTACGGTACTTCCTATATCGGTGCCCGTGATGAAAGCACTTACATCAAGTACACTCCGGAAGGTGGAGTAGAAATCAAAGGGCGATTCCTTACGATGGCCGGTGAGGACATCCTGACAATGTTCACTGTCATTGAAGGACTTATCAAGTCTGAAATCTCATCCGTGCGTGATGAAATCAATGCCCTGAACAACTACTTGAACAATGCGTCTTTTGCCGCTGACATGCAGTACTGGACCGGTAGCAGCAACATACGCATCTTCCGAGTTGACGGCCGGCTACTGTACTTCAACAGTAACTTCTATGCGAACAAGGAATCTTTCGCCGATATAGTAAGCGAACGCGCAAAGAATGTGCTACGCCTTAAGAACAGCTATATCGAGCAGGTCAATTCAGACTTTTACCGCCATCCGGATTTCGAGACTTTCGACGAACTCAAGCGCCCCCGGCAGTTCACTATCTCTTTCAAATATTTAGTGAAACGCCCCGGTACTCTTGCCTTCCATTTCAAGGATGAGAAGAAAGAAGGTTTTGAGGAATACACCCCGATTTCCTTTTCTAAGGACCTATATCCCGGTACCGAATTCAAACAGATGGAAATAACCGGCAAGTGGAACGGTACCGGTAATTTCTATATGTCCTTCACCGGTGACATGTACTTGTATGCACTGACGCTAACCGATGATGCTCTTGCCGACCTGCGCGAGGAATTCAATATGCGCTTCGAACTTACAGACAAGAAGATTCAGGCGAACCTTGACGAAATCAGAAGCACGTCAGGTAAGCTTGAAGAGTATCACAGTGAATTCCTGCTGACTGCGCGCAACCTCGAAGCGAAGTTCACAGAGGACCTGACGAATACTGAGAGTCGTATAACGCAAGAATACACCTCTGCCATCGACATCTCCGCCCGTGGCCTAAAAGCTGAATTCACGTCCGGTCTTGCAGACCTTGGGACGGGAATCACCGAAGCATACAAGTCTGCCATCGGCATATCGGCCCGCGAGCTTCGTGCAGACTTCAGTGCGTCTGTCTCTGACCTGGATGGCAGGATGTCCGCCCATGCAGGCGGCTTCCATGTGACGGCCGAGAAGATAGAAAGCATGGTGAGTGCCACAAACAGCCTGAAGGGTACCGTGGAACAGCATACCTCAGCCATTAGCCAGACAGCCAGCCGTATAGACCAGTTCGTGCAGAAGATAACCTTTGATTCCAAAGGCAACATAACCAATATCGACAAAGCCGGTCTAGTTACAGAAGGCAATATTGCCACCATGTTTGCGGAAAAGGTCGACCCCAACGGTGATATCGTTAGGCGTGCTCAAATCAGCTCCTTCATAACGCAGGATGAAGCGGGGGATATCATATCCAATGCCACGATTCAGGCCGACCGGATAAACTTTACCGGCAAGACCATTATCAACGGGCGGTTTGTGGTCGATGCGGGCGGTAACCTTTTCCTCAATGACATTACCGCGAACAACCTTACTTTGAAAGGCAATATTTCAGGAATTGACGCCATACTTAATGATGTCGTGGCCAACAACCTGACATTGACGGGAATCATATCGGGCACCGATGCCACACTGAATGATATTACGGCCAGTAATCTCATATTGAAGGGTGACATATCCGGTGCGGATGCTGCCCTGAATGACATTACTGCCAATAACCTCACCTTGAAAGGGAGCATAACGGGCCGTGATGCCGTGTTGAATGACATTACGGCCAACAATCTTACCTTGACGGGGAACATTTCAGGCGCGGATGCTGTATTGAACGACATTACCGCGAACAACCTTATTCTGAAAGGCAATATCTCCGGTACGAATGCCGTCCTTAACGACATTACTGCCAATGGTACGATAAACGCCTCCGGCGGCCGGATAGGTGACTATCTGTACCTGCACGGTAATGGCATATCCACCAATCCTAAAGCGTTCGTGACCGACCTTACCGACGGAACCACGCAATTCGAACTCAGCAAGAGCTACTATCTGCATGCGATAGCGTCGGACGGAGGAGCCAATAGCATCCTGATAAGGCCCTACCAGACTATGGAAGCGGGCACAGTCAAAGGGGTGGTAACCATCTCTGCAACCATTCCGGGGCGCAATAGGGTCATACACGTATCTTCCGGCGAGAGCTATTTCGGTGGTGATGTGATAGTGGGGAAGATGTATGCTCCGTCCTCCGGGACTCTGGAAATTGCCGGGCCGCTGAAGACGCAAGGTGTATACCGGAATACTGACGTGATACTCTCTTCGGTTACAAGGTACAGCATTAAGGCGACCGACCACACACTGCTTTTTTACGGCAACTGTACTATATCCCTTCCGTCCTCTTCTGACGGGCATGAGATATGGATAATGCCGAACGGGAATACCATCAGTTTTCCTTCCGGTACGTTCGCGAACTCTTCCAGGACGAATATCAACGGGCGTGAATGGCATGTGATAAAACGGGTTTTGGGGAATTGGTATCTGTCATGGATGAGTATATAGAATAATTAAAATAAAAAGTATGAAAATCAACTTTAAGAAAATCGAGGCCCAGACCTCATTCGAAGGCGCCAAGCAGACCTTCGACGTAGCCGAAACGGTCGGCAATGAAATGATGTACAACGGAAGTATCCTTCTGGATATAGGCTTTGAAGACCTGGCACGGGAAATCTACTACTCGAAAGATGCGGTGGAAATCCCGGAACAGTATTGCAAGGCTCTTGAACTTGTGGTGAAGAACTCGCGGCTCATAGCTGCCGTGAAACGTGCGGTAATTAACCAACTGAACGTCATCCAGCCATCTTAAATCAATTCTGAAAATTATGGTATTGGAATCAAATCAGTTCAACCAGCTTGTAGAGGAGGTGAAGAAAGCCCTTCTTGTCGGCTCCCAAGGTGTGGGCGATGTGGAGATTGTCGATTCGCTGGCCGATATCGTGAGCCTGCCCGCCCTCCGTCTTGCCGGTATGGAAGAATCGGTGGTCGAGGCACCGCTTGAGTTGCTGTCTGCCCCTGCTGAGGAAGCTGCTGAGGAAGTGCGCAAAGCCGAAGCGGAGCGTGTCATAGTGGAGAACGCACGCAAGGAAGCTGAGAAATCCCGTGAAACGGCTGAGACAAAGCGTGCTTCATCTGAAAGTACCCGCGCATCTGCTGAAACTACGCGTATCAATGCCGAAAAGGAACGTGTGACAGCCGAAGGTCTCAGGAAAACGGCAGAGACAGAGCGAGGCAAAGCTGAAGCGGTCCGACAGACGTCTGAGACCGGACGGGCAACTGCCGAAACCGGCCGTGTTACTGCCGAAGGTAAACGTGTCAGCGCCGAGGAGGAACGTAAAAATGCTGAGACAGTGCGGGCCAACGCAGAGTCAACCCGACAGACAGCCGAAACGGGTCGTGTCAATGCTGAAACCAGTCGTGCTACAGCAGAAGGTAAGCGCGTTACTGCTGAGAATACCCGAAGCACTGCTGAGGATACACGTAATAGTGCGGAAACTAACCGCCAAACAGCCGAAACCGGACGCGTAAATGCTGAAAGTACCCGTGTCACTGAATTTGCTGCCCTCAAGCAGGAATCGGAGACGGCTACTGCGAATGCTACTGATACGGCAGAACATCCTACCTACATCGGTGCAGACCACTATGTATACCAATGGGATAAGAGCGCTAAAGAATACGTTAAGACGGATATCTATGTGAAAGGCAAGCCGGGAGATACATTCACCCTTCTTGGACGTTACGATACGCTTGATGCCTTAAAGACTGCTGTACCTGACGGGGCAAACATCACTGGTTTCTATTCCGTTGGAACTACATTGCCTTATACATATTATGCCTGGTATAACGGTGATTGGCAAAGTCAAGGACAATTGCAAGGTCCAAAGGGCGATAAAGGCGAGAAGGGGGATACGGGAGCGCAAGGTCCTCAAGGCGTACAAGGTCCACAGGGCATGAAAGGTGATACCGGTGCCACAGGACCGCAAGGAGTAAAAGGTGATACTGGTGCTACCGGTCCTGCTGGTGCAAAAGGCGCCACTGGTGCACAAGGAATACAAGGTCCAAAGGGCGATAAAGGAGACAAAGGTGATACGGGTGCAAAAGGCGCTACCGGTGCCACGGGTGCAGCAGGTGCAAGTGCCAGTATTACTGGTGCTACTGCTACGGTTGACGCCAACATCGGTACGCCCTCCGTGACCGTTTCTCTCGGTGGTACCGCATTGGCCAGAACCTTTTCCTTTGCTTTCAAGAACCTGAAGGGTGCTACCGGAGCAAAAGGCGCTACGGGTGCTACCGGAGCTACTGGACCTAAAGGGGCGACTGGTGCGCAAGGACCACAAGGGCCGCAAGGTGTCGGTGACCCGACAGTCACCGGTGCGAATACGGTCACGACACTGGCCTCCCTGCCAATTTCCAAGAGAAGTATCACTGCAAGGTTGGGTTCTGCCACGAACATCAGCCTTGCTTCCGGAATGTCAGTGGGCAATGACTTGTATATCCGCTGCGTCGCATCGGCGGCATTCACACAGCCGATACCCAATACCGGCGCGTTCACTTCGATGTCCGGTACTTCAATCAGTGTTTCCGCTGGAGATATCTTTGAGATTAGTATCTGGTGCTATGCCGCTGGCGCCTATTCAATATCCGTAAAAACAAGGGACTAAGGTTTATGAGTGTATTAAAAAGACGAAGCAATAATATAAAGGACGGTCAGTATGTGATTGCATTCTCCGACAGTAGAGCCTTAATAGATATTTCCAAGGATTGTGGGATGACATGGACCAGAAGACAACCTTCCGACCTTCCTAATGTAAACGAATACTTTTTCAGCAACGATAGAACGAGGATAGCCATGTCCGGAGACGGCAGGCATATCTATTGCTCGTGCTATATGGCAAATGTGGGATTATTGCGTTCTACGGATTTTCTGGAGACGGCAGAACCTTTCAAGCCTGATAATTGCTATTCCGTGTACTCGATAGCCTGCAACGGCAGGGGGAATCTGGTCGCTATTGTGTGTCAGAATAGCAATAACAAATATGATTTGATGCTTTCCGGGGATTATGGGAAAACATGGCGGGTCTCTAATGGATTAAAAGACAATACCGTGCCTCTCATGGGGGTGGAAATGTCCCATTCCGGCAGATACGTAGTGGCATATGCGTCAAATTCTCCCTATTATACTACCCATGAGCTGTTTATATCTTTCGATTATGGAGAAACTTTCAGCAGTGAAATATTCAGGGGGCCTATCACAAAGATTGCCATTTCCGGTGACGGCAAATACATGTTGTGTTGCTGCAACAGGGAGAGTTCATCAAAGTTATACTATGCCTATTATTCCGGGGATTATGGGAAGACGTGGACTAAAATTACCGATTCGAGTTTCTCTGCCCGTACATTGGCTGTATCCTATGACGGGAAATATATGGTTATAGAGGGGGGGTACTCTTATTCCGGTGCACGTATATCCGCTGATTACGGAAAAACCTGGGCATTGAAACATTCCGTTATTGGCAATAGCTTTGCTTTGGGGCTGTCGTCTGACGGAAAGTATGCGATAGCACAGGAAAGTTCTTCTCCGTATCGTATGTTCAAATCTTCGGATTATTTGGGCTCATTTACTGAAATAAATACAGCACCGCTTACATCAGGTATTAGAGCGAATTACCGATTTATCATAATGAATAAAAATAGGCTTTAACAATAATGCAATATATACATATTTATTCAGAGGAGAAAGTTGTCCGTCTTGATTTTGAACTGGACGGAAACTATGAAGTGGGTACAACCTATGAGGATTACCTGAATGGAGCCTGGGTACCGTTGAATGCGGAACAAAAAGCATTTTATGAAACCCATCCGGCAGCGTCTGCAAAGGAAATTCTTGAATGTGAATTAATCCCTCCCTATGAGCCGACTTTGGAGGGTGTGAAGAGCGCGAAGGTCAATGAAATTGCTGTTTACGACGGGTCCGATGCCGTGAATTCCTTTACGTTTGGCGGCAAGCGGATGTGGCTTGACAAGGATACGCGGGTAGGACTGGCAAACTCAATCACTATTGAGCAGGCTGCGGGCAAGGAGACAACCGTGCTGTGGTATGATACCGTGAAGTATGTAATCCCCATTCCTCTTGCCTTGCAGATGCTGGCCGCACTGGAACTGTATGCCCTGGAATGCTATAATGCCACGCAGGAACATCTGGCCGCGGTTATGGGACTTGCTACGAAAGAGGAGGTCGGAGCGTATGATTACACTTCCGGTTATCCTGAAAAATTAGTGTTCAACCTTTAAATTGATGGCTTATGATTTACTTATATTTTATGTCGCTGTTTTTGCTCACTATGTACATAATGTATGCGGTGAGAGTGTGCGGAGTGCCCTGGTCTCTCTCTGACACCTACTATCAACTGAAGAAACGGAACCGCCCGGCGTGGCTGTTTCAGGCGGCGATGGTTGTTCCTGCCATGCTGCTTATACCGGTATGGATTGATTGCTCCAATGAGAGCTTTCAGTTTCTTGCTTTCCTGGCTTGTGGAGGGCTGATGTTCGTAGGGACGGCACCGCTGTTCAAAGAGGAGTTCCAAAGTAAAGTTCACTATGTGGGTACTGTCGCCTCGGGGTTGGCCACAATTCTCTGGGTATGTTTTGCCGGGATGTGGTATCTGCCGACCATTGCATTCCCGATTGCCGGACTTTTCATATTGAAATACCGGAAATGGCTGTTCTGGGCAGAGTTGGCTGCGTTTGCTTGTGCTTATGTGGGAGTGTTTATAATTTGTATCAACTGTTAGACTTGAAGGAATGGGAGTGAATGATTGGATTATGTTGATGACCGCCCTCGGTGGTATCGAGGGCATAAAGCAGCTTATCAAGTGGTGGATGTCCCGTAAGACCAACGCGCGTATTGAGGACGCGCATGCTGATGTCGAGGAGTTCAAGGCATTACGGGAGTACAACGAGTTCCTGCAGAAGCAGCTTTCGGAGAAGGAACAGCGGTTTGTGGAACAGACTGACCGGCTCCGTAAGGTGCAGGATGAATTGTTTACACTGAAGGAGACTAATTCTGACCTGAAACTGGAACTGGCGCTTAAACGGTGTGAGAGAAAGAAGTGCGGTGATAGAGAACCGCAAAACGGGTATTAATTGAATAAGGAGGAAAATTGAAATGGCGAATGTGAATCAACTTGCACCGTTTATCCTAAAATGGGAAGGCGGTTTCGTGAATGACCCGGCAGACCTTGGAGGTGCTACGAATATGGGGGTGACTATCGGTACGTGGAAGTCATGCGGCTACGACAAGGACGGTGACGGTGATATAGACGTGGATGACCTGCATCTGCTTACCCGTGAGGATGTCGTTAAACGGGTGCTCAAGCCGCATTATTGGGACAGATGGAAAGCCGATTTGATAACGAGCCAGTCTGTGGCGAATATCCTTGTCGATTGGGTGTGGGCATCCGGTGCACACGGAATAAAGATACCTCAACGCTTGCTTGGTGTTACTGTGGATGGCATAGTAGGACCCAAGACCATTGCTGCGGTGAATGCCAGGAACCCGCGTGAGTTGTTCGACATGATTAAGATTGCACGGTTCGACTTCATCGAGGATATATGCCGCAAGCGTCCGGCGAACAATAAATTCAAACGGGGGTGGATGAATCGGATTAACGATTTAAGGTTCGAGGAATGAAAAAGTTACCATGGATATTAATTGTATTGCTGGCAATTGCTTGTGTGGCGGCTTGGTTCCGTCCGCATGAACAGCCTCCGGCAGAAGTGCGTGTAGAGACGAAGATAAAGACGGTTGTCAAGGTAGATACGATGCTTATCTCTGTACCTATGGCTGTGTTCTGGCGTTTCGTGCCGGATGATACGACACGGATAGGTGATACCTTGCTTCATCGTAAGCAAGTGATATATAGAGACAGCTCGTATCGGGCTGTGGTAAGTGGATATGTAGACCCTCGGCTGGATAGTATGGTGGTGTATCCGAAGACTGTGTATCAGACGGTGACGAATGATATCTATCATCCGGTTCCCATCAAGTCGAAGAAGAAGCGTTGGGGATTAGGGTTGCAGGCAGGGTATGGCTATCCGGGTGTTTTTTATGTCGGGGCTGGAGTGAGCTATAATTTATGGCAATGGTGAAATTGAAAAATTAATCTATATCATATAATTTATACTTAATTTTTAGTATCTTTGCCAATAGGTATTCAAAAATAACTCTGTTTAGATTAAAAATGTGTGATTCAGAAGAAACTTTTTATGAAGATGAACGAAGGTTAAAGAATAGTGGAGTACGTAATGTATTTACCCCACATACTCCTATTAATCAAGAAAACCTATTTAGAGGTAGGATTAATGAAGTGCAACAAATATTGTCCACATTAAATACACCAGGTCAACATGTTTTATTATTTGGAGAAAGAGGTGTTGGGAAAAGTTCACTTGCTAATATTGCGTCTAATAAGCTCATAAAAATTGCAGGAAAAGAACTTGTTGTTAAACGTTGTTCTAAATCAGATTCGTTTTCTACTATATTTGAAGATGTTTTACTTAAATGTGGAGTTGATATTTCTATTTCAACAAAGAATAATACAAGTAGTGTTACATTCAATGGGTTTGGATATACGGAATGTACGGAGCGTATTGGACTTGCAGACAAGATACAATCTCCTTCGTGGGTATGTAATAAAATTAAAGATTTTAATATTCTTCTGCTCATTGATGAGTTTGATTCTATAAAAGATAGTGATGATAAACATAAAATAGCAGAATTAATTAAGTTATTAAGTGATTCTAATTCTTCTTTTAAGGTTTTTGTAGTAGGTATAGCAGAATCTGCAGAAGAATTAACAGCAGGACATCCTTCTGTACAGAGATGCCTAAAAGAAATCAAACTATCAAAAATGTCACAGAGAGAATTGGTTGATATTATAAATACAGGAGCAGCTAAATTGAACCTAACTTTTACACGAGATGCTAAATTTCGTATTTGTAGATTAAGTTCTGGATATCCTCATTTTACTCATTTAATAGCCTTGAAAGCATCTGAAGTAGCTATTGTGAATGAAATTGCCGCAATAGATATAGAGATAGTAAATGATGCTATTGAGAAGTCTATAAGTGATTGTGAGAATTCTTTGCGTCAATCGTATGATGAAACAGTAAAATCATCTTCAACAATGGTTGTTTATCGGAAAGTTTTATATGCTACAGCTTTATGTTATGATGAATTTATAAGGAGTAAAGACATAAGATTTGTGTATAACTTGATTTTTGAAGAGGTAATCACTCAGCAACGATTGAACCAATATTTGAGTAAACTTGTTTCTAACTCAAATGATAAAATTTTGAGGAGGTTAACAAAAGGTGTATATAGGTTTACTGATCCAAGAATGAGCGCGTATATTCGCTTAGTTCAGTCTGATATGTATTCTGATAAAGAAGATGCTATTTATTCAAAAAAAAAGAATGAGTTTGTTTAAAATATGATGGCTATGATACAGTGTAAAATAATATCTGGTACTTCTTTTATAGAAGTTGAAAAAATGGTTAATCGTTTTTTGCTATTAAATAGAATTGAAAAAATCATTCAAGTTGTTGATATGAGTGATGATCAATATATTGCTATGGCGATATACTATGAATGTCCTAAGCAACGATAAAATGTGTAGATATGTAAGAGATTCTTTGTAAAATTGGAAATTGTTCAATAAGTTGTTTTTTCTTTTATTTTCTGATTTTAGTAATAATTCATACCTATTGTGTATGACATATCCCGACTACTGCCGGGATTTTTTTCAAAAGTTTTGTTTGCTACTTTTTCTTTGATTTGTATTTTTTGTACTGGCTTTAATCATTAATATTATGATTCGGAAAATTGTTAGAGATACAGAGGGAAATATAATAACTGAACGCCCCATTGGTGAGATAGAGATAATACGTCCTCCTTTTCGGTGTATTATCAAACGTAATGGACAAGAAGATGCTAAAAAAGGAAATCGTGTAGTTGTAAGATGTTCGGTTCTAATTTTACCTAATTCAAAGATTCACAAATTCAAATTGGACTTATGGGGATGCAAGGCTATTTATTGGCATAATAGAGTTCATATTATAAGCAATTTTATTACCACGACTTTTTGTGATATAACTTGGGGAGGAGCTTTTGGCCTGGCAGAAAAGTTTTTTAATGATGAGTGTGACAAATATGAGCATCTTCTATTTGAAAGGGAACAAGCTCTTAAAAATGCAGAATAAATAGAAGTTTCTGAAAATATTTTCTATTTATTTTTGTAAGACAGCAAGTTGAAAAATGACAATTTAGGATAAGAATATATGATTTAATGATTATGTCTGAAATAGAAATACCCTTCTTTCGTGTGGAAAAATTGTACAAAAACTGTCAGGTAAAATGTGTTAGATTTTACAAAACAGAATATTATGAAAAAAGTTTATATACCATGCGTAAAGAGGTTCTTGTTGAAAATAAGGTAATCTCATTAGTTTATAAAATTAGAAAGCCTAATGATATTATAGGAATAGCATATGCCTACAAGAATGGTGATATGCAAAGAATGAATGTTTGTAAATGTACTGCGGAATTTGAAAATGAATTTTTTATACGAGACTCAAAAAAGGTCAGTCCATCTGAAGATAACACAGAAATGTTTATTAAAAGTAATAGCTATCCCATTTGGGCAGAAGTATATTATGATGGTAAAGAGTATAATTATGTGTATGGGAATTCTCCATCTGAACAAGTTGAATACTTATTTAAAAAGAATCTTTTAATAAAAGCTGTTAATGGTAGATTACCCGATGAAATTCCATCTATAGAATCATACGATACAAAAGAATTACTCTTAAACGAATTGCTTAAATAACTATTATATATTACATCAGCCATGCCACAAGAAAGTAAATATGCTTACGACGAGGAATCCGTCAAGGCAATAATCGAATGGGCACAAACAACCCAGTTACCCAAGGAGGTGATGCTAAGTGAGGCGGAACACATCATCGATACGTCCATGTATGTTAATGCGAATATCTGCGATATTAAGCAGCATTAATTCATATCTATTGTGTGTGACATATCCCGGCTTTCGTCGGGATTTTTTTCATTTGGGCCCTTCCTTTTATAAAAATTCCCTCAAGTCACGTAGGGAATTTCAGAAAAGCAGTTGTCTTTATTGTAGAATCCGGTATATAGTGTTAGTATAGTCCTTCTTTCAGCCATTGCAGTTTCTTTATACTGGATTTACAGAATGTTCCAACATTGTGTGCTCTAATTGATTGTATATATTGAAAGGAACATGCTGGACCTCAGCTTTTATGCGGCTGAGGTTTTGTCGGAGACAAGAGTGCGTTGTTGAACGTGCGATGGAAATATGTGTTTAACCAAATTATTAGTTATGAAAAAAGAGTTTTGTATGGTAATTGCATTTGCTATGGCTTTAGCCGGGTTATTTATGCTTATGTTTATGTCATTTGATTAGTGAATGTCTGTTTGTTGACTGTTTTATAGAAGGGGCAGCTTATTCAGCTGCCTTGTTCCATTTCCCAGGAATTAAGTAATCCATATTGTGTAATTATTCCCCATGTGTGGTACTCAGTTCCACATATTTCCACACATAATTATTCCTTCTTGTTTTTATAATATGCTGATGTATAATGTATTATGTGCTGATGTACATCATGGCATATCGTTTGTCCTATAGTTAATACAAAAACTATATTTATTTACTTAAAACTTACGATTATGAAAAAAGTATTGGTAGCATTAGCAATGGTTATGGGATTAGGCAGTTCAGTAGCATTTGCTTACGTGGTTTCTGGAACACAGTCTGTAGAGCAAACTCTGCAAAATCCTCAGGATGAGTTCACAAAAGTGGAAGTAAAAGACTTGCCTCAGGCAGTTATGAATGTCTTGGCTAAGGACTATGAGGGGGCTGTAATAAAGGAGGCTTTCATTTCCGAGAAAGAAACCGGTAAGATTTATAAGGTTGTGTTGACCATCACCGAGGAAAATCAATCCACTGAAGAAGTAACGGTACTTCTGAATGAAAAAGGAGAAACTGTAGAATGAATGGAAACTCTGTAGTGGTTCGGCATCCATCTACAGAGATGATTCGAGATGCTTTTATGTCTATCTCGTTAATGCGAAAGGGGCGGCTGAATAGTCGCTCTTTTTGTTTATATTGTAATAATAGTTCGTTTCTTTTTCGTCAGAAATTCCTATTATAGAGGGTTGTTTTATACAAAATAATGTTTATATTTGTATTCTAATCCCTATTGTATTATGAATGACAAACAACAACTTCTAATTGATTGTATTTCCCTTCTTCCCGTTATAGGCATTCTGGTTTTGATAACTGTTGCCAATGACCAGCTTGTTACTATGGTTGCTGCCTATGTGCTTTGCGGAGAACTCTTATGCGTATTGGTTAGCAGGATATTAAATTTGTACTATATTGATGTGGCTTTTGTTTGGTTGGGTGGGATTATGCTTTGGTTGTGGTATTGGCTCTGGTTGGAGTCAAGCCATGTAGTGATGGAGATTGTGGAAAGGACAGTTGAATGAATCGCTTCTTTTTCAGTAAAAAATCCCCGTAGCTGCTCAACTACGGGGATGGTGTCAAATAACAGAGTATCAATATGAGATACTAAGTGAGCCTATTCCATTACAGATAAATCATTGTCAACTTCATACTGGTTACAGCCAAAAGCCGCACACATTAAAATAAAACGTTCTTTTATACCTAATCCAGTATATCTGTCTACGGCTCCACTGCCTTTTGCATGAAGTCCTGCTGCGTATTTATCTATCTGAACTTTATTCATTAAATCTACATGAGTTTTACGGGCAAGTTTACTGCTTGCAATCTCATATATGGATTTGTACTCATTTGTTTCCAATGCCGCACTAAACATTGCCACTTTCCGGCTAATCTCACAGTATTCAAGTAGTTTTTTTATTTGATAATTGTACCCGGTTTCACCATTGCCATCAGGATAATAGGGTAACAAAGCATTGCTTGGTAGCCTACCTTTATACTTCATAATAATATCATAAGCAATACGAATGATGGGAGTTTTTATCTCAGTGCGTATAAGTCCATCCTTGTGTGTTTTTTGAGGTAAATAATGAATGTAAGGTATTCCTTCTTCAATGCTGATATTATCAAAAGTGAATCGTCTGAAATCACCTATACGGCAACCGAAACAACATTGAACAACGAATACATCTTTTACTCGCTGCAATGTTTCGGGACATTCTTTGTGGACAACTTCATTGAATTCTGTTTTGGTGAGAAAGAAAGGCTCGTCATATTGTTGCTTCATAATGGACTCTTTTTCTTTTCCTATCTTGCGGAAAGGAGATACGGGAATAACATCATTACTTTCAAGCTCCACCATAAATGCTTGTAACAATAAAAGTTTCTCAGCAATTGTATTCTGGCTTCTTTCCTTTGATGGCGTATTCCGCTTATTCATTTCTGCGTACAGTTCTGGAAATTTTTCAACCAGAGTGTATTCTCTGCGTAGAAAATCACGAAAATTTAGAATATGTTCCTTGTTGAATTTATTGACCGGCAACCCGTCAATGCCATTGATAATGAGGAATCGAGTCAGTTCCCTTATCACTACATCGTAATGTTTCTTTCTGCCGGGACCTATTACACCTGCATTTAGCCATCCGTCAACATAGCGTTGGAACATACTACACATGGATTCCTCTTCACTGCTGATGTTGTATTTTTCAGGATGTAAGTGCTGGTCTATTAAGATTTCCAGTTTTTCACTGGTTAATTCTTTGTTGCTCCCATAAATGGATAAAATTAGATTCTTCCGTTCTTCAATAGATGTGTTAAATGATGTTCTTATGTCTAACTTTATAATACTTTTAGCCTTGTATTTTTCAGTCTTGGCATCCCAAAGAGTAGGAGAGACCATAATATCTGATTTGTGGAATAACTGTACATTGCGTCCATCAGATAATCGAAATCTGACATTTACCTCTTTATCTTTCTTCCCAGTTCTTATAAATGCTTTTACTGTAGTCATATATTCTCTGTTATATCGGTTGTGCAAATATACATAAATTGCACAACTCAGTTCAAATATTGCACAACATAATGCAATGGTATGCAATATAATATTTTTATATAACTCTGATTTTTAATATAATGTTATATGTATTGGTTTTATAGTATTTTATATTCCGAATCGCAACGGAATCACAAGGAAAAAACCGCAAATGGCTAATAAAAAGCTTT
>ERZ791883.1319-NODE-1319-length-21794-cov-3.359814_pt1 | contig 21794 bp, 18 predicted proteins | sample MGYA00510160_ERZ791883 | MGnify/ENA primary metagenome ERZ791883 (study PRJEB30046, sample SAMN00792072) | human gut metagenome | study: EMG produced TPA metagenomics assembly of the A metagenome-wide association study of gut microbiota in type 2... | reverse complement strand
GTGCCACCTCCCCCGGCCGGGGGAGTCTTTCCTAACAGGGGAGCCCTTGGCAAAGAGGTGTCGTTTTGCTGAGATTGATTAAAGTTCGATGGAAAACGTACCGGACTGCCAATGCCTCTCCTGTCAGGAGAGGTGTCATCAAGCGAAGCGATGATGACGGAGAGGTTCTTCATCAGAGAGGAGGTCTACGATGTACGAGGCACTGTTAAAGGCCACGCCTGAATATCAGAAGATCGCTGCCAGCCTGGCTGCACCGGGCCCGGCAGCCCTGTTTGGCCTGCCCCCGGTCCGTCGCGCCCAGAGCGAAGCGCTCGACCGCGCCGCCACCTGGCTTGAGCGCATTGGTTTGCTGGAACACGCCAACCGTCAGGCGAGTAACCTGGCCTATGGTGACCAACGCCGTCTGGAGATTGCCCGCTGCATGGTGACGCAGCCGGAGATTTTAATGCTCGACGAACCGGCGGCAGGTCTTAACCCAAAAGAAACCAAAGAGCTGGATGAGCTGATTGCCGAACTGCGCAATCATCACAACACCACTATCTTGTTGATTGAACACGATATGAAGCTGGTGATGGGGATTTCAGACCGAATTTATGTGGTCAATCAGGGGACGCCACTGGCAAACGGTACGCCGGAGCAGATCCGTAATAACCCGGACGTGATCCGTGCCTATTTAGGTGAGGCATAAGATGGAAAAAGTCATGTTGTCCTTTGACAAAGTCAGCGCCCACTACGGCAAAATCCAGGCGCTGCATGAGGTGAGCCTGCATATCAATCAGGGCGAAATTGTCACCCTTATTGGCGCGAATGGCGCGGGGAAAACCACCTTGCTCGGCACATTATGCGGCGACCCGCGCGCCACCAGCGGGCGAATTGTGTTTGATGATAAAGACATTACCGACTGGCAGACGGCGAAAATCATGCGCGAAGCGGTAGCGATTGTCCCGGAAGGGCGTCGCGTCTTCTCGCGGATGACGGTGGAAGAGAACCTGGCGATGGGCGGCTTCTTTGCCGAACGTGACCAGTTTCAGGAGCGCATAAAGTGGGTGTATGAGCTGTTTCCACGTCTTCATGAGCGTCGTGTTCAGCGGGCGGGCACCATGTCCGGCGGCGAACAGCAGATGCTGGCGATTGGTCGCGCGCTGATGAGCAACCCGCGTTTGTTGTTGCTTGATGAGCCATCGCTCGGTCTTGCGCCGATTATCATCCAGCAAATTTTCGACACCATCGAGCAGCTGCGCGAGCAGGGGATGACTATCTTCCTCGTCGAGCAGAACGCCAACCAGGCGCTAAAGCTGGCGGATCGCGGCTACGTGCTGGAAAACGGCCATGTGGTGCTCTCCGATACCGGCGACGCGCTGCTGGCGAACGAAGCAGTGAGAAGTGCGTATTTAGGCGGGTAATAACACGTTGATTGATAAGGAGTCAAAAGACTCCTTTGAGACAGGTGACAAATGTAAAATTGCCTGATGCGCTGCGCTTATCAGGCCTACTGGGTGAGTTGCAATATATTGAATTTGCACGATCTTGTAGGCCGGATAAGGCGTTTACGCCGCATCTGGCATGAAACGATGAGTAATCTGTAGAGTTTGATTCAGACCTTCTATTTTCCGCTTATCCGTGCCCCATCTCCCATTTTCCCTCACCCACGCCGTCACCGCCTTGTCATCTTTCTGACACCTTACTATCTTACAAATGTAACAAAAAAGTTATTTTTCTGTAATTCGAGCATGTCATGTTACCCCGCGAGCATAAAACGCGTGAATTCGCGCATTCGGTACAACAAGAGAGATAAACGATGAAACCGTTACATTATACAGCTTCAGCACTGGCGCTCGGACTGGCGTTAATGGGGAATGCACAGGCAGTGACGACCATTCCGTTCTGGCATTCTATGGAAGGGGAACTGGGTAAAGAGGTGGATTCTCTGGCCCAACGTTTTAACGCCGAAAATCCGGATTACAAAATTGTACCGACCTATAAAGGCAACTACGAACAGAATTTAAGCGCGGGGATTGCCGCATTTCGTACCGGCAACGCTCCGGCTATTTTGCAGGTTTATGAAGTTGGCACCGCCACCATGATGGCATCGAAAGCCATTAAACCGGTATATGACGTGTTTAAAGAGGCGGGGATTCAATTCGATGAGTCGCAGTTTGTGCCGACGGTTTCCGGTTACTACTCCGACAGCAAAACGGGCCACTTACTCTCCCAGCCATTCAACAGCTCGACCCCCGTTCTCTATTACAACAAAGACGCCTTCAAGAAAGCAGGATTAGACCCGGAACAACCGCCGAAAACCTGGCAGGATCTGGCGGACTATGCCGCGAAACTGAAAGCCTCCGGTATGAAGTGCGGCTACGCCAGCGGCTGGCAGGGCTGGATCCAACTGGAAAACTTTAGCGCCTGGAACGGTCTGCCGTTTGCCAGCAAAAACAACGGCTTTGACGGCACGGACGCGGTGCTGGAGTTCAACAAGCCGGAGCAGGTGAAACACATCGCCATGCTCGAGGAGATGAACAAGAAGGGCGACTTCAGCTACGTCGGTCGTAAGGATGAATCCACCGAGAAGTTCTATAACGGTGATTGCGCGATGACCACCGCCTCTTCCGGTTCTCTCGCTAATATTCGTGAGTACGCCAAATTTAACTATGGCGTAGGCATGATGCCTTACGACGCCGATGCGAAAGATGCACCGCAAAACGCCATTATCGGCGGGGCCAGCCTGTGGGTGATGCAGGGCAAAAATAAAGAAACGTATACCGGCGTGGCGAAGTTCCTCGACTTCCTCGCGAAGCCAGAAAACGCTGCCGAGTGGCATCAGAAAACCGGTTATCTGCCAATCACCAAAGCAGCGTATGACCTGACCCGTGAGCAGGGCTTTTACGAGAAAAACCCAGGGGCGGATACCGCGACGCGTCAGATGCTGAATAAGCCGCCGTTGCCGTTCACCAAAGGGCTGCGTCTGGGCAACATGCCGCAGATCCGCGTGATTGTGGATGAAGAGCTGGAGAGCGTGTGGACCGGTAAGAAGACACCACAGCAGGCACTGGATACCGCCGTTGAGCGTGGAAATCAGTTGCTGCGCCGCTTTGAGAAATCGACGAAGTCTTAATCAGTGTAATGTCGGATGCGTTTCGCTTATCTGACCTGGCATCGCGTGTAGGCCGGATAAGCGAAGCGCATCCGGCACAGTTCAGGAATTAACCGTAATGTCATCATCCCGTCCGGTGTTCCGCTCGCGCTGGCTGCCTTATCTGCTGGTCGCGCCGCAGCTCATCATCACCGTTATCTTTTTTATCTGGCCTGCGGGCGAAGCGTTGTGGTACTCGCTACAAAGCGTCGATCCGTTTGGTTTCTCCAGCCAGTTTGTCGGCCTGGATAACTTCGTCACGCTGTTCCATGACAGCTACTATCTCGACTCCTTCTGGACGACGATAAAATTCAGCACCTTTGTCACCGTCAGCGGTTTGCTGGTATCGCTGTTCTTTGCGGCGCTGGTGGAGTACATCGTGCGCGGCAGCCGTTTCTATCAAACCTTAATGTTGCTGCCTTACGCCGTGGCTCCCGCCGTTGCCGCCGTATTGTGGATCTTCCTGTTTAACCCCGGTCGCGGGCTGATCACCCATTTTCTCGCGGAGTTCGGCTACGACTGGAACCACGCGCAAAACAGCGGTCAGGCAATGTTTCTGGTGGTGTTTGCCTCAGTATGGAAGCAAATCAGCTACAACTTCCTGTTCTTCTATGCCGCGCTGCAATCCATTCCCCGTTCGTTGATCGAAGCCGCAGCCATCGACGGTGCAGGGCCGATTCGCCGCTTCTTTAAGATTGCGCTGCCGCTTATCGCCCCGGTGAGTTTCTTCCTGCTGGTAGTGAACCTGGTGTATGCCTTCTTCGACACCTTCCCGGTGATCGACGCCGCCACGTCCGGCGGGCCGGTTCAGGCCACCACGACGCTGATTTATAAGATCTACCGCGAAGGTTTTACCGGACTGGATCTGGCTTCGTCTGCCGCACAGTCGGTGGTGTTGATGTTCCTCGTCATCGTGCTGACGGTGGTGCAGTTCCGCTATGTTGAAAGCAAGGTGCGTTACCAATGATTGAGAACCGTCCGTGGCTGACGATATTCAGCCATACCATGCTGATCCTCGGGATCGCGGTGATCCTCTTCCCGCTGTACGTGGCGTTTGTCGCGGCGACGCTGGATAAACAGGCCGTCTATGCCGCGCCGATGACGCTCATCCCCGGCACACATCTGCTGGAAAACATCCACAACATCTGGGTGAACGGGGTAGGCACGAATAGCGCGCCGTTCTGGCGGATGTTGCTTAACAGCTTTGTGATGGCGTTCAGCATTACGCTCGGCAAAATTACCGTCTCGATGCTCTCGGCATTTGCCATTGTCTGGTTTCGTTTTCCGCTACGTAACCTCTTCTTCTGGATGATTTTTATCACCCTGATGCTGCCGGTTGAAGTACGTATCTTCCCGACGGTGGAAGTCATCGCCAACCTGCAGATGCTCGACAGCTACGCCGGTTTAACGCTGCCGCTGATGGCCTCGGCGACCGCTACTTTCCTGTTCCGCCAGTTCTTTATGACGCTGCCGGATGAGCTGGTGGAAGCCGCGCGGATCGACGGCGCATCGCCAATGCGCTTCTTTTGCGACATCGTTTTTCCGCTCTCCAAAACTAATCTGGCGGCGCTGTTTGTGATCACCTTTATCTACGGCTGGAATCAGTATTTGTGGCCGTTGTTGATTATTACCGATGTGGATCTCGGCACCACCGTGGCAGGGATCAAAGGGATGATCGCTACAGGCGAAGGCACCACGGAATGGAACTCAGTGATGGCGGCGATGTTGTTAACGCTTATCCCTCCGGTGGTGATTGTTTTAGTGATGCAGCGTGCCTTCGTGCGCGGCCTGGTCGATAGTGAGAAATAAGATGGCAGGACTGAAATTACAGGCAGTAACCAAAAGCTGGGATGGTAAAACCCAGGTCATTAAACCGCTGACCCTTGATGTGGCGGATGGCGAATTTATCGTGATGGTCGGGCCGTCTGGCTGCGGGAAATCGACGCTGCTGCGCATGGTTGCCGGGCTGGAGCGGGTGACAGAAGGCGATATCTGGATCAACGACCAGCGCGTGACTGAAATGGAGCCAAAAGATCGCGGGATTGCGATGGTGTTCCAGAACTACGCGCTTTATCCGCATATGAGTGTCGAAGAAAACATGGCGTGGGGGCTGAAAATTCGCGGCATGGGCAAGCAGCAAATTGCCGAGCGCGTTAAAGAAGCGGCGCGCATTCTGGAGCTGGACGGTCTGCTCAAACGTCGCCCGCGCGAGCTTTCCGGCGGTCAGCGCCAGCGTGTGGCGATGGGCCGCGCGATTGTGCGCGATCCGGCGGTGTTCCTGTTTGATGAGCCGCTCTCTAACCTCGATGCCAAGCTGCGCGTGCAGATGCGTCTTGAACTGCAACAGTTGCACCGTCGCCTGAAAACGACTTCACTCTACGTTACTCACGATCAGGTTGAAGCGATGACGCTCGCCCAGCGAGTAATGGTGATGAACGGCGGCGTTGCCGAACAGATTGGCACACCAGTTGAAGTCTACGAAAAGCCCGCCAGCCTGTTTGTAGCGAGTTTTATCGGCAGTCCGGCGATGAACCTGCTGACAGGCCGCGTGAATACCGAAGGCACGCATTTCGAACTGGACGGCGGTATCGTGCTACCGCTAAACGGTGGCTACCGTCAGTATGCCGGGCGTAAAATGACTCTCGGCATTCGCCCGGAACATATTGCGCTAAGCTCGCAAGCAGAAGGTGGCGTACCGCTGGTGATGGATACGCTGGAGATCCTCGGCGCAGATAACCTGGCGCACGGACGCTGGGGCGAGCAGAAGCTGGTGGTGCGACTGGCGCATCAGGAGCGCCCGACGGCAGGCAGCACGCTGTGGCTGCATCTGGCGGAAAATCAGCTGCATCTTTTTGATGGTGAAACAGGACAACGAGTATGAGTAACTGGCCTTATCCCCGCATCGTCGCTCATCGTGGCGGCGGTAAGCTGGCCCCCGAAAACACCCTGGCGGCAATCGACGTTGGGGCAAAATACGGTCATAAGATGATCGAATTTGACGCGAAGTTATCGAAAGATGGCGAGATCTTCCTGCTCCATGACGACAATCTCGAACGCACCAGCAACGGCTGGGGCGTCGCGGGTGAACTGAACTGGCAGGATTTACTGCGCGTGGATGCGGGCAGTTGGTACAGCAAAGCGTTTAAAGGTGAGCCGCTGCCGTTGCTTTCGCAGGTGGCGGAACGCTGTCGCGAACACGGGATGATGGCGAATATCGAAATCAAACCCACCACTGGCACTGGACCATTAACGGGCAAAATGGTGGCGCTGGCGGCACGCCAACTGTGGGCCGGTATGACGCCGCCGCTGCTGTCATCGTTTGAGATTGATGCTTTAGAAGCTGCACAGCTGGCGGCACCGGAACTGCCGCGTGGTTTATTGCTTGATGAGTGGCGCGACGACTGGCGCGAACTGACCGCGCGGCTGGGCTGCGTCTCTATTCATCTCAATCATAAGTTACTCGATAAAGTGCGAGTGATGCAGTTGAAAGACGCCGGACTGCGGATTCTGGTTTATACCGTCAATAAACCCCAGCGCGCGGCAGAGTTGCTGCGCTGGGGCGTGGATTGCATCTGTACCGATGCGATTGACGTGATTGGTCCGAACTTTACGGCCCAATAGTTTTCAACGGAATGTCAGGCTGCGGCGTGCTGGGCTGATTCAGCATGTCGCCGTTTCTCCTCTCCGGCAGCATATGCTGCTGATTCAACGAACTATCCGGATTACGGTTGCTGTTTAACATCCCGCCGTTGGTGTTGGGCAGCATTTGCTGCCGGGCGGGATTTCGCTCCCCCGGCTGTGACTGCAACACCCGCTGAGAATTATTGTTTATCTGGTTTTCTAAATGCTGCTGTTGCAACTGAGTTTGCGTTTTCAGTTGCTGATTCAGCATCCCTTTTTGCTGGATTTGCTGAGTCTGCATCTGGGTTTGCATCCGCTGCTGGCTGGGTATCTGATACCCCGGCTGGTTAGGGTTGTTCAGAGTATTAATGGGCTGTGCAAAGCCGACAAACGGCAGGAGTGCCGTAAGAATCAGAAGTCGTTTCATCGCGTATCCTCCTCTGAAGATATCCTTTAAGTTTACTCGCTTCCCGACAAAACGATGATTAATTCAGAGTTATATACCAGGCTTAGCTGGGGTTGCCCCTTAATCTCTGGAGAATAACGATGATAAAACCGACGTTTTTACGCCGGGTGGCCATTGCTGCTCTGCTCTCAGGAAGTTGTTTTAGCGCCGCCGCCGCGCCTCCTGCGCCGCCCGTCTCGTATGGTGTGGAGGAAGATGTCTTCCACCCGGTACGCGCGAAACAGGGAATGGTAGCGTCTGTGGACGCCACTGCCACTCAGGTGGGGGTGGATATTCTCAAGGAGGGCGGGAATGCCGTTGATGCCGCCGTGGCGGTGGGCTACGCGCTGGCGGTAACGCATCCGCAGGCAGGGAATCTGGGCGGTGGTGGTTTTATGTTAATCCGCTCGAAAAATGGCAATACCACGGCTATCGATTTCCGCGAAATGGCACCCGCCAAAGCGACCCGCGATATGTTCCTCGATGATCAGGGCAACCCGGACAGCAAAAAATCACTCACTTCGCATCTGGCTTCCGGCACACCGGGTACGGTAGCAGGTTTCTCGCTGGCGCTGGATAAATACGGCACCATGCCGCTGAACAAAGTCGTGCAGCCCGCGTTTAAACTGGCACGCGATGGTTTTATCGTTAACGACGCGCTGGCTGACGATCTCAAAACCTACGGTAGCGAAGTGTTGCCGAATCACGAAAACAGTAAAGCTATCTTCTGGAAAGAGGGCGAGCCGCTGAAAAAGGGCGACACGCTGGTGCAGGCGAACCTGGCAAAGAGCCTGGAGATGATTGCTGAAAACGGCCCGGACGAATTCTATAAAGGCACGATTGCGGAACAGATCGCCCAGGAGATGCAGAAAAACGGTGGCTTGATCACTAAAGAAGATTTAGCAGCCTATAAAGCGGTCGAACGCACTCCGATAAGCGGCGATTATCGCGGGTATCAGGTTTACTCCATGCCACCGCCATCCTCCGGCGGGATCCATATCGTACAAATCCTCAATATTCTGGAAAACTTCGATATGAAGAAATACGGCTTTGGCAGCGCCGATGCGATGCAAATCATGGCAGAAGCGGAGAAATACGCCTACGCCGACCGCTCGGAATATCTTGGCGACCCGGATTTTGTCAAAGTACCGTGGCAGGCGCTGACCAATAAAGCCTATGCCAAATCTATTGCCGATCAAATTGATATCAATAAAGCGAAGCCATCCAGCGAAATTCGCCCCGGCAAGCTTGCGCCTTATGAGAGTAATCAAACTACCCATTACTCAGTGGTGGATAAAGATGGTAACGCGGTGGCGGTGACCTATACGCTGAACACCACCTTCGGTACGGGCATTGTCGCGGGCGAGAGCGGTATTCTGCTTAATAACCAGATGGATGATTTCTCCGCCAAACCGGGCGTACCGAACGTTTACGGGCTGGTGGGCGGTGATGCCAACGCCGTCGGGCCGAACAAACGCCCGCTGTCGTCGATGTCGCCGACCATTGTGGTGAAAGACGGTAAAACCTGGCTGGTTACCGGTAGCCCAGGCGGTAGCCGGATCATCACTACAGTGCTGCAAATGGTGGTGAATAGCATCGATTATGGCATGAACGTCGCCGAAGCGACCAATGCGCCGCGTTTCCACCATCAGTGGTTGCCGGACGAGCTGCGTGTCGAAAAAGGGTTTAGCCCGGATACGCTCAAGCTGCTGGAAGCAAAAGGTCAGAAAGTGGCGCTGAAAGAGGCGATGGGCAGTACACAAAGCATTATGGTTGGGCCGGACGGTGAGTTGTACGGCGCATCCGACCCGCGCTCGGTGGATGATTTAACGGCGGGGTACTAAGGTTAGCGGCCCTCTTCGTGGGAAGAGGGCTATTTTGTCAGGGCAAGCCGAAGGTAGCCTTTTTTATTTCGTAATCCTGTAGATATTCTTCCAGCGGCTTTGCCGTTCCCAGAGAATGAATTTCACCACTGTCTTTATCAATAATAAAAGGTGCGTTACCAGCTAAGCGCGCGGCCTCATCTCCAGTTTCGAGAAATTCTCGTGCTTCGAAACAGAAATACCAGCCCTGGCTAAAGCGTCCATGTAGAGTAATGACGACCGGGAGATCTGCATCATCAAGGTAATGGTTCGCTTTCGCGAATGCGTCGTGATAAGTAATCATAATTATAATAAATATTATTGTTGAGTGTTATATTATTATTCCTGTGTGATACATTGAGCAAAGACGCGTTCATCTTCGTCAAAGATATTATTAAATGCTGGTTTTGAAAAAAGTTCATCGGATAAGATATAGTCACGAAATAAGTATCTGCTAATATTTTATGATTTCTTTTTCAGAACGTCGAACGGGATTTTCTTATTTAAGATATCAGAATCTTATGATTCGGGTAAAATTCTAAATAAATCAACATGTCATTAAAATCATCATAGCCATTAGCTATTTCGGCTAAAATAGAGACTACATGTCTTCGGTCCATCTCACTTAAGGAGTGTAGTTCCGTTGTAAGTTTTTCCATAGCTTGCACTGCTAAATTTCGAACAAGGAATTTTCTGCTGGTAATCTCTAAAAAGATGGCATGGTTTACAATGATTTTTGTTTCCTTTTGATTATTATGAACAACTGTCCATGATTTCGTTTAAGAATGAAGAGAAATCACTAAACGAACTGAATATATTTTCTGTGCCAATATTATCTCTAATTTCAAAAAAGTTACTTTTAATGTCATAAGTAAATATTGAAATGCTATCATCCCCGATCACTAACCGTTCTTGTAGATCAGGGTTTATGAAATCATCATTATTTCTATAAAATTCATTTACGGCAAAAAGGTTTTTAACTGAAGGTTCTGGAATCGAGAGGCTAAATAATCGTAATCCATTAACTTCGAATCCATCCATTGCTCTTAAAAAAGTAAGATAATCAGGTTGATTCTTAAAAAGAATACTAACTTCATTACATAACTTCTCCAGGCAATTAGTTGAATTAGAATTAAATTCTATTTGGATTATACTTTCAATAAATGATTCCTTGAGCGGTGCTTCAAATGGATAGTCTAAATCATTCATCATTTTTATTAATTTATTTATTTGGGTTTTAGTCATCATTTTGTGTGGTCCATAATATTTTTCATGGGAGGATAAATTGAGCCAGATGGAATGGCCCAGGGAGTGATTTTGCTTTCACCTACTAATATTCCCTTAGCTATTCGTGATTGCATGTTAGTAAAAACTTTATGATATGGTTCGTTTTCGATTAATACTAAATTTTCGAAATCATTAGTACCACCATCATCTAGAGATAGTTTATGGTGAACATTATAATTTAGAGGAACATTGCCCTTTCTCATTCTTAAAAGGTCTTCGGCGTTGAATCTTCCAGATGCTTCGGAGGTTTTTGCAAGTTTGATAAGAAAATTTTTTCTTACAGTTTTATTAAACTCCTTTCGTAAGTTAGCTAAGTCTTTTGAAGGTCTCTTAATGTATATTATTTCTATTATGTCTATACCATCAAGAAGTTTTTGTTGACCTCTAAGTTTGCCTAAGTAACTATTTATTTCTGTATATGTATCAACATTAGAACGCTTTGTTAAAAGAATAGATGCTGTTGCTATCGCTATGCCCGCTGTTTTTTCATTTAGTATTTGATCATAGCCTTTTATTGCATCTCCACCCAGTTTTTCCGCAGTATCTCTGAATCCTTCAATGTTCCCATTGTATACACCACCAGCAGCAAGTAGCCTGCCAATAGCTTTGCTGTTTAACGTTTTGAAACGATTATTTGTTTGGTTTTTTGAATTTGGTAAAAACAAACGGTTATAATTTTCAGGGAGTGCCAAATAGCTGAACTCGGTATTTGCGATAAGATGTTGACAGAGGATAAATTCATAACTAATAGTTATTGTTTCTGTATCCAGTTGATTTTGAATGATCTGATGATGAATAGCCGATAAAAAAGCGCCTTTTAGTTGTATATAATAATACTTTTCCCATCTACCAAATCTATTTATTCGATAGAAGTCAAATCCCATAAATAATTGTTCATTATTGTTAATGGAATTAATAAATAATGGAGTGCTTTTATCAATTAATTTACAAAATGTTATACCATGGAACTGTGAACCAAGCCCCGTATTATTAATATTATTTAAGAGTGAGAATGTAAATATTTCATCCTCATGCCCGCTCTGCCAACGATTACCTGTAGACTCAGAAGTCCCACAACCTGCGGAGATGCTTCCTTGTTGTTCTCCCGTTACTGTCAGGTAAACAATATTACTCATCCCTGAAAAGTCCTTTTATGGCATGCTATTTTATCAATGGCAATATTATGCTTGTTAATTGTTATTTATTTACTCCAGGAAATTGTAGGCGTATATATTAAAAAATAAAATATTACACTTTAGGAAGTAATTATGAGTTAAATCTCAATTTATGTATTGGGCAAATAAATACCTTAAAGGAAGGTATGTCGATTTTGAATGACACCCTTTTTCCATCTCAGAAAAAGGGCACTATCTTACTTCACCCGCGCCATATAATATGCATCGACATATTCACCATTACGCAATGCGTACTTCTTACCAGTCCCTTCAATTTCAAAGCCGTATTTTTTATAGACCTTAATTGCCGGGGCGTTATCGACAAACACGGTTAGTTCAATGCGATCTACCCGCAACCAGTTGTCGCACATTTCAATCATCTCTCGCATCAGGGCGCTGGCGACGCCGCGGTTCTTCCAACGAGAGTCGACACAGATACCAAAATCGGCAACATGACTGCGGCGTGGGCGCTGTTGCACGTCAATGGTGAGATGGCCCACGACGTCTCCATCAATACAGGCGACGAGTTGCTTGATGCCGGGACGATCGGCGAGTCGCTCCTGCCACATATGATCGGAAGGATGAGGCACCTGTAGTGTGTTGCAATACACCTCCGGCTGGGCGTGAATCTGCCTGATGGCCTCGTAATCCCGTGTTTCTGCGTGGCGTATTACTATCTCACTCATTCCTTTGTCCTCTTTGGGGTAAATGTCCCTTTCAACATCATTGACTTTCAAATGCGAGTCAAATGCATTTTTTTGCAAAAAGTGTTGGACAAGTGCGAATGAGAATGATTATTATTGTCTCGCGATCAGGAAGACCCTCGCGGAGAACCTGAAAGCACGACATTGCTCACATTGCTTCCAGTATTACTTAGCCAGCCGGGTGCTGGCTTTTTTTTGATCTTTCGTTCTCAATTTATCCACGGGAGTGCTTGTGTTCGTTATGCGCACTCCAGTAGGAACCACGTCCGCTTTGCGCTAAGGTGTAAATAACCACCTTAAAAAGGACGAAATCATGGTCATCAACTGCGCCTTTATTGGCTTCGGCAAAAGCACCACCCGTTACCATCTGCCGTATGTACTTAACCGCAAGGATAGCTGGCATGTCGCGCATATTTTTCGTCGCCATGCGAAGCCGGAAGAACAGGCTCCCATTTATTCCCATATCCATTTCACCAGCGATCTCGACGAAGTACTAAACGATCCCGATGTTAAGCTGGTTGTTGTCTGCACCCACGCGGACAGCCATTTCGAGTACGCGAAACGCGCGCTGGAAGCCGGGAAAAATGTGCTGGTCGAAAAACCGTTCACCCCGACGCTTGCCCAGGCGAAGGAGCTGTTTGCGTTGGCGAAAAGCAAAGGGCTGACCGTCACGCCGTATCAGAATCGTCGCTTTGACTCCTGCTTCCTGACAGCGAAAAAAGCGATTGAAAGTGGCAAGTTGGGAGAGATTGTTGAAGTGGAAAGCCATTTTGACTATTACCGCCCGGTGGCAGAGACCAAACCTGGGCTGCCGCAGGATGGCGCGTTTTATGGCCTTGGTGTGCATACGATGGACCAGATTATTTCTCTGTTCGGTCGCCCGGATCACGTCGCTTATGACATCCGCAGCCTGCGTAATAAAGCCAATCCTGACGACACCTTTGAAGCGCAACTGTTTTATGGCGACCTGAAAGCCATCGTCAAAACCAGCCATCTGGTGAAAATCGATTATCCGAAATTTATCGTTCACGGTAAGAAAGGTTCGTTTATTAAATACGGTATCGACCAGCAGGAAACCAGCCTGAAGGCTAATATTATGCCGGGCGAACCGGGATTCGCAGCGGATGATTCGGTCGGTGTGCTGGAGTATGTCAATGACGAGGGCGTGACGGTCAGAGAAGAGATGAAGCCGGAGATGGGCGATTACGGGCGCGTTTATGATGCGTTGTATCAAACCATTACCCACGGTGCGCCAAATTACGTCAAGGAATCTGAAGTTCTTACCAATCTGGAAATCCTTGAACGCGGATTTGAGCAAGCCTCTCCCTCCACAGTAACTCTCGCTAAGTAAGTTTGATGGCCCCTCGAATAGTTCAATTTTTTTGAACAGAGGGGTCAATTTTCACCCTCTATCATCCCAGGCAGATCGGGTCCACACTAAGCCCATCGAAATCATTCAGGGGGCGAATACAAATGATCTACTTACGCAAAGCAAATGAACGTGGTCATGCAAATCATGGCTGGCTGGACTCCTGGCATACTTTCTCTTTTGCCAACTATTACGATCCGAACTTTATGGGCTTCTCCGCGCTGCGCGTGATTAACGACGACGTGATTGAAGCAGGGCAGGGCTTCGGCACTCACCCGCATAAAGATATGGAAATTTTGACCTACGTGCTGGAAGGTACTGTTGAGCATCAGGACAGCATGGGCAATAAAGAGCAGGTTCCGGCGGGTGAGTTCCAGATTATGAGTGCGGGTACGGGTATTCGTCACTCAGAGTACAACCCAAACAGCACCGAGCGTCTGCATCTGTATCAGATCTGGATCATGCCTGAAGAAAATGGCATTACGCCGCGTTATGAACAGCGTCGCTTCGATGCCGTGCAGGGCAAACAGCTGGTGCTCTCGCCGGATGCGCGAGATGGTTCGCTGAAAGTGCATCAGGATATGGAACTGTATCGTTGGGCGTTGCTGAAAGATGAGCAGTCGGTGCATCAGATTGCCGCTGAACGCCGCGTCTGGATCCAGGTGGTGAAAGGCAATGTCACCATTAACGGCGTGAAAGCCTCGACCAGCGATGGTCTGGCAATCTGGGATGAGCAGGCAATCTCCATCCATGCGGATAGCGACAGCGAAGTGTTACTGTTCGATCTGCCGCCGGTTTAAAACTCAACGGCATCTTTGAAGCCTGCCTTTTTGCAGGCTTCCTCGCTCGCTCCGGTCGCGTGCTGATGCACGCTTCCGGGGTTTTGCCGCGTCGTTAGCACAATGCGATGCAATTGATTTAGTGTATATCTAATAATTGTAAACAAGCACTGTTTTCCCCGGGAAGGTTCTGATGCGTCCGTGTTAAACTAAGAGAATCTATCTCTTTTGTACCTTCAGGACGATGAAAAAGAAAAGACCCGTACTTCAGGATGTGGCTGACCGTGTAGGCGTGACCAAAATGACGGTCAGCCGTTTTTTACGCAACCCGGAGCAGGTTTCCGTCGCTCTACGCGGCAAGATTGCCGCCGCTCTTGATGAACTGGGCTATATTCCCAATCGTGCGCCCGATATCCTCTCTAACGCCACCAGCCGGGCGATTGGCGTCCTGTTACCTTCTCTCACCAACCAAGTTTTCGCGGAAGTATTACGCGGAATCGAAAGCGTCACCGACGCGCACGGTTATCAGACCATGCTGGCTCACTACGGTTATAAACCGGAAATGGAGCAAGAACGTCTCGAATCCATGCTCTCATGGAATATCGACGGACTGATCCTCACCGAACGTACCCACACGCCGCGCACCTTAAAGATGATTGAAGTGGCGGGGATCCCGGTGGTGGAACTCATGGACAGCCAGTCGCCGTGCCTCGATATCGCCGTCGGTTTTGATAACTTTGAAGCGGCACGCCAGATGACCACCGCCATTATTGCTCGCGGGCATTGCCACATTGCCTATCTCGGCGCGCGTCTCGACGAACGTACTATCATCAAACAGAAGGGATACGAACAGGCGATGCTGGATGCAGGTCTGGTGCCGTATAGCGTGATGGTTGAGCAATCTTCTTCTTACTCTTCCGGTATTGAACTGATTCGCCAGGCGCGGCGGGAATATCCGCAGCTGGATGGCGTGTTCTGTACCAACGATGACCTGGCGGTCGGCGCGGCGTTTGAATGTCAGCGTCTGGGATTGAAGGTTCCTGACGATATGGCGATTGCCGGTTTCCACGGTCATGACATTGGCCAGGTGATGGAGCCGCGGTTAGCGAGCGTGCTGACGCCGCGTGAGCGGATGGGCAGTATTGGCGCTGAACGCCTGCTGGCGCGTATTCGTGGCGAATCTGTGACACCGAAAATGTTAGATTTAGGTTTCACCTTGTCACCGGGCGGATCTATTTAAGCCTACAAATTTGAAGTAGCTCACACTTATACACTTAAGGCACGGATGGATATTGCTTCTGATATTGTCCGGCTGGACAATGTTACCGATAACAGTTACCCGTAACATTTTTAATTCTTGTATTGTGGGGGCACCACTTTGAGCACGACTAACCATGATCACCACATTTACGTCTTGATGGGCGTATCGGGCAGCGGCAAATCTGCGGTCGCCAGTGAAGTGGCGCATCAACTTCATGCCGCGTTTCTTGATGGCGATTTCCTCCATCCACGGCGCAATATCGAAAAAATGGCGTCTGGCGAACCGCTGAATGACGACGATCGCAAACCGTGGTTGCAGGCGCTGAACGACGCCGCGTTTGCTATGCAGCGCACTAATAAAGTGTCACTGATCGTCTGTTCTGCATTGAAAAAACACTATCGCGACTTGCTGCGTGAAGGTAATCCGAATCTCTCTTTCATCTACCTGAAAGGCGATTTTGACGTGATTGAAAGCCGCCTGAAAGCGCGCAAAGGCCATTTCTTTAAAACCCAAATGTTGGTGACGCAGTTTGAAACGCTGCAGGAGCCGGGTGCGGACGAAACTGATGTACTGGTGGTGGATATCGATCAACCGCTGGAAGGTGTTGTGGCAAGCACCATTGAGGTTATTAAAAAAGGCAAATAAGTAGTGACTACATTAACGCTTGTTTTAACAGCAGTAGGGTCTGTTTTACTGCTGCTGTTTTTAGTCATGAAGGCGCGTATGCACGCTTTCCTGGCTTTAATGGTGGTGTCCATGGGGGCTGGCCTTTTTTCCGGTATGCCGCTCGATAAAATCGCAGCGACGATGGAAAAAGGGATGGGAGGCACCCTCGGCTTCCTGGCGGTGGTTGTCGCCCTGGGAGCTATGTTTGGCAAGATCTTACATGAAACCGGCGCAGTCGATCAGATTGCCGTCAAAATGCTCAAATCCTTCGGTCACAGCCGCGCGCATTATGCCATCGGCCTTGCGGGGCTGGTCTGTGCGCTACCGCTGTTCTTTGAAGTGGCGATTGTTCTGCTGATTAGCGTTGCTTTCTCAATGGCGCGCCACACCGGTACGAACCTGGTGAAGCTGGTAATCCCATTATTCGCAGGCGTGGCGGCCGCGGCTGCGTTCCTGGTGCCTGGGCCAGCGCCAATGCTCCTCGCATCGCAGATGAACGCCGATTTTGGCTGGATGATCCTGATTGGCCTGTGTGCGGCAATTCCGGGAATGATTATTGCCGGGTCGCTGTGGGGTAATTTCATCAGCCGCTACGTGGAGTTGCATATTCCTGACGACATCAGCGAACCGCATCTCGGCGAAGGCAAAATGCCATCTTTCGGATTCAGCCTGTCGCTGATCCTGTTGCCGCTGGTGCTGGTGGGGCTGAAAACCATTGCCGCGCGTTTTGTGCCAGAAGGCTCTACCGCTTACGAATGGTTCGAGTTTATTGGTCATCCGTTTACCGCGATTCTGGTTGCTTGTCTGGTAGCGATTTATGGCCTGGCAATGCGTCAGGGCATGCCAAAAGACAAAGTGATGGAGATTTGCGGTCACGCGCTGCAACCGGCGGGGATCATTCTGCTGGTGATTGGTGCAGGTGGCGTGTTCAAACAGGTGCTGGTTGACTCTGGCGTAGGTCCGGCACTGGGCGAAGCGTTAACTGGCATGGGCCTGCCGATAGCCATCACCTGCTTCGTGCTGGCCGCTGCAGTGCGCATCATTCAGGGTTCTGCCACCGTAGCCTGTTTAACGGCGGTAGGACTGGTGATGCCGGTTATTGAACAACTGAACTACTCCGGTGCGCAAATGGCGGCGCTGTCGATTTGTATCGCTGGTGGTTCGATTGTTGTCAGCCACGTTAACGACGCCGGTTTCTGGTTGTTCGGTAAATTTACCGGCGCGACCGAAGCCGAAACGCTGAAAACCTGGACCATGATGGAAACCATCCTCGGCACTGTCGGTGCCATCGTTGGGATGATTGCGTTCCAGCTGTTGAGTTAAGTTTGTTCGCCCGGTAGTTGTGACGCTACCGGGTTCTTTTCGAAAAACTCTCCTCGTTACCCCTTCATCCACATTCGAATGCCGTCGAGGAACATCTGGGTTGCCATCATCACCAGAATCAATCCCATCAGGCGTTCAAGTGCGTTCACCCCTTTCTCGCCCAGCAGACGTAAAAATAGCGAAGACTGTAGCAGGATGACAAAGGTGCCGCCCCAGGCCAGCAGCAGAGCAATCACCAGATGCCCCATCTGATTCGGGTACTGATGAGACAACAACATCAGCGTGGCGAGAATAGTCGGCCCGGCGACTAACGGAATTGCCAACGGCACGATAAATGGCTCTTCACCTGCCGGAAGCCCGCTGCTATTTCCTGAAGCGCTGGGGAAAATCATCTTAATGGCGATTAGAAACAGAATGATGCCGCCAGAAATGGAGACGGTTTCTGCTCGCAGGCTGAGAAATGCCAGAATTTTCTCACCCGCAAACAGGAACACCAGCATCACCAGGAGAGCAATAAGCAACTCTCGCACCATGATTGCCCGCCGTCTTTTCGGTTCAGTATGTTTCAGTACGGACATGAAAATAGGTAGGTTTCCGAGCGGATCCATAATCAGGATCAATAAAACTGCTGCAGAAATGATTTCATTCATAACTCAAATTCCCTGATAATTGCCGCGGACTTTCTGCGTGCTAACAAAGCAGGATAAGTCGCATTACTGATGGCTTCGCTATCATTGATTAATTTCACTTGCGACTTTGGCTGCTTTTTGTATGGTGAAAGATGTGCCAAGAGGAGACCGGCACATTTATACAGCACACATCTTTGCAGGAAAAAACGCTTATGAAAAATGTTGGTTTTATCGGCTGGCGCGGTATGGTCGGCTCCGTTCTCATGCAACGCATGGTTGAAGAGCGCGACTTCGACGCCATTCGCCCTGTCTTCTTTTCTACTTCTCAGCTTGGCCAGGCTGCGCCGTCTTTTGGCGGAACCACTGGCACACTTCAGGATGCCTTTGATCTGGAGGCGCTAAAGGCCCTCGATATCATTGTGACCTGTCAGGGCGGCGATTATACCAACGAAATCTATCCAAAGCTTCGTGAAAGCGGATGGCAAGGTTACTGGATTGACGCAGCATCGTCTCTGCGCATGAAAGATGACGCCATCATCATTCTTGACCCCGTCAATCAGGACGTCATTACCGACGGATTAAATAATGGCATCAGGACTTTTGTTGGCGGTAACTGTACCGTAAGCCTGATGTTGATGTCGTTGGGTGGTTTATTCGCCAATGATCTTGTTGATTGGGTGTCCGTTGCAACCTACCAGGCCGCTTCCGGCGGTGGTGCGCGACATATGCGTGAGTTATTAACCCAGATGGGCCATCTGTATGGCCATGTGGCAGATGAACTCGCGACCCCGTCCTCTGCTATTCTCGATATCGAACGCAAAGTCACAACCTTAACCCGTAGCGGTGAGCTGCCGGTGGATAACTTTGGCGTGCCGCTGGCGGGTAGCCTGATTCCGTGGATCGACAAACAGCTCGATAACGGTCAGAGCCGCGAAGAGTGGAAAGGGCAGGCGGAAACCAACAAGATCCTCAACACATCTTCCGTAATTCCGGTAGATGGTTTATGTGTGCGTGTCGGGGCATTGCGCTGCCACAGCCAGGCATTCACTATTAAATTGAAAAAAGATGTGTCTATTCCGACCGTGGAAGAACTGCTGGCTGCGCACAATCCGTGGGCGAAAGTCGTTCCGAACGATCGGGAAATCACTATGCGTGAGCTAACCCCAGCTGCCGTTACCGGCACGCTGACCACGCCGGTAGGCCGCCTGCGTAAGCTGAATATGGGACCAGAGTTCCTGTCAGCCTTTACCGTGGGCGACCAGCTGCTGTGGGGGGCCGCGGAGCCGCTGCGTCGGATGCTTCGTCAACTGGCGTAATCTTTATTCATTAAATCTGGGGCGCGATGCCGCCCCTGTTAGTGCGTAATACAGGAGTAAGCGCAGATGTTTCATGATTTACCGGGAGTTAAATAGAGCATTGGCTATTCTTTAAGGGTGGCTGAATACATGAGTATTCACAGCCTTACCTGAAGTGAGGACGACGCAGAGAGGATGCACAGAGTGCTGCGCCGTTCAGGTCAAAAAAATGTCACAACCAGAAGTCAAAAATCCAATTGGATGGGGTGACACAATAAAACAGGAAGACAAGCATGTCCGATCGTATCGATAGAGACGTGATTAACGCGCTAATTGCAGGCCATTTTGCGGATCCTTTTTCCGTACTGGGAATGCATAAAACCACCGCGGGACTGGAAGTCCGTGCCCTTTTACCCGACGCTACCGATGTGTGGGTGATTGAACCGAAAACCGGGCGCAAACTCGCAAAACTGGAGTGTCTCGACTCACGGGGATTCTTTAGCGGTGTCATTCCGCGACGTAAGAATTTTTTCCGCTATCAGTTGGCTGTTGTCTGGCATGGTCAGCAAAACCTGATTGATGATCCTTACCGTTTTGGCCCGCTAATCCAGGAAATGGATGCCTGGCTATTATCTGAAGGTACTCACCTGCGCCCGTATGAAACCTTAGGCGCGCATGCAGATACTATGGATGGCGTCACAGGTACGCGTTTCTCTGTCTGGGCTCCAAACGCCCGTCGGGTCTCGGTGGTTGGGCAATTCAACTACTGGGACGGTCGCCGTCACCCGATGCGTCTGCGTAAAGAGAGCGGCATTTGGGAACTGTTTATCCCTGGGGCGCATAACGGTCAGCTCTATAAATACGAGATGATTGATGCCAATGGCAACTTGCGTCTGAAGTCCGACCCTTATGCCTTCGAAGCGCAAATGCGCCCGGAAACCGCGTCTCTTATTTGCGGGCTGCCGGAAAAGGTTGTACAGACTGAAGAGCGCAAAAAAGCGAATCAGTTTGATGCGCCAATCTCTATTTATGAAGTTCACCTGGGTTCCTGGCGTCGCCACACCGATAACAATTTCTGGTTGAGCTACCGCGAGCTGGCCGATCAACTGGTGCCTTATGCTAAATGGATGGGCTTTACCCACCTCGAACTACTGCCCATTAACGAGCATCCCTTCGATGGCAGTTGGGGTTATCAGCCAACCGGCCTGTATGCACCAACCCGCCGTTTTGGTACTCGCGACGACTTCCGTTATTTCATTGATGCCGCACACGCAGCTGGTCTGAACGTGATTCTCGACTGGGTGCCAGGCCACTTCCCGACTGATGACTTTGCGCTTGCCGAATTTGATGGCACGAACTTGTATGAACACAGCGATCCGCGTGAAGGCTATCATCAGGACTGGAACACGCTGATCTACAACTATGGTCGCCGTGAAGTCAGTAACTTCCTCGTCGGTAACGCGCTTTACTGGATTGAACGTTTTGGTATTGATGCGCTGCGCGTCGATGCGGTGGCGTCAATGATTTATCGCGACTACAGCCGTAAAGAGGGGGAGTGGATCCCGAACGAATTTGGCGGGCGCGAGAATCTTGAAGCGATTGAATTCTTGCGTAATACCAACCGTATTCTTGGTGAGCAGGTTTTCGGTGCGGTGACAATGGCTGAGGAGTCTACCGATTTCCCTGGCGTTTCTCGTCCGCAGGATATGGGCGGTCTGGGCTTCTGGTACAAGTGGAACCTCGGCTGGATGCATGACACCCTGGACTACATGAAGCTCGACCCGGTTTATCGTCAGTATCATCACGATAAACTGACCTTCGGGATTCTCTACAACTACACTGAAAACTTCGTCCTGCCGTTGTCGCATGATGAAGTGGTCCACGGTAAAAAATCGATTCTCGACCGCATGCCGGGCGACGCATGGCAGAAATTCGCGAACCTGCGCGCCTACTATGGCTGGATGTGGGCATTCCCGGGCAAGAAACTACTGTTCATGGGTAACGAATTTGCCCAGGGCCGCGAGTGGAACCATGACGCCAGCCTCGACTGGCATCTGTTGGAAGGCGGCGATAACTGGCACCACGGTGTCCAGCGTCTGGTGCGCGATCTGAACCTCACCTACCGCCACCATAAAGCAATGCATGAACTGGATTTTGACCCGTACGGCTTTGAATGGCTGGTGGTGGATGACAAAGAACGCTCGGTGCTGATCTTTGTGCGTCGCGATAAAGAGGGTAACGAAAT
>ERZ791883.1307-NODE-1307-length-21974-cov-3.032894_pt1 | contig 21974 bp, 19 predicted proteins | sample MGYA00510160_ERZ791883 | MGnify/ENA primary metagenome ERZ791883 (study PRJEB30046, sample SAMN00792072) | human gut metagenome | study: EMG produced TPA metagenomics assembly of the A metagenome-wide association study of gut microbiota in type 2... | reverse complement strand
GGCACGCGGAACTTCAGGCCCTGCATGTCGGCCATCTTGGTGATGGGGCGCTTGGCATTGGAGATGTAGCGGAAGTCCGTATAGGTCCACGTAAGGATACGGAATCCTGATTTTGTGGCATAGCTGTTCAACAACTCCGCAGGAGCGCTGTTGGTGCCCGTTACCACTTCGTCGATGTTGGAGAACAGGTAGGGCAGGGTCAGCAGGCCGAGTTTTTTCTCGAAAGGCACGAGGTTGGCTATGCCGGCCATCGCCATGGGCAGCGTGCCTTTCTGCACGTTGCGGAGGCATTCGCTTTCGTCGCCGAGAGAGCCGCTGTAGAAGCACTGGATCTCGACGTCACCTTTCGTCTTTTCTTCGATGTATTCCTTAAAGGCATTGCCGACCACGCCCATTTCGGAATCTTCAGGATCACCAGCGGCGATTTTCAATGTCTGGCTCGGGGCAGCGGAGGCATAGCCGGTCGACAAGAGCAGGATCATAAGCAGCAGGGACAGGATCTTTGGGCATTTCATCGAGTTTCTCTTCCTTGATGTAAGGGGTTAGAGGCTTGCGACTCACCGTTGGATCATTTTCTTGATGTATCACCTCCCAAGAGAATCGCCGCAAATAATGGGCGATGGGTTGTTTGTGAACGAAAAAAAATGTTGGTTTTTTGACATATTCCATGTAATTTCAATAAGAAATAATATATATGAGTCAAAATTGATATTTTTATATAAATAAAAACAAAAAAATAGAGTATAGTTATATATAAAATATATGTAGTTATGATAAATACATATATTTTTATAGTATTTTAATGTTGTTATGAATAGTAATGTGTAATTATATGATATAATGAAGTATTTTTGTTGCTATAGATATATCAGATTCGTATAAGATTGTCTACAAGCGACATGATAAAAAAATGGCAAGGACGTCATACGTCCCTGAAATAGTGCTCATACATACGGGGCAATCCGCATGTAGGGCATGAGCGTGTGCGGCCCCCGAAGAGGATGTTGATCCGCTGAAAAAGAGAAAGGGCGCGGTGTGATCCGGTAAAATCGAGCTGGATATATGGGGACGGAGGGAGGAAAAGGGGAGGGCTGGGCAGCACCGCGTGGGGGCTGGCGTTTTCAGGGAAAAAATGTTCGTATGCTGACGGTTGCGCGTACGCCCGGAGAGGCGCTCCGCAGCCCTACGAACAACGCTTTCCGGCGTCCCGCGAAGGCCGCCGCACACGCATCAGGAGGGCAGGATGCCGTCTTACGAAGAAGTCCGTTACCATTTCAACCATCATGATCCGTTTGCCCGGCATATGGGGATCGAGCTCCTCGAAGTCGGGCCTGAGCATGGCGTGGCGATCATGCCGCTGGACGAGCGCCACCGCAACGGCATGGGCCACGCGCACGGCGGGGCCATTTTCGCGCTGGTGGACATGACGTTCGCCACGGTTTCCAATGCCGCCGGGCTCTATTGCGTCAACGCCCAGACGAACATTTCCTACCTCGAGCCGGGGCGCATCGGCCCCCTGCGCGGCGAAGCCCGCAAGATCCGCTCAGGCCGGAATCTGGGGACCTATGACGTCCGCATCACCGATTCGGACGGGACGCTGGTCGCCATCGCCACCGTCACCGGGTTTATGACCAAATACCCCATTCAGCAGAAAGACGCGTAGCGCTACAGAGGGTGCGCCGACAACGGAACAGCCCGTTCCCGAGCATGTGGGACGGGTTTTGTCGTGTCTGGCCTCCAGAAATGAAAAAGGCGGGGAACCCTCCCCGCCTTTTCCGGTTTGGCCGCCGTTGCGCGTTACTTGTGCTCTCCCATGCGGGGCTGGGCCTGATCCTGCCCGAGCTGGGAGTAGGCTTCGAGAAAATCCGCCGCGTTGACCGCTCCCGCGAGCAACATCCCGCCCGCCGCGAACAGGAGCAACGCGGCGATCTGCACGAACACCGTGCGGAAAAGCGAGAGTCTTTCGGAAGCGTATCGCATACATCATTCCCTTGTTCAGAAGACACCTGAACGGTTGGGCTGTATGGGGACTATGGACGCCTGTGCCTCAAAGGACTTTGTTCCTGTGAGAACAAGAGAGCACGTTTTTCGAGTGGGTGTCAATGGGCTTTGGCAGGCATATGCATAGGTTAGGAGCTTTAATGTACTCATTCTGAGAGGTATAAAAGCAATCGCGGCGCTTCACCATAAGGGGTATGAGGCATACGGATTATCAATCAAATCATATGAATAAAATGAGGTAACTTTTTGTATACATTCGACAAAAATCATTTACGAATTGGAAATTTTTTTGATCTGCCGTGCTGGCTGTATGGGGATTGGAACCCGCATATACGGGAGGTTAGTTGTATCACATATCCGCCAGCGCATGGCGGCGTACGGAACGCTGCCCGATTCATTACGGAACCTGCTGCATGTGAATGTGCTCTCATAGGGGAAGGCTCTTGGGCGGTTTCCCAAGAACCGCATGGAGAAACAGCCCTCCCTTGAGGCGGGAAGGCTGTCCGTTCATAGCGGAACACCCCGTCCGCGCTAAGCTTGTTCCTGGGTATCCGTTTGCTGCGGGTACAGCCACGTCTGGAGCATGGAACAGATCTGATCGATGTCCACAGGCTTGCCCAAATGCCCATTCATACCGGAACACAGGGAGCGCTCGACGTCTTCCGCAAAGACGCTGGCGGACAGTGCGAAAATGGGGATGCTGGCGGCGTCTTCACGGGGCAGCGCACGGATGGTCCGGGCCGCGTCAAGGCCATCCATGATCGGCATTTGTATATCCATGAGGATCGCGGCGTATTCCCCCGGAGCGGAACGCTCAAACAGGTCCACGGCCACCTTGCCGTTCTCGGCGTGGACGACCCTCAGGTTTATGTAGCCAAGCAGATTTTCAAGGACTTCAGCATTCAATCCGTCATCTTCGGCAAGGAGGAGCGTCTCTCCACGGAAGAGGCAGCGCTCCTCCGCGTTTTCTCCGGCTGTATCGTGTTTTTCTGCCGTTTCGGTGCGCTCCAGAGGGATATCCACGGTGAAGCGCGTTCCCTTGCCCAGTTCGCTGTCCACAGCGATGGAGCCTCCCATCAAAGCAGTCAGGTTGCCGATAATGGCAAGCCCCAGCCCGCTCCCCGACCTTTTCCGCCGGGGGGCGGCATCTTGCTCGAAGGGGAGGAACATCCGTTTCTGGAAGGCATTGCTCATGCCGATCCCGTTGTCTGAGACGATGAAGCGCACAGTCTCCTGCCGCCCCGTACGCCGTAACGATTCGACGCGGAGGGTCACTTTCCCGTTTTCATCCACGAATTTAAGGGCGTTGGATAAAAGGTTCATCAGTATCTGCTTGAGCCGCATGGGATCGCCGACATACATCCGTCCGACGCGGGGATCGACGGACGTTTCGAAAACAATGCCCTTGGCTGTGGCGCTGCTGGAGGTGAACAGCGTCACATCGTCAATGATCCCAGCAAGATCAAATGGTTCTGAGGCCAATTGCATCTTGCCGCTTTCGATTTTGGAAACATCAAGGATGTCATTGACCAAGGAAAGCTGGAACTGGGAGGCGAGGGCTATTTTGTCTATGCATTCGTTGAGGCGTTCAGGATCGCCGGCGTTCTTTTTGGCGATTGCGGTCAGGCCTATGATGGCGCTCATGGGCGTGCGGATATCATGGGACATGCGTGACAAGAAAACGCTTTTGGCCTGATTGGCTTCCTCGGCCTGCTCTTTTTTGCGGTTGATTTGGAACGTGGCTCCGCCGATGCCGAGCACGCCGATAAACCCGATCAAGCCGAATGTCAGCCCAACCATACTGTTGCATTGTTCAACCGAGGCAAGGATGGGAAAGGCGGAAATGGATACGCTGATGCCGCCGAGCACGTCCCCGATTTTGTTTCTCTGATGGCATTGCAGGCAGCTTTCCTCCGCCCGCAGCGGTGCCATATAACGGTAATACGCACCCCTCCGTCCCGGAACAAGCTGAAACCGCTCGGTCTTTCCCGCATCGAAGTCGAGCAGGGCACTCGTTTCCCATTGGTCGGGGCGGTTTTGCGGGCGTTTGGGGGACAAGCCGCAAATATGGAAGTTCATCGTCTTGGACTGGAAGCGTTCCGCGATTTGCCGGGTCATATAGGCTGGATTGAACCTGACAAGCCGCCGCCCGTCCGCGGTGAGGAGCGTGCGCTGATCTTCGGGAAGCCACGGGTTGGGCTGGCAATTGGGCTGTTCGGTGGCCCAGACGCCGCCCCGGTCGGCATTCCAGCCGCGTGTATTCACGATGCTGGAAAAGAGGGTCCTGGTCTGGATCTGCGCCAGCTCTGTGGCGTTTTCATCTTCACGCTGCACGGTCCATTGAAAAAGCGCGAAGAGCAGAAGGCACCAGAGCAAGCTCAACAGGAGAGGAAGTCGCAGCACATGCCAGCGTAGAGCAATCATCTGTTTTTCCTAGCTGTGAAAGGCGGATGCCTTCTATTGTTTGAAAATTTTTTTTATTGTATGTCCACCTTCCCATCAGATCAAGGCGGAATAAAGAATAGAGCGTTCTGTTTTTATTTAACATTTTATTGTAAATAACATGGAATACGATAAATGGCATGAATGGCATGTCGGACGGAACGGATATGATCGCTACGTATTGCCAAGGGCAAGAAACAGCACTTTGTAAGCGGTATTTTTGCCGCATCTCGTCTGAAACTCCCTATTTTTTGCGAAAAGAAAATCTTGATCCGCTTCCCGGCACGTTTCTCATTGCCGTCTATGCCGCTGGGCACTACTCTGCGTGTAACCCTCCGAATGGCATATCGTTTATTTCTACGAGGAGGGGCTGGACAACACCTTTTTTATCATTCCCTGCAAGGAGTCCCTTATGCCCGCAGCATCTTCCCGTTCGCCTCATCTGACGAAGGCGACGAAAGCGTTTGTCGACGCCATCACCGCTGAAAACAATCCGCCTCTGTATACACTTCCGCCCCAGGCCGCCCGAAGGATTCTGGCGGACGCGCAGGCCAAACCGATCAAGAAACTCGCGATGGACATGCATGACGAAGATTTGCCCGTAGGGCCCACGGGTAAGGTCCCAACCCGGTTCATCCGGCCCGAAGGGGCTGGCGGAAAGCTGCCGATCGTTTTTTACTTCCACGGCGGCGGCTGGATCCTGGGGGACAAGGATACGCATGATCGTCTGGTGCGCGAGCTTGCCAAAGGAGCCAAGGCCGCCGTGGTCTATCCGAACTACACGCCCTCGCCCGAGGCCCAATATCCCGTACCGCTCGAACAGGCTTATGCCGCCATGCTCTATATTATTGAACATGCCGACGCCTACGGTTTGGATCCGAGCCGGATCGCCGTGGCGGGGGACAGTGTGGGCGGCAACATGGCCACGGTGATGACGCTCCTCGCCAAAGAGCGGAAAGGGCCGGAGATTGCGTTCCAGCTTCTGCTGTACCCGGTGACGGATGCCAACTTCGATACGGAATCGTACCGTACCTTCGCCGAGGGCCCTTGGCTGACCCGCGAAGCCATGAAATGGTTCTGGGATGCCTATGCCCCGGACGCGCGCCGCCGCGGCGAGATCACCGCCTCCCCGTTGAGGGCCACGCCGGAACAGCTCGCCGGGCTTCCCCCGGCCATGATCATCACGGCGGAAAACGACGTGCTGCGCGATGAGGGCGAGGCCTACGCCCGCAAGCTGATCGAGGCCGGAGTGCATGTGGCCTGCGTGCGTTACAACAACACGCATCATGATTTTATGATGCTGAACGCCCTTGCGGAAACGACGCCGACACGCGCCGCCGTGGCGCAGGCCGCCGCCGCGCTCAAGAAAATGCTGCACTGATTCGAGTGACGGCTGTGCCCCCGGCCGGAGCCCATCGGCCGCCGGAATGAGGCGCCCGTAACGGAAATGTTGCGGGCGCCTTTCCCTGTGCGCCTTCCGTCTCTGGACAGGCCCTCCGTTCATAGCTATTTTAGGGGCGGTTACTGCTTCTTCTTTTCCGGGCGCTCTCGGACGGAAGAAAGGTCTGATGAGGAGCCGTTTTTATGGTTGAACAAGACGAACTTTTGGAAATGCTTCCCTGTTCCCACTGCAAGAACGAAAAACCCCACTTGGTTTCGTGCAGGCCAGAAGGACGGACAGCGGATTTGTGGCGTGTGGAATGCCCCTGCGAGAAGGCCCCGACCCAGTGGTCCGTGTCCAAGACCGCGGCTGTCCGCCTCTGGAACAGGTATATGACCAATATGAAGGAATAGCTTGCCGCTTCCGGATTCCGGCGTCCTCGGGAAGGGCGCTCCGACCTTCGCGGGGAGGCTCTCCGCGAGTCCGTTTCGGCTACACAAAAATCCCTCGTGGCGTTCACGGCACGAGGGATTTTTGTGGGGAATCTCTCCGCGCGGCGGGTTACGCCGCGCTGCTGCCCTCTTCTACGAAATGCTTTGGAGAGGGAGGGGAGAAGGAACCGGCTCCTTTGGGATGAGGGTTCCTTCTCCGGCTCTCTTTATTCTTGTACGATTTCCTTCACTTCATCGCCATAGGGGTCGCGCACGATCTTGGTTTCCTTCAACAGGACGGACCAGCGGCGCAGCGTACCGATGATGACGAAGCCCATCATGACCATGACCAGCACACTCAGCGAGGCAAGCAGGTACTTCTGGGTGGGGATGTACTGGTACATGATCAGCCAGATGCCCGCCCAGAAGGTGATGAAGGTCATGAAGATGCCGGGAGCGGCGGTGATCCACGCGTACTTGGTCTTGTTCATGCGCAGCAGCATGGTCGTGCCGATGAGCAGCGTCACCGAGGCGAGGAGCTGGTTGCTGATGCCGAACAGGGGCCAGATGCTGGAAATGTCGCCGGTGTAGACGAGATAGCCCCACGCGCCCGTGAACAGGAAGCTGGTCACGACGATGCCGGGCCACCAGTTCTTGTCGCCGAACTTGGGGATGACCTTGCCGATCATTTCCTGCAGGAAGAAACGGCCAACGCGGGTGCCGGCGTCCACGGCGGTCAGGATGAATACCGCTTCAAACATGATGGCGAAGTGGTACCAGTAGCTCATGAGGTGGGCCATCCACGGGATCTGGCCGAAGATGTGGGCCATGCCCACGGCGAGGGACACGGAGCCGCCGGGGCGGTGCATCAGGCTTTCGGCCACTTCCTTTTCCAGCGTGGGCAGGTCGACGACGGACATGCCGAGCGCCGCGAACTTGTCGGCCGGGGCGTTGATGGCGAAGTAGTCGGCGGGCACGAGCACGCAGGCGGCGATCAGGGCCATGATGGCCACGAAGCCTTCAACGAGCATGGCGCCGTAACCGACGAACAGCACGTCGCGTTCCTTGCCGATCATCTTGGGCGTGGTGCCCGTGCCGATGGTGGCGTGGAAGCCGGAGAGCGCACCGCAGGCGATGGTGATGAAGATGAACGGAATCACCGGGCCGCCGACGATGGGGCCGCCGCCCTTGGTGAATTCGGTGAACGCGGGCATGTTGAAGTCGGGCATGACGAACACGATGCCGAGGGCCAGCGCGCCGATGGTGCCGATCTTCAGGAAGGTGGACAGGTAGTCGCGCGGCAGGAGCAGCATCCACACGGGCAGGACCGAGGCGGCGAAGCCGTACACCGGGATCAGGATGGACATGGGCTTCTTGTCGATGTCGAGCCAGCCGAATGTTTCAGGATGGGCGGCGACATAAGGCCCGGTCAGGATGCACAGGGCAAGCAGGACCACGCCGATGATGGAGGCGCCGAGCACATCGCCCTTGCGCCAGATCTGCATGTACAGGCCCATGATGATGGCGATCGGGATGGTCGCGGCCACGGTGTAGGTGGACCACAGGCTGTTGTGCATGGCGTTGACCACGGCGATGGACAGGCCCGCCAGCGTCAGCAGGAGGATGGCAAGCACGGCCCACGCCGCTACGGAGCCGGTCGTCTTGTCGATTTCCTGTGAGGCGATGTAGGCGAGGCTCTGCCCCCGGTGCCGCACCGAGGCGAACAGCACGACCATATCGTGCACGCCGCCCGCGAGCACGCAGCCGATGAGAATCCAGAGCAGGCCGGGCATGTAGCCGAACTGGGCGGCCAGCACGGGTCCGAGCAGGGGGCCGGCGGCGGCGATGGCGGCGAAATGGTGCCCGAAGAGCACGTACTTGTTGGTATCCACATAGTCGTGGCCGTCGGAGTACTTGACGGCCGGCGTCACACGGGCGTCATTCAGGTTCAGCACCTTGTTTGCAATGAACAGGCCGTAAAAACGATACCCTATCGCAAAGATACACAAGGCTGCGAAAACCACCGTAAGAGCGTTCATACGAAACCTCTGTTGGTGAAGGTGGCACATACGGCGATCGGGCGTCCGCCGCGATCGTATCCTCTAACCCCTCTCCCGTGTGCCGTCCGGCATCGCTCAGGAGCGGTCCTCATATATGAATTCAAGGGAAACGGTTCCCCTGTTGCATCCGTCGGGATGCGTCCCGCGGGCCCCTCGCCCGCGGCATATGGATCGGTGTTGTCTTTTGTTGTGGGAAAAGCTCCGCGAGCGCTGTCCGCACCCGGAGACCTGTTTGCAGGATCAAACAGTCAGAGGGCGCATAGGCGCGGCGTCGGGCAAACCGGGGGCGTGGAGCCGCCTCTCCGTCGTCGTTTCGCCGGAGCCTGCTACCTCTTTTGGGGCGCAGGCGGGGAGAAACTCCCTTTCAGAGGAGCTCGCCCGTCAGCACGGGACGGCGGGAAGATCGGCCGGTCTGGGAGGCGTCGCGTCGCGGTCAGGCGAGCAGGGGAGGGGGCAGGGCGAAGGAGACGGGGCCGTCCCATCCCGCATAGGGGAGGAAGGCCTTTTCGTAGGCGGGGAGAATCCGTTCGGCAAAGGCGGACGTGGGCAAGGCCGACGCGAACGGCTGGAAACCGTGATGGCGCGCCAGAAGGTTGTGCTGTGTGGGCTGGTTCAGGCGCTGCGGGCTCTTGACCTCCTGCATTTCCTCATGCCGGAACAAGAGGCGCGTTTCGGACAGCTCAACGGACTCCCACGGCAGCAATGACGTGGGACGCAACAAGCCTTCGTTGGGGAGGTTGTCGACGATGGGCACGGGGCGATCATTGGACGTAAGCAATCCGCCAAAGAACAGGATAACACTCATCAGACCCATGAGCAGCATGTGCCATGTGGGTGAGAGGCTGTTTCTTTGGCTGGCGTACATATTCCGTATCCCGTGTTCTTGTGTCTGCCGACTTTGTACTGTTTGGAACAATCGGTAATCTCGTCAGGAATGATTGTCAATGAGATGTTGAAGTGCCTTTCTCACGGGAAAGGGATGTTTTCTCATCGGATCGCACAAATTGTGGGTTGCTTACAGGCGGATTCTCAAAGAAACGGTTTCTGATATTTCGAAAACGTTATAAAAAAGTTTTTTAGCGTTTTGAATACGAAAAAAGAGTGGAAACAATGCTTCAGGTAGACAGCGTATTGCAAAAGAGGAAAAATGTTCTCGTAATATACGAAAAAGACACGAATACGGCATCAAAATGCCTGTTTCTTTTTTCCGTGCGGTGAAAATCAGGTGCGGATTCTCCGGAGGGTGTCCCTTTATTGGACTTACAGCGTTTGTGTTGCGTTGGCTATTGGATGTCGACATTCATACATATTTCGCATTGTATGGATTGCAAAATGCATTTACATTGCTGGATGGGTTCCATGCCGTTCTTTTGCATGAAAAAAAGACCGACAGCCTCCTTTCAGTTCCCCTCCGCTGCCTCTGTTTGCGGCGCTCCGTTTCTCTTCGTAAAAATAAAGAGATGTTGGGCTGTTAGGAGGGGTTAATACGAACATTTCTTGTGTCTTCATGTAGCAACGATGCCATCCTCAACGGTTTTCCGGGCAACGCTTCCTCCGGAGGGATGACATGCAAGGGGAGGGTGGTGTCCGTGTTGCGGGGAAAGGCGGCATCCGGAAGTTTCTTGTATGGCGCCCATGACATATCGTAACAAAACAACTTTTCCGTCTAGACTAATAATTTTTGAACACGTAGAATAACGGCGTAAGGAACCCGTATCAGCGCGGAGCCCCGTCGGATGAGCGTGCCGATTTCTCAGGGGAGGGAAGTTGGCCGCTGCATCGAGAAGATAACAACAAGGTATAGAGCATGGAACAGATGTGTACAGCCGTATTCGCATTTCTGGAGAGCGCCAAGCCGTTTTTCCAGTACGGCAAACCCCTTCAGGAACTGTTGCCTTTTTTTGTCCGGGCGCTCGGCGGCATCCTGCCCTTGGATGCGCTGGCGATCGTCCGCATGGAAGGGAAAAAAGGCGTGTGCGAGACGGCGTGCTGGAGCGGGACGCCGCATCTGCCCGAAGCGCTGATGCTCCGTGCCTTTAACGGAAAAGAGTTCCCCAAGGCGTTTGATACCCCGTTTTCGGAGGAGGCGCTCGCCGCGTTGTTCCCGGAGGAAACGGCCGGAAAGCTCAACTGGCTGGTGTTGCCCATTGCTTGCGACGCCGATGCGCTCGGCTTGCTGTTTGTCGGCAGGGAGTCCGGAGAAACGGAGTGGCCGGATCGGGAGCGGGATTTTTTACGGCTTGTGTGCGCCATGCTCGGGTTTTTCTTCGCGGGAAAAGCACATTGCGAACAGCAATCGTTTCATATCGGCGTGCTCAACGCGGCGATGGATCAGGTGAAAGTCGGTTTGTACGTCACCGATCCCCACACGGACGCCATCCTGTATATGAATAAATTCATGAAGGATGTTTTCAAACTGGAACATCCCGAGGGGAAGATCTGCTGGCAGGTGCTGCAATCCGGGATGAACGGGCGCTGCCCGTTCTGCCCTGTGGACAGGCTCATGGCCGACGCGAATCAGAATCAGGTCTTTCGGTGGGAGGAGCGGAACACGCTGACGTGGCGGATCTATGACAACAGCGACAGCCTGATGCGCTGGACGGACGGTTCCCTCGTACACTTGCAGCAGTCTGTGGATATTACGGATTCCCTCCGCCTGCACAAGGAGGCGAACTACGACGAACTGACCGGGCTTTTGAACCGCAGGGCGGGGAAGGCCGCGCTTGCCGACGCGCTGGTACGCCTCGACAGGGAAGAATCTTCCTTGATCGTGGGGATGTTCGATTTGGACAGGCTCAAGGAAGTCAACGATGTATACGGCCATGGGGAAGGCGACCGTGCATTGCGCACCATCGCGCAGGAGATGCAGCGGAGCTTGCACGCGCCGGACATGTGCTTCCGGCTCAGCGGGGACGAGTTCGTCGTCCTGTTCCACAATACCAACCGCCACGCCGTGGATGGGCTGGTGGCGGGCGTGCTGGAACGGCTGAAGGCACGGCGGGAACAGCTTGGCCTCCCCTATTCGCTGGAGTTCAGTTTCGGCTGTTTCAAGGTGATGCCGGGGTGCGGGATGACGGTGACCGAGGTGCTCTCAAAAGCCGACGAAAGCATGTATGAGCAAAAGAAACGCGCCCATATCCGCAAAGCGGAACGGCGGCTTCAAGAGAAACAAGGGGTTGGGGATATCCCCCCGGAAGCTCTCGAGTACGATTCGCTGCGCCTGTACAATGCGCTGGTGAAAAGCACCGATTCTTATATCTTTGTTTCCAACATGAAGACCGGAATATTCCGTTACTCGCCGTCGATGGTGGAGGAGTTCGGCCTCCCGCAGTCCATCGTGGAAAATGCCGCCGCCGTCTGGGGAAGCAAGGTACACCCGGACGACAAGGCCGCTTTCATGGAGGCCAATCAGATCATCGCTGACGGGCGGTCCGACTTCCATTGCGTTGAGTACCGGGCAAAAAACCGTAAGGGCGAGTGGATCTGGGTCCGCTGCCGGGGCTATCTGGAGCGCGATGGGGACGGCGAGCCGAGCCTGTTCGCCGGGTTCATCACCAATCTGGGCCAGAAAAACAAAATCGATCACGTGACCGGGCTGTTCAACAAGCTGAAATTCGAAGAGGACATCGAGTCCATGCTGGAGAAGCGGCCCGAGCATCCCCTGCATCTGCTCGTCCTCGGTCTGGATGGCTTCAAGCATATCAACGAATTGTATGGCAAAAGCTTCGGGGATGAGATCCTGCGCGTGATCGGCCAGCGGATTCAGGGGATGCTCCCGCTTTCGGCTTCGGTATACCGCTTGGACGGTGACGAATTCGGCATCACGGTGAGTGGGGAACGGTTTGAAATGATGGAGCTGTACCGCTCCCTTTCGGAAAGCTTCCGTTCCCAGCAGGAATACGACGGCAAGAAGTATTTTTGCACCATCTCGGCGGGCAGTGCGAGCTATCCCGAGGACGCCTCAGGCTATACGGAATTGTCGGAGTATGCCAGCCATTCGCTGAAGTACGCCAAAAAGCTCGGCAGAAACCGGATCGTCTTTTTCAGCCGCGCCATCCTCGAACAGGAAATGCGTTCGCTGGAGTTGGTGGAATTGCTGCGCGAGAGCATCGAGCGGCAGTTCGAAGGGTTTGAGCTTGTCTATCAGCCGCAGATAGCCGTGGATACGCGGCATGTGGTGGGCGCGGAAGCGCTGGCCCGCTGGACGTGCACGAAGTACGGCCCCGTGTCCCCCGGCGAGTTTATCCCCCTGTTGGAGCAGAGCGGGCTCATCATCCCCTTCGGCAGGTGGGTATTCCGGGAGGCCGCAGCACAGTGCAAGGCATGGACGAAAAGCCGCCCTGATTTTAAAATCAGTATCAATCTTTCATACTTGCAAGTCGTTTCAAACAGCATGGTTCCTTTTATCAACAACACGTTGGAGCGGCTGGATCTGTCCCCCGCGAATCTGACGGTTGAATTTACGGAAAGCTGCATGATCCGTGAAAATGCCCGTATCAGGGCTGTGTTCGAGAGCATCCGAAACCTCGGCATCCGTATAGCCATGGATGATTTCGGCACGGGCTATTCTTCGCTCGGTATGCTCAAGAATTCCCCTGCGGATGTGGTCAAGATCGACAGGACTTTTGTCCGCGACATCCTGACCAGCCAGTTCGACGCCACGTTCATCCATTTTGTGGTGGCGCTCTGTCATGACGTGAACATCAAGGTCTGTCTGGAGGGCGTCGAGCGCGAGGAGGAATTCGACCGCGTGCGGTCGATGGGGCTTGATTTCATACAGGGGTTCTTGTTCGGGAAGCCCGTGCCTCCGGACGTTTTCGAACGCGATTTCCTGATGCCGTAACGGACGGGGCCGGGAAAGGCCCTTATGTCCGGGGTTGGATGTCTCGGAGTGTGCCTCCTGCGGAAGAGGCGGGATCAGAAGGTCAGGACGATGAGGCATCCCACGGTGAAGGCGAAGCTGAAAAACAGGACAAGGGCGTTGATTCCCATCCGTTCGTCGGTTTCTTCCTTGGAAAGCTCTCCGGTTTTTTCCTTTTCCATGTCGCGGCGAATGGCCCGCACGGTGGACACAAGAAGGCATACCCATACGGGGAGCATGATCTTGGCGATGGTCGGCGTAAACACATACGGATGATCGTGCATGAGCCCGAGCATGGAGGGCCTCCCTTGTTCGCCGGGCGTCCGTTGTCCGGTCTGGGCATACACTACGCGGCATTGGTGCCGTCGGCAAGGCGCTTGCGGAAAAGGCGGTCTTCGGGCATGTCCTCTTGTCCGGTGCTGTCCCGTTTTCCGCGTCCTCTCCGGATTGAATCTCCCGGTGCTTTCCGGTAGAGCAACGCCTGCGGAGGTCGTATGCTTTCTTTCGAAACGACGTGTGCGTTTTTTGTGGCATCACTGCTGATGGCTATGACGCCGGGGCCGGACGTCATCATCGTGCTGACGCAGTCCTCATTGTACGGGATGCGGGCCGGTGTGCTCACGACGCTTGGCCTTATGACCGGGCTGCTCGGGCACACGCTGGCCGTCGCGCTCGGCGTGGCCGTCCTGTTCCAGACCTCGGAGGCCGCGTTCACGGCGTTGAAGTTCCTCGGCGCGGCCTACCTGTTGTACCTCGCGTGGCAATCCTTCCGGTCCGGGGTGTTCCGGGCCTTCCTCACACAGTCTTTGTTCCCCGGATACGGCACGCTCTATCGGCGGGGGTTCCTCTCCAACATCACCAACCCCAAGGTGACGCTGTTCTGCCTTGCGGTGCTGCCGCAGTTCGTGGAGCCGGAACGGGGCTACCCGACGCTCCAGATCCTGTCGCTCGGCGGCCTGTATGAGCTGGCCTGCCTCATCGTCTTTACGGCCATCGCCGCGCTCGGGGGCAGGATGGCGACATGGTTCAACCGTTCCGATCGCGCGCAAATGCTTATGAACCGTATTGCCGGATGCATCTTTCTGGGGCTTGCGCTCATGCTGGCCTTTGCTTCACGTTGATTTCCGCAATATCCCGCGTCAGGCGGAGGCGGCTCCGAGGGCGGATTCCGCCAGCGGGCCTTACCGGAACCAGCCTTTCCGTTTGAGGGTAATCCACAGGAAAATGGCGAGCCAGACCATGCCCGCCAGCGTTGCATAATAGCCGTATCGCCAGCCCGTTTCGGGCATATAGGCGAAATTCATCCCATAAACGCCGGTGATCAGCGTGAGCGGCATGAAGATCGCGGAGAGGACCGTGAGCTGGCGCAGGCGTTGGTCGGTTTGCTGCTGGAGTACGAACTGGCAGTGCTGGAGCAGCTCGGAAAGCCGGGTCACCAGCCGGAGCGCATTCTTGGCGAGGTGGTTCTGGGCGTCCCGGATGTCCCGGAGCTTTTCGCGCACGGCGTCGGAGAGCATGGCGTGGGGCGTGAGCGCGTGCAGATCGGCAAGGCCATAGAAGAAATCCTCGAACTGGTTGACGAGGTGGTTGATCTGGCGGCGGGTGTCGAGGATGGTCTGCTCGGAGATTTTGCCCGAGGCGTTGTCCACATGCAGTGAAAGGTTCTCGGTCTGGGAGCGGGCTTCGATGAAGTTGCAGATATTCGTTTCCACAAGGCTGTCGAGCAGGGCGATGAGCAGGTCCGAGGCGGAGCGGATGCTGGCGGTGTCGCCTTCCGCCAGCTGTTTGCGTTCCCCGTCGAAATTGTAGCCTTCGTCACGGCAGAGGGTGATGACCTCCTGCGCGAACAGGATGAACGTGATGGAGACGGACCGTTTCTGCACCCATGTTTTGCGGGCCGGGACGCTGAGGAGCACATAGTCGTTCCCTGAAAACACCGACGGGAACCGTTGCGAAGACAGGACGCGCCGCCTCAGGAACGGCGGGATTTGCCGCTCCTTGAGAAAATGGGTCAGCTCCTCGCTGGTTCCCTGAATGTCCAGCCAGAGCAGCTTGTCTTCCGTTCCCTTGGCGCCTTCCGTGTCTTTCAATTCCGTATAGGTGCCGTGTGCCAGCGTTATGGCGTGTTGTTTCATTGCCGTCCTCCTGATCCGGTTCTTCTTGGATGATGGTATCCCAGAGCGGAGGTGAAGTCTCCTAGAGACATTACGGAAGGGGAGGCGGAGGGCGTGCGCGTCGCCTTGTTGCGCATGGGCGGATGTTGGCGGCGCAGCGTGCCCGTGGAGCCGTTCGCGGAGGTGGGCAAAGCCGGAACCTGCGTCGGCGGGAAGGGGGACACCGTTTTTTGCTGAAAAAGGGCCGGGTAGGGTGAAGAAACATTTCTTCCGGCTTTCGCCCGGATGCCGAGGCGGGGACCCTGCCCTCAGTCCGCTTCTTTCCAACGGGGCGCATTCCGTATATGCTGGCGGCGAAACCGGAAGGGCCCCGCCGGGCCGTTCCGGCATCAATCCAACAGTGAGGCGATACTTATGATCACTCTATCCGATTCTGTCCTCGACGATCTGCGGACGTTCCGGGGGCGTAACGCGGCTCGTACGATCCGCATCGAAAAGGGTTCCAGCGGCTGACACAGCACCAACTTTGAACTGGCTCTGGATGAGCCGGAAGAAGGCGACGTGACCGAGGATGTCGGGGAATTTCATTTTTGCATGGAAAAGGCGCTGATGGATCAGGTGGGCGCGGTGTTCATCGACTATGATCCTACGGGCAGTTTCCGTATCTATACGGAAAGGCCTCTGTCCATCTTCACCACGGGCGGCGGGAGCTGTTCCCTGTAAAACCCTGCCCCGCGTTTTCTCCCCCGAGGGAGGCGGCCGTTTCCCGGCCCTTCGGCGCGGGGATGTTTCTCAGCGCGCGGCGCGTTAGCGCGTTCATATAATCATTTATCTTTTATTTCAGCAAATTATAAATGGAAAGTCGGGCGTACCGTTCGGCTTTCCTTTTTTTGTGCGCGCCGCGCGGAATGTCCGTGGGCCATGCCGGACGGGGTCTCCGTCCAAAGGATTCGGCTATGCAGAAAATCCTCCGTATCGATCCGAAAGACAATCTGATTGTGGCTCTGCGCGATCTGGCTCAAGGCGACATCATCGAAAACGACGGGCAACGTATCCAGTTGGTTACGGATGTCCCCGCCAAGCATAAGTTTACCCGGGAACCCGTGCCTGTGGGAGGCATCGTTACGTTGTACGGCGTGCCCGTGGGCAAGGCCGTCGCCCCGCTCCAGTCCGGCGAGCGCATCACCGTGGACAACGTGGTCCACTACGCGGCGGAAGTCGACCTGAGCGACGCCGTTCCGTACATGTGGAAGGCCCCGGACGTCTCCCGCTGGGCGAACCGCACGTTCGACGGCGTGATCCGCCCCGACGGGCGCGTGGGGACCGCGAACTATTGGCTCATCATCCCGCTGGTGTTCTGTGAAAACCGCAACGCTCTGAAGCTGCGCGACGCGCTGGAACGGACGCTCGGGTACGCGGGGGACCATCTGGCGGACTTCGCGCGGTCGCTGGTGGGCGGCACGGGCTGCGCGCCCGCGCCCCGGCCTTTCCCGCATATCGACGGCATCCGGGCCATCACCCATAACGGCGGGTGCGGCGGCACGGCTCAGGATGCGTGGACCCTATGCCGGATGCTGGCCGCCTACGCGGACCATCCCAACGTGGCGGGGCTCACCGTGTTCAGCCTTGGCTGCGAGAAGGCGCAGATCGGGCTGTTTCAGGAGGCGCTGCGGGAGCGGAACCTTGGTTTCGACAAGCCCTGCATCCTGCTGCGGCAACAGGACTGGTCCAGCGAAGTCAAGATGATGGAAGAGGCGGTCCGCAAAACGCTGGCGCATTTCAAGAACGCCGATCTGGTGGAGCGCCGCCCCGTGCCGCTCTCGAAACTCAAGCTTGGGGTGAAGTGCGGCGGCTCGGACGGCTTTTCCGGCATTTCGGCCAACCCCGCCATCGGGGAAGTCTCGGATCGCGTGGTGACGCTCGGCGGAGGGTCCGCTCTGGCGGAATTCCCCGAGCTGTGCGGCGTGGAAGCCAACATGATTTCCCGCTGCATCCGCAAGGAAGACAAGGCGCGCTTCCTTGAGCTGATGCGCCGCTATGAGGCCGCCGCCAACGCTTGCGGGGCTTCCATCTCCGACAACCCCAGCCCCGGGAACATCCACGACGGGCTGATCACCGATGCCATCAAATCGGCTGGCGCGGCGAAGAAGGGCGGCAAGGCCCCGATCAGCGCCGTGCTCGATTACGCGGAACCCATGCCGGACGCCGGGCTGTCCCTCGTCTGTACGCCGGGCAACGACGTGGAAGCCGTGACCGGGCTCGTGGCCGCGGGCGTAAACGTGGTGTTGTTCTCCACCGGCTTGGGGACGCCCACCGGAAATCCCATCGTGCCCGTGATCAAGGTGGCGACCAATACGGCGGTGGCGGAACGGCTCAGCGACCTGATCGATTTTGACTGCGGCCCGATCATTGACGGGGAACCCATTGCGGCGGCGGCCGACCGTTTGCTCGAAAAGGTGCTCGACACCGCCAGCGGGCGGTACTCCACCAAGGCCGATCGGCTCGGGCAGCATGATTTCCTGTTCTGGAAGCGCGAGGTGTCGCTGTAGCGGGCGGAAAGGCTGGGGAAGGGATGCCTTCCGGAGAACGGGATCTCCACACGGGCCTCTCTCTTCCGGAAAGAGTTCCCCTCTTCTTTGAGGCCGTTGCCGTTGGCGGGGGCCGGGATCCCATACAAGGCTGCTTCGCTGGGGCCTGTGAAGGAGGAAGACGATGAGTACGGTATGGCGCGTGGACGCGCATCAGCATTTCTGGCGGTTCGATCCGGCCGCATACGGCTGGATCGGCGATGATATGGCCGTCCTGAAACGGGACTTCCTGCCCGCCGAGCTGCGGTTTGAACTGGACATCCGGCACATCGGCGGTTCGGTGGCGGTGCAGGCCCGGGCTTCGGAGGCGGAGACGGACTTCCTGCTCGGGCTGGCGTCGTCGAATCCGTGGATTCTGGGGGTCGTGGGCTGGATCGATCTGCGGGCCGGCGATCTGGAATCCCGGCTTGAGGCGCGGGCTTCGTCCGCCGTGCTCAAGGGATACCGCCATCAGGTGCAGGATGAGCCGTCTCCTTCGGCGTTTCTGGAAGATGGGCGGTTCAACCGTGGCGTGGAAACGCTCCAGCGGGGGGGCAAGGTCTACGAGGTCCTGATCCACGCGAAAGATCTGCCCGCCGCCATTGCCTTCTGCGGGCGGCACGATCTGGGGCCGCTCGTGCTGGATCACCTCGGCAAGCCGGACGTCCGGCTTGAGAGCGCGGCGGAGTGGGCCAGGCGCATCGCCCCGCTCGCGGCGCAGGAGCATGTGAGCTGCAAGCTGTCCGGGCTGATCACCGAAGCCCATTGGCACGGCTGGGACGAGCGGGATTTGCTCCCATACCTCGACGCGGCTCTGGAATGTTTCGGGCCCTCCCGGCTGCTGTTCGGTTCGGACTGGCCCGTTTGCCTGTTGTCCGGAACGTACGATCAGGTGTGCGGGCTGGCCGGGAAGGCCACGGCGTCCCTCTCCGAGGCGGAGCGGGATGCCGTATGGGGCGGCAACGCCTGCCGCGTGTACGGCATCGGCAATCTCTAAACGCAGGAGCATGTCATGGATTTGCGGATAAAGGACAAAGTATATCTCGTGACCGGCGGCGGTTCCGGCATCGGCGGCGGCATATCCGTTGCGCTGGCCCGTGAGGGCGCGATTCCGGTGATTCTGGGGCGCAGCCCGCTGCAAAAGAGTTTCCGGGCCGAAGTGCGGGCGCTCCAGCCGCTCATGCATTTCATCCAAATCGAATTGACCGATGAGCAAGCCTGCGCGGACGCCGTTCAGGAAGCCGTGTCCATGTACGGGCGCATCGACGGCCTGATCAATTGCGCCGGGGGCAACGACAACGTCAGCCTCGAAACCGGGGTGGATGCATTCCGGGTTTCGCTTGAGCGCAACCTCGTCCATTACTACACGATGGCGCACTACTGCATCGGGGAATTGAAAAAGAGCAAGGGGAGCATCCTCAACGTCAGCTCCAAGACCGCGCTCACGGGGCAGGGCGGGACCAGCGGCTACACCGCCGCCAAGGGGGGCATTTTGTCCCTGACGCGCGAGTGGGCCGCATCCCATCTTAAGGACGGCATCCGGGTGAACGCCGTGGTCCCCGCCGAGGTCTGGACCCCGCTCTATGAACGGTGGGTGAACACATTCCCCCGCCCGGCGGAAAAGCTGGAAACCATCGTCCGCAACATCCCCTTGGGGCACCGGATGACCACGGTGGAGGAACTGGCGGATATGGCGGTGTTCCTGCTTTCGCCGCTGTCGTCGCATACCACGGGCCAGTGGGTCGTGGTGGACGGCGGCTACACGCATCTCGACCGTACCTTGACGGCCCGCTGAGGGAGGTGCGCCGTGAGCCAGATAACCAGTCCGCAATACCGCAAGGCGTTTATCCTCGTCACCACGCTGTTTTTCATGTGGGGCCTGTCCTACGGGCTCATCGACGTGCTGAACAAGCATTTTCAGGTGACGCTCAACGTGTCCAAGGCCCAGTCCGGGCTCATTCAGGCCGCGTATTTCGGGGCCTATTTCGTCGTGGCGATCCCCGCCGGCCTGTTCATGGAATGGAAAGGCTACAAGGCGGGCATCCTGTGCGGCCTGAGCCTGTACGCGATCGGGGCCTTGCTGTTCGTCCCGGCGGCGGGCGTCGCAAGCTTCACGTTCTTCCTGTTCGCCCTGTTCGTCATCGCGCTCGGGCTCGGATGTCTGGAAACGGCGGCCAACTCCTACTCCTCGGCGCTCGGTTCCACGGAAACCGCCGAAACCCGCCTGAACCTTTCCCAGTCCTTTAACGGGCTTGGGCAATTCACCGGGCCGCTGCTCGGGGGGCTGCTGTTCTTCGGCGGCGACGAGGCCAGCGGCGGAGGCGGGCTTGATGCCGTCAGGATGACCTATGTGGGCATCGCCTGCGTGGTGATCCTGCTGGTCATTTTGTTCGCCAAGGCCGAACTGCCCGATTTGCGGAGCAGCGAGGAGGCGGACGAGGCGGCCATGATGAAACATTCCCTGCTGGCCCATAAGGAATTCGTCGCCGGGGTGGCGGCGCAGTTCCTCTATGTGGCGGCGCAGGTCGGCATCGGGGCGTTCTTCATCAACCTGTACATCGAATGCTGGCCCGGCGGCACGGCGCAGCAAGGCGCGTTCTTCCTGTCCATCGCCATGCTCTGCCTGTTGATAGGCCGTTTCGTGAGTACGGGCATCATGACCAAGATCGCGCCCGCGAAACTGCTTGCGGCGTACGGCGCCGTATGCGTGATCCTGACGGGGGTGGTGTTCACGGCCGTCGAATACGTGTCGGTCATCGCGCTCATCGCGGTGTTCTTCTTCATTTCCATCATGTTCCCGACCATTTTTGCGATGGGGACCAAGAACCTCGGGACCCGCAAGAAGCTCGGCGGCTCGTACATGATCATGGCTATCGTGGGCGGGGCGATCATGCCGTATTTTATGGGGCTGATCGCGGACTACACGCACACCGCGGCGGCGTTTCTCCTGCCGCTGTGCTGCTTCGTCTGCGTCGTCCTGTACGGTGCGGCATATGGGCGGCTGGTGAAGGAATAACAGGGAGGAGGGGACTTCCCCCTCCCGTTTCCAAGGCTTTCGCCTGATGGGGAGTTGTCCGTTTTCGCGGACGCGCCGCGCCGTCCCATGCATGGGGGGATTGCGCGGCCGCTCGCTCCCCATCAGCCGAAAGCTTTGGAAACACCCTCTTCGTGCAACAGTGCGGTCAAAGGAGTGAATCATGCCGGAAAACAAGAAAAAATATACGGGAGCGTGGTGCCCTTCGATCACGCCGTTTGACGCGGACGGGAAGCTTGATCTTGCCGCGCTGGAAAAGCATTTTTCCCGGCTGTCGGAAGCCGGGACCGACGGCGTCCTGCTGATGGGGAGCATCGGGGAGTTCACGGCCCTGAGCATGGACGAGCGGGTCAGCCTGATCCATGCGGCGCGGACCATGACCCACTTGCCGCTGATCGCCAACGTGTCCGGCACCTGCATGGAAGACATGACGCGTCTGGCGGATGCCGCCTATTCGGAAGGCTATGAAGCGGTCATGGCCTTGCCGCACTACTATTTCGCCCAGACCCCGCGCCAGCTTGAGGCGTATTTCGATACGTTGGGCGGGCGTTTCGAGGGTGAGTGGCTCATCTACAATTTCCCGGCGCGCACGGGGTGCGACGTGGACGCGGCCCTGATCGCCAAGCTCGCCGCCCGGTTCCCCCGGTTCATGGGGGTGAAGGATACGGTGGACTGCGCCTCGCATACGCGGGCCATCGTGCGGGCCGCGGCCGAGGTGCGCGAGGATTTTTCGGTGCTGTGCGGGTTCGACGAGTATTTCATCCCCAACCTGATGAACGGCGGGGACGGCGTGCTGTCCGGGCTGAACAACGTGGTCCCCGAGTTGTTTACGCAGGCGAAAACGGCGTTCCGCTCGGGGCAGTTCGAGGATCTGTGCGCGGCGCACAGGGAAATCGGGCGGCTTTCGTCCATCTATACGATAGGCGACGACTTCGTGACGACCATCAAGGCCGCCGTCGCCGCCAAGTTCGGCGGGCTGGAGCCCGTTTCCCGGGGATACGGCGGCGTGCTCGACGATACGCAGCTTGGCGCGGTGAAACGGCTGTTCGGGATATAGGCCGTCCGGCGCGGCCTGTGGACAAC
>ERZ791883.1301-NODE-1301-length-22125-cov-3.382102_pt1 | contig 22125 bp, 20 predicted proteins | sample MGYA00510160_ERZ791883 | MGnify/ENA primary metagenome ERZ791883 (study PRJEB30046, sample SAMN00792072) | human gut metagenome | study: EMG produced TPA metagenomics assembly of the A metagenome-wide association study of gut microbiota in type 2... | reverse complement strand
CCGGACCCCCTCCCCACATCCCCCTAAACTTTTTGGCTGGTGGGGAGGCGGCGCGGAAGGAGTTCCGTTGTACGTCCCTCTTAATTCGTTGATTAACGAAATATGATGTATGATGAATCTTGTCAATAAGAGGAAAGGTCAGAGGGGAGGAGAAAAATGGGATGTGAGGGTATCTTTTTGAAAAGACAAAGAAAAACGGGTTAATCCTTTTTAAGGGATCAACCCGTGGCAAGTCTGGAAAGGGAAGGTGTTTGTGGATCGGATAGGCTGTTCCCGGCTTTGGGGCAAGGCCTTCTTCATATTTCAGAGCCGGTCAAAGGCGTTACGCTCGGGAAAAACTCTGAGCGGGGATTCGATATATGGAAAAGTCTTTTGGAAAGGGAGCTTCTGAGGGAAGGGGGGGGAAGCATGGGTGCTCTCCCCCCTTCCCTCAGAAGCGTTTCCCTTCCCCAAGAGTTTCATGAGTTCAGCTTGTCCCGTTCCCTTCGCCCCAGAACAGGCGGATAATCTCCTCCGAAGCCGGGCGGCCGCACTTCGCGCCGATGACGAACGCCGCGAAGGCGACGATGGACGTGGGCACGATGGCGTGGATGCCGCCCATGCCGGGCTTGAGGATGCTGAGGGCGAAGAAGCAGGCGACTCCCGCCACGATGGAGGCGACCGCGCCGGAGGCGTTGGCTTCCTTCCAGTAGAGGCCGAGGATGATCGGCCAAAGGAAAACGGCCTCAAGCCCGCCGAATGCGAAGAGGTTGATCCAGACCAGCAGATCCGGCGGTTCGATGGCGGCGGCGAAAACGATGAGTCCGATGACGGCGGTACAGACGAGGCTCATGGTTTGCAGGCGTGCGGGCGTCATGCGCGACGCGTCGCCTTTCAGCCCGTAATGGATGTACAGATCCTTGATGATCGCGGCGGAGGCGAGCAGGAGCATGGAGTCCACCGTGGACATGATTGCCGCCAGCGGCCCGGCGATGAACACGCCCGCCCAGAAGGGTGAAAGCAGCTTCATGATCAGCGTGGGCATGGCCAGATCCCCTGCGGGCAGATCGGGGATGACGGCGCGGCCGAGCGTCCCGGCAAGGTGCACGCACAGGAGGAGGAACCCGATGATGAGCGTACCCATGATCATGGCGTCGTGCATGGACCGCGAATCTTTGTAGCCCATGCATTTTTGCGAGGTCTGCGGCAGGCCGAGGATGCCGAGGCCCACGAGTACCCAGAAGGACAGGATCATGGGCTGCGGGACCGCGTCGCCGGGGCCGGTGGGCGTGATCAGGCCGGGATCGATGGCTTTGAGGGTGGCGACGCACCGTTCCATGCCGCCGCCCGCGTTGACCACGGCGACGAGCACCACGACGGAGGCGAAAACCATGACCATGCCCTGGATGGCGTCCGTGAGCACCACGGCCCGGAAGCCGCCCACGGCGGTGTACAGGATGACCGTGAGCCCGAACAGCGCCAACCCGACGATGTAGGGATAGCCGGTCACGGCCTGAAAGAGCCGCGCCCCTCCGATGAACTGGGCCAGCATGGCCGCCATGAAGAAGACCAGCAGGGCCAGCGAGCAGAGGACGACCACGGCGTCGCTGCGGTAGCGGGCGCGCAGGAAGTCGGTCAGGGTCACGGATCGGGTTTTGCGGGCCATGATGGCGAAGCGCTTGCCGAGCACGCCGAGCGTGAGGAAAGTCGTGGGGACCTGGATCATGGCCAGCAGGACCCAGCTCAGGCCGAGCTTGTAGGCCACCCCGGGGCCGCCCACGAAGCTGCTCGCGCTGGTGTAGCTGGCGATGATGGACATGGCGAGCACGAAGCCGCCCATGGAGCGGCCGCCGATGAAATATTCCTCGATGAACCCGTGGGAGTCCGAGGTCTTTTGGGACTGTTTCCGGGCCCACAGCGCGGCGAGGAAGGACAAGGACAGGTAGATGACGACCGGGACGATGGTGTTGAGCTCGGCCATCAGAATGCCTCCGGGTGGCGTTCGTCGGTGACTTCAAGGCCTTCCCGCTTGGGCGCGCCGCCTTCCTCATCAAGGGGGATGTCCTTGAAGAACCGGCGGACCATGAACCACAGGAGCGCCGACAGCAGCGGATAGCCCGCGATGCAGCTCAGGAAGAACCATGCGGGGAGTCCGAAGATGTAGTCATACCCTTCCGGGTCGCCGTCGCCGAGCCCGTAGGCGCACGCGTACCACCAGACGAAGTACAGGCCGTAGGCCCCCAGCGTCAGCAGGGCTTCGCGGTTGGCCTGCGCGTAGCGCCAATCCTGCTTGAAAGGTTTATTCATGACGTTTCAGTGGGTTAGAGTGGAGATCTGGATAGGGAGGCAGGCCGCACGGCGGAAAAACGGTTCGCGCTTGCGAGCGCGCTCACCATTCCCGCGTGTGACATGGGAATGGTGAGCGAGTGAACTGCCGGAAAGAGTTGTAACTTTTGAGGGGCGGCGGCGCAACCGCCTTTCGGTGGGGCAGGGACGCTAGGGCAGGATGCTGAGCCGTTTGAGCGCCGCTTCGGCGATGCCCCGGGCCCGCACGCCGGAGGCGTCCGGCCCTTGGATGTTCACGGCGAATGACCAGCGGTTGTGCGGGGTTTCCACGCCGCCGACGAACCAGCCTATGATGCCCCTGTCGGCGTCGTCCGAGCCTGAGCCTGTCTTGCCCATGAAGCGCAAGCCCTTCCCGGAGGACAGCGTGATGTCCCGCTTGACGACGGCGATGTCCTCGGCGGCGAAGGGCAGGGAGCCGTTGAAGAGGGCGCGCAGGAGGCCGACCTGTTCGCGCGGGGAAATCTTGAGCGAGGACTGAAGCCAGAACCGGGTCAGCCCCCCGGAAATGTCGCGGTTGCCGTAGCCGATACGGTCCAGCCCCCGCTGCATCCGTTCCTCTCCGATGCCCGTTGCGACGCGCTGGAAATACCAGACCACCGAATGGCGCATGGCCGAGGCCAGCGTCTGGTCATGGTTCCACGCGGCGATGGAAGAGGGCTTGCCGTTCCATTTCATGAGGGTGCGGGCGTCGTCGCGGTCCAGAACGCCGCTGTCCAGCCCGATGAGCGCATGGAAAACCTTGAAGGTGGAGCAGGGAGGAAGGCGGGTTTCGCTCAGGGCTTTGTTGAAGACCGTATAGCGGTCGGCCCCTTCGTCATACATGATGAATGTGCCGTCAAAGCCTTGGAAGATATCCGCCAAATCGGTTAGCTCGACGGTTTCCGAAGCCCGCGCCACGGAGGCGAGCAGGACAAGCGCGAAGAGGGTGCCTATGATGTGTTTTTTCATGTCGCCTCCATAAAAAGGAAGCCCTCCGCCGAAGGTTTCGGTGGAGGGGAAAGGGCCTTCAGGACAACGAGGCCCCGGCTGTTTTGGTGATCACGGCTTGATGTAGGCGAAGTCTTCGCGTTGGAGGCGGACGATTTCCACGACGCCGGCGGGCACGACTTCGACGCAGGGGAGCAGGTCTTCCTTGGTGATGGGGACCTTCTTCATGGCGTTGGCGCATACGCGGAAGGAAACCCCGGCCTGAGCCAGTTTCTCGATGGCTTCGGTTTGCGCGTTGTCTTTCCGGGCGAGGAAGCTGGCCGCCCCGCCGTTGGCGAGCAGGACGACGGTGCAGGGTTCGCCGTTCAGCGCGGCGAGATAGTTGTTGATATTGCCGAGAGCCATGACGAAGCGGGATTCATCAGGCAGATCCACATGCACGAGCAGGTCGTAAAACATGATAGTCTCCTTTGACAGGGTGGCCTGTCCTGTTTTTGATGATGCCTGTAGGCAGAAGTACGGAATATTCACCTATAAGGCAATATGGAATAAATAGTATCAAACGAAAGCAGGTTGTCTCATCATAAAGATTCGTTCCTCCGGCGTGCGGGGGGCGGGAACAAGGAGCACGTTTCATGTCCAATCCGATTCATTCCACATCCGCAAAGTCCGTCCTGCCCATGCTGGCCATGCGCGGCCTGGCGACGGGGCTTTGCGCCGGGTGCGTGGTCGGGCTTCTCCGGTTGTCCCACGATCGGGCCGCGGCGCGTGTGGCGCTTTGGCTGGAAGAGTGGCGCGAGGTATGGTGGACGGTACCGATCTGGTTCGGCGTACTGGTTGCGCTGGCCGTGATCCTCAGGCGCATCGTCAGGGAGGAGCCGCTCATCAGCGGCTCGGGTATTCCGCAGACGGAGTTGGCGCTGGCCGGGCGTCTTTCCTTTACATGGTGGCGTGTATTGCTCGCAAAATTTTTAGGGAGCTGGCTGGCGTTGTTCGGCGGGCTTGCCCTTGGCCGGGAAGGCCCGAGCATCCAGATGGGCGGGGCCGTGGGCGCGGGGTTTCATGCGCTTTGGAGGCCGGCGGCTCCCCATGCCCTGACCGGAAGCCCCTATGTTGTGGCCGGGGCCGTGGCGGGCCTTGCCGCCGCCTTTGGGGCACCCGCCGCCGGGGTGCTGTTCGCCTTCGAGGAAATGAAGTCCCGGCGGGATACCTCGCTGATTGTGGCGGCGTGTGCGTCGGCCATCGGCGCGCACCTCATGATCCGCATTGTCTTCGGCATGGGGCGCATCCTTCCGTTTGCGGGGTTCGAAGCGCCTCCGCTGTCCTCTTTCTGGATCGTGGCGCTGGAAGGCGCCGTCTTTGGGGTGCTCGGCGTGGGATACAACAAGACCCTGCTGTGGCTTCACGATAGGGAGGCCGGACAGACGCTGATCCCGGATCGCTGGAGGGCCTTGCCGCCGCTGCTGCTCGCCGGATGCCTCGCGCTGTTCGCGCCTCTGCTGATCGGCGGGGGCGAGAGCCTGATCATCTTTGTGGGCGAGCACGATGTGGCCCTGAAGACGCTTATCCTTTTGCTCGCGTTCAAGTACCTGTTCGCCCAGTACAGCACCGTAGCGTCCATTCCGGGCGGCCTCCTTATGCCTATTCTGTGCCTCGGCGCGCTGTGGGGGAGGCTCTGGGCGGAACTGCCCGTCTCGGCGTTGGCCGCGCACGGGCTGGCGTCCGGTTCGGTGCAGCCGTATGTGCTGTTCGGCATGGTGAGCTATTTTGCGGCAACGGTGCGCGCGCCGCTGACGGGCATTGTCCTCGTTACGGAGATGTCGGGCACGTACACCTGCCTTCCGGGCAGTTTGCTCGCAGGTCTGATCGCCTGTAAGGTAGCCAACCTCCTGCACTGTCCCCCTGTTTATGATTCCCTCAAGAAACGTATCCGGCTATAAGGGACACCCCTTTGCTCTTTTCGTTATTCCGCTTATGGTGCCCTTTCCCTGTTTTTAAGGAGTGTTCCGTGCGGTTCTCTTGCTTTGCCCAGAAATCACCCGAAGGCCCGGAGGAAGGTGTCGAACACCTTCTCTGGAACGGCCAATCCATCGCTTTTACCATCCGTCGCGGATCGCCCCGGCGCAAGCGCACGCTTATCCGGGTGACCCGCGCGGGGAAGGTGGAAGTCATCCTTCCCCCGTTCCTGCCTCGAAAAGAGGCTTTCGCCGCCATTCAGTCGCGAGGGGGGTGGATTTTAGATCGTTTACGTGAAATACAGAGTTGTCCACAGCCGTCTCCGTTGTATTACACAGATGGTGAGGAGCATCTTTTTTTAGGGACCTACTGCCGGCTTCAACTCGTTGTATGCGGCGTCAAAAAAGATTTTTTGTCCTCCGATGAAAAAATTGGACAGTCCGTTGTTACTGGAAGATCACAACTTATTCAGTTAAGAGTGGATTCGGACGATCCCGAGACGGTACACAAACAGCTTTTCTTGTGGTATAAGACACAAATACAAAAGCATATAGCGTATAGGTTAGCAGCGTTATGCCCCCGTATCCCTTGGCTTACGGCGGTTCCCACGTGGCGTGTGCGCACGATGCGGCGTCGCTGGGGGAGCTGCACGGGAAGCGGGGTGATTACGCTCAATACGCATCTCATCAAAGCGCCCCCGCAGTGCCTCGATTATGTTTTACTTCATGAAATAGCTCACTTGCAGGAACATAACCACAGCCAGCGGTATTACGCCGTCCTTGAGCGGCTGTTGCCCAACTGGAAGGCCGTCCGGAGGGAGCTTGAAGCTTGGTCGCCGCTCGTGCTCAACTGATGCCGGGCTCCCTAGGAAAGCCGGCTGGAGCGGTCACATCTGGGAAAGGAGCTCGGGGTAATCGAGGATGACCTTTTCCGGGACGAGGCCGTGTTGTTGGACGGGGACGAAACGGACACGTTCTTCCACCGTACAGGCTTTTCCGGTCTGGAAGAGCAGTTCGCCGCATTCGGGAAAACGCCGTTTCAGGCGGGCCCTGATGACGGGAGAGGCTTCCGAGCCCTGTGTGGCGTAGACCACGAAGCGATAGGTGGCAAGCCACTCCTTCCCTTGCTTGTGCAGGCCGGAAAGGTGCATGTCGTCGCAATGGATTTCGGGAAGCGTCCAGGTCATGAGCAGTTCGAAGCGCTTCTGGAGCAAAGGAAGATCGGGCCGCCGATCCGGCCTGAGGAAAAGCCCGGCAAGCCCGGCGAGCAGGAAACACACGGAGAGCGGGAGCAGGATTTTCCAGCGCGTGCTGGCATTTCGGGCACAGCGTCGGAGCCCTTCAGGCCCGGAAGGGCCAAGTTGCGACAGGAGGGGGCTGATTTCGGCAGGGGTATTGGAAGGCACGGTTTTCCTCGGCGGCTACAGTGGCGATCGGTTCTTTGTTGCAGAATCCTTGGTAGGCGTCCATTACTTGAAGAGGGGAAAATTGTTAAATAGTATATTAGATATAGTTTTTCTGTTGATCTTTGTCAGCGCATGTGCTTTTGTGGGCACATTCGCATAGGGACGCAACTTCGGGAACACGTTCCGGGACATACGGAATGGGTGCTGTTTCCGTAATCGGCTGGATGCCGGAGGGGCAACACGCTGGATGGGCTTCGGCGTAGGACAGCGCCGGGCCATGAGGGGAGTGTGGGAATACCGCGCTCGGGGGACCCTCTACACCAAAGATGGATATTGACATGAGACATCAGGAACGCAATGTTTCCGAGTTTGATGAAATCATAACCTATCCGCCGTCTGCCGCTCCTTCCGGGGAGAAACAGGTAATGAGCTGCGTTCAAGCTTTCACGGCGGCACTCGGTTTCGCTATGTCCGCGGGATGGGACTGGCTTCCGTCGATGCACACATTGTGGCTTCGCGACTATATTGAGGCGGTCAGTATGCCGACGCCGTTCGGTTTCTTCGGGACGCTGTCGGGAAGTATTTTCTTTAAAATGATCATGCTGCTCGCGCTTTGTCCCGTTATGGAGCGTCTCTTTCTGGCGTTCCCGCTGGATCGCGTGGCCTTTCGCCGAAAGCCCTTTCCCAACGCCGGCTATGCGTTGCTCCCTCCGGCCTTAAGAGAGCGCATTTATTTAAGTACGCCTCTCATCCTCGCTCAACTCTGCGCCATCCTGCTGCTGTTGGTATTGACGTTTTCCTTGCCGCCTTGTCTGGATGGCCTCATGCCGTGGTTGCTCGGAACGGTTTCGGCTTTGTTCGGCCTGATCTGGTTTGTGCTTGTGACCCTGCTGCCCGGAGTTTGGAGCGGCATCTCCTATGGCCTGGCAATCACGTTCAGCATCCTTATTTCCCTGCTTTTGGATACGGCCCCGGCAGAGTCGCTGGCTCGTTTCAGGATGCTGTTTCCCATTCTGGCGATCCCGTTGATATTCTTCGCCATGCCGCCTTCAGACGACATCCGGAGGCGTATCCGGCGCCACCACCGCCAACGCCTGTTCGCGCCTTGGGTCAAGGGCGTCCTCTTGCGCGGGCTTTTGCTGCGCCGCCTTTCCTATCTGGATATTCTCTCCAAGCAGGGAAGCGTCTATCTGGTTCTGTGCGTGTTCCCAATTATGTATGGTGTTCAGATTTTACTTGATTTCTCAATTGGTTGTCCGATGGTGTCCTTCAACCTGATGCTCGATCCGCCGTTGGAGCGACATGCCTTTCTCATCATGTCCGGAGAAATTTCCGGGGCGTTTCTCGCTTCGTCATTAATCGCCTTCTTCCCGAGCCACTCATTGCTGGTCCCTATGCTCGGCCTGTCTCTGTTCGGATGCGGTTCCCTGCTGACCTCGGTTTTCCCTTCCCAGCCGCTGAATTCCGTAGCCTTTTATATCATGCAGTTGTCTTCCGGCTGCTGCGCCGCGTTCGGCTTGTTTGTCCTGCACCAATTCTTCCAGAGGAGCGGTTTCTTGTTCCGCACGTTATCCAGGGCACTTTTCCTGCTGACGCTGTTTGGTTCCATGGGCGGGTATTTGCTGTGGAAGTTTGCGGACAATATCCATAACAGCTATCTCAGTTCACATGCGCTGTTCATGCATTTGCTGACCATCGGTGCCATTCTCGGTTTGTTCTTCGTGTACTTGATCCGGCGTCCGTTGCGGCACTTGATTCACGACGCCGAGGCGGTCGCTGGAAGAGGCGTTTGTGCCGATCATTCAGGAAGATCCGTTTGAACAACTGACGCCCCGCGAACGCGAAGTCGCCGAACTGGTGCAGACCGGCATGAAAAATCTGGAAATCAGCGTGAAGCTCAACATCACCGAGACGACGCTGCGTGTCCACCTGCGCCGCATTTACCGGAAGCTCGGTATTCAGGGACGCTCGAACCTGCGCGACTTCAACTCTCTGTAGGCACGCACCGCCCACTGAAGACGCTCCCTTGGCTCTCGGGGAACGCCTTCCGTTTCCGTTCCTTCCCGAGAGTTCCATTGAAGATACAAAAAAACGGTTCCGCATCGGGCTCGCCCCGCCGCGGAACCGTTTTTGATGGGAATATCCTTCTCAGAAAGAGGGGCGTTCAGGCATTACCGCCGCCGGGATGAACCCCTTCAGCTCGGCCTCCCCAAGCATCCATCCTACTCCCCCACTTATTTCCACACCTCTTGGCGTTCGGCGTAGATGGCTTCAAAGCGCTTGAGCTGATCCTGCTCTACGGGCGTTCGGGCAAGCGGGCGGGCCTGCTTGAGCCAGCTTTCGGTCTTGCGCTTGTCGTTCTGATACAGAGAGCTGTAGGCGAGATGCAGGTAGGCGTCGAACACCTTCCCCGCCTCGCCGAGCGAACGTCCATAGTAGTAATGCACTTCCGCGTCCTGCGGGAGCCTGCGGAGGACCTGCTGATAGTATTTGTGGGCGGAAGCCTTGTCGCCGCTGCCGTCCAGCAGCCGGGCGTAGAAGAACTGGGCCATGATGTCGTTGGGGTCCAGCTCCAGCGCCCGGAGCAGTGTTCTTCCGGCCCGGGCATCGCCCTTGTTGTAATAGAACCGCCCTGCCTCGCGTACGACGAGAGCGTCGCCGGGCGCACAGGCCAGCGCCTTGGAGAAGGCCGCGTCAGCGTCCTTGATCTGATTGCGGCGCTCGGCGAGGATGCCTTGCCCCATGTAGGCGAGGCAATCGGGCTTTTTGCCTTCAAGCTGTTTGGCGAAGAACCGGGCCGCCGCGTCGGGATCGCCATAGCGGGCCCAGATCAGCGTCTTGACGCGGTTGAAGCGCGTGTCGTCGTCCTTACGGTTGCGTACGGCGGCGGGAAGCCCCTGGATGCGGGCGTGGATCTCGTTGATACGGCCGCCCACGTCGGGGTGGGTGGACAGGTATTCGGGAATGTCGATGCCCGAGGCCCACTGCTTGCGGCGGATCTTCTCGAACGCGCCTTGCAGGCCCTGCGGACGATAGCCCGCCGAGGTGAGGTATTGCAGGCCGATCTGGTCGGCTTCGGTTTCATCCATGCGGCTGTAGTTGAGCATGGCGGCCTGCCCGGCGGCCACGCTGCCCGCGAAGATGGCCCCGCTGCCTTGCCCGCCGCCCAGGAGGGCGGCCGCCAGCGCGCCGACGAGGCTGCCGATGGTGACGGCCTGCGCCCGCTCCATGCGGGTGGCGATGTGGCGCTGGGTGACGTGGGCCAGTTCGTGGCCGAGTACGCCCGCGAGTTCGGACTCGTGGTCAAGCTGCATGATGAGCCCGGTGTGGACGAAGACGGAACCGCCCGGCACGGCGAAGGCGTTCATGCTGTTGTGCAGCAGCACGTTGGCGGTGAAAGGGAAGGGCTGCGGGGGGAAGGTTTTGGAGAGGCGGTCCACAATGGACTGGATGTAGCCCTTGATTTCGGGGTCTTCCACAAGCGGCATGCGGGAGCGGACGAGCACGTCGAACTTGCGTCCGAGTTCTTTTTCGTCCTTGACGCCGAAACTGCCGAAAAGCGCGGCCTGCACCGGGATCGCGCCCTGCAGGAACAGGGCGAATGAGAGGATCACGGCGACGAGGCCGCGCCAGAGGCGGCCGGGAGCGTTCCCGGCCGCACCGTAGCGTGCGTTCAGATGATATCCCATACAGGGCCTTCGGGGGTGTCCCGGACTTCCACGCCAAGGGCCGCGAGCTCGTCGCGGGCCGCGTCGGAACGGGCGAAGTCCTTGGCTGCGCGGGCTTCCTGCCGTTCGCGGAGGAGCCCGGCTACCTTGTTCATGTCCAATCCCCTGCGGCGGGCGCGGATTTCACGCAGGGAAGCGAGGAAGCCTTCCGGCTTTTGCGCGAACAGGCCGAGCAGGGTGTCCCATTTCGCGGTGGCGTCACGGAAGGCCTTGAGGATGTCGCGGCCGCCCTCGCTGTTGCGGAGCTTTTTGTCTTCGAGCACGCGCCCGGCGATGCGGACCATGTTGAAGAGGTGCCCCATGGCGGCGGCGGTGTTCACGTCGTCTTCCAGCGCGTCCATGAAGGACTGATCCTGCTGTTTCAGCTCTTCCACCAGCTCGGCGGGAGCCGCGCCGGGCTTCCAGTTCTCGCGGGCCAGCGCCTTGTCCACTTCGCGCAGGCATTCGTAGACGCGCTTCTGGCTGCGCTCGCTCTCGTCCATGTTGTCGAGCGAGAAGTCGATGGGGCTGCGGTAGTGCTTCCCGGCGAGGAAGTAGCGCAGGGTTTCGGCAAGGTAGCTTTCGAGGATGTCGCGGATGGTCTTGAAGTTGCCGAGCGACTTGGACATCTTTTCGGAATCGACCTGCACGAAGCCGTTGTGCATCCAGATATTGGCGAGGGGCTTGCCGAGCGCGGCCTCGGTCTGGGCGATTTCGTTTTCGTGGTGGGGGAAGATGAGGTCAAGCCCGCCGCCGTGGATGTCCAGCGGCAGGGGGATGTACTTCTCGCTCATGGCCGAGCACTCGATGTGCCAGCCGGGGCGTCCCTTGCCCCACGGGCTTTCCCAGTAGGGTTCGCCGGGCTTGGCGCTTTTCCAGAGGGCGAAGTCCAGCGGGTCTTCCTTTTCGTCGCCGGGCACGACGCGCGCGCCGGAACGCAGGTCGTCGGGCGTGCGGCCGGACAGCTTGCCGTAGCCGGGGAAGGAGCGCACGCGGAAATACACGTCGCCGGAAGGCGTGGCGTAGGCCTTGCCGTCGGCGATGAGGCGCTCGGTGAGGTTGAGCATTTCCTGAATGTGCTCGGTGGCCCTGGGCTCGATGTCGGCGCGGATCACGCCGAGGCGGTCCATGTCCTCATGGTAGGCCTTGATGTAGGTTTCCGCGATTTCGGTGCTGGAAACGCCCTCGTCGTTGGCGCGCTTGATGATCTTGTCGTCCACGTCGGTAAAATTGCGGACGAAGGTGACTTCATAGCCTTTATAGCGGAGCAGGCGCACCAGGATGTCGAACGCCACCGCGGAACGGGCATGTCCGATGTGCGACAGGGCGTAGGCCGTGATGCCGCAGGCGTAGACGCCCACCAGCCCCTTGCGGACGGGCGTGAACGTTTCCTTTTTTCGGGACATGGTATTGTAGAACTGCATGGGGGCTCCTTTGGACGCGGGGAAAGGGGGAGCCGGGGAGGGCGCTTTTCGTCAAAAGCGCCCTCCCCGGACCCCCACCCGCAAAAACTTTGGCTGGTGGGGAGGCCGCACGGCGGGAGTTCCGTTACGCGCGGGTCCGGAAGCAAGCGGAAGGAAATCCGCCGCCTGCCGTATGGGGCGGGCGTGTTGGGGAGGCCGTCCGTTGCGGCCCAAAGCCGTTTCCGGACGGGCTCGGCCCTTATCCTTCTATCTGGTTGATGCGGCGGAGGTGGCGGCCGCCTTCAAAAGCGGTGTTCAGGAACAGTTCCGCGATGTCGAGGGCCACGCCCTGGCCGGTCACGCGCTCGCCGAGGCAGAGCACGTTGGCGTTGTTGTGCTGGCGGGTGGCGCGGGCCTGAAATTCGCATCCGCACAGCGCCGCGCGGATGCCGGGGATGTGGTTGGCGGTCATGCTCATGCCGATGCCCGTCCCGCACACGAGGATCCCGAAAGAGGCGGGTTCGTCGCCGGGCGTGGCGTTGCCCGCGTCGGCAAGGACTTTGCCGCATACGCCCTTGGCATAGACGGGGTAGTCGCAGCTTTCCGTGGTGGCGGGGCCGAGGTCGTGGACATCATGCCCTTTTTCGGAAAGGCGCTTTACCAGCGCGGCCTTGAGTTCCAGTCCGGCGTGATCGGAGCCGATATAGACGGTAGCCATCGTTTTCCTGTCTTTTTTTGATGTGAGAAAAGCTCCCCGCTGGGGACGGTTCCAATAAAAAAAGGACATGCCTGCCTTTTTCATAAGCGTGCATGGCGAAGTGTCAACAGGCGGGCGATGAGTGTTTGCCCGCCATTACTGATTTCTTCTGTACCGTTTCCCGGAAAAAAAGGAAATGCCCGCCGAAGCGTTCGCCCGATGAGGAAAGCCTTTGGAAAAAGAGGGATGGGCTCCGCGCCGGAAGGCTCGGGGAAGGGAACGTTTTTTCAGAAAAGTTTCCCTCCTCAAGGCGTCCTGCTCAACGCCCATCCGCCTTAAAGCAGCCACCCGAACCGGGCGCGGAGCGGGGCGAGGTGCCCGGCGCGGTGGGCTTCCCGGTCTTTTTCAAGCCGGACGATATCGCCTTCAAGCAGGGCAAGGTCGCCCGCAAGCTGTTCGCGCCGGGGATCGGCGAGGGTCGCCATGCGCGACAGTTCGTCCTGGATGGCCTCTTGGCGGCGGCGCATGAGCGTCAGGCGGCGCTGGTAGCCGATATCCGGCCCGGCAATCCAGCGCGTTTCGGCCCACAGCACCCACAGGCCCAGATACATGATCCGAAAGAGTTCTTCGATGCGGTTCAGAGACGTCTGGACGTCCATCAGTTGCCCCCCTTCTTGATGGGTTCGATGATGGTACCCGCCGGAAGCTCCAGGGCAAGCTGGTCGTCCCGGAATGCCGCATTGGGCTTCTGGCGGTCCTTGACCAGCAGAATGGCGGAATAGCCGTCGGGATGCGTCAGCTTGAACTTGTAGGGCAGAGGCGGGGTGCCGTCGTCATAGGTGATATCCATGACCCACCCCTTTTCCGCCGACCAGCGGACGGGCAGGCCGTCGGGCCGCAGTTCCAGCATCCCCGGCAGGATGCCGCCGGAGAGCGTGAAGGCGATGTCGCCGTTGGGCAGGGCGCGGGGGTTGAGCCCCTCGGCCGCGCCGAAGACTTCGTGGAAACGGCCGCGCATGAGCGAGGAGAAGTCGCGCAGGGAGAAGGGCACGGGCCTGCCGAAATTGAGCTGCACACGCTGCGGGCCTTTGTGGACGATGGCCTTGTTCTCGTTGGGCGCGTAGGCCGTGAAGCTGTCCTGCGTTTCCTGGATGCGGGCCACCAGCGCGCCGATCCCGGCCATGACGTCGAGGCGTATGGGCAGATAGCCGTTGCTCCAGAGCAGGGTTTCCACGCGGCGCGTGTCGCCTTGCGAACCGTAGCGGAGGCTGCCGCTCAGGCGGTACGGATCGTGATCCGAGGCGCGGGCGGAGGCATAGCCCTGGTAGGCTTGCCACGCGGCGTTGGAGGCGTCCGAAGGCGCGGACGTCCCGATCTCCGTGCCGCGCGTGGCGCAGGCCTGGAGCGACAGGACGAGCAAGGCCGCAAGTATCAGGCGGAAGGGAGCGGAAAGGCGGATGTTCATAGCGAGTTCAGCTTCTTGCGTATGGTTTCAGGATTCGGGTGGTCCAGTTCGAGGGCCCGTTCCCATCCTGTGCGCGCTTCGTTTTTGAGCCCTTGGGCGTTGGCAATGTCGCCGTAGTGTTCCCATATGGTGGGATCGCCGCCGTCGGGGAGGCTTGTCGCCCGGCGGACGAGCGCCCATGCCTCGGCGTTCTCGCCCCGGCGGAAGTGCGCCCAGGCGAGGGAGTCCAAAATGTACGCATGGTCAGGGGCCTGCTTGAGCGCCGCTTCGAGCAGCAAGACCGCGCGGTCCAGATCCTTGCCCTGCTCGGCCAGCGAGTAGCCCACATAGTTCAGGGCCTGATAATCCTCGGGATTGCGGGCGACGATGGATTCCATCACGGCGAGGGCCTCGCGCTTGCGGCCGAGGGAATCCAGCACGCTGCCGTAGACATAGGCGATTTCGTCGTCCGAAGGCCAGATCTGCTGCGCCGCCGTGGCTGCGGTCAGGGCTTCCTTGTAGCGGTCCTGCAACAGGTACAGGTGGATCTCCATGAGCCGGAAATCCCGTTCCGTGGGGAACTGGCTCTGGCCCTGAAGGATGAGCTGCATGGCGTCTTCATAGCGCTGCTGATCGTGCAGCAGCTGGATGCGCAGGCGCAGCGCCCGGTCGTAAAAACGGTTTTCCGGGGGAATGGATTCAAGGAAGTTCAGGGTTTCCTGCACGTCCTTGTGGTATTCGTAGGCGATGGCGGCGAGGTAGAAATGCACCTCGTCCGGCGCATTGGGATCGCTCTTGAGGCCGTCGAGCAGGGCCTCCGCCTCGGGGTACATCCTCGCGTCCAGAAAAAGCGTCGCCGCCGTGAGCTTGTAGCCGTAGGTGGCGGGGCCGTTCAGGGCGTAGTCCAGGGCTTTCTGCCCCTTTCCGGCGCGGATCTGGCCTTCGACCATCCTGATCCAGATGTCCGGATTGTCCGGGTCCTGCTCGATCAGGCTGTTATAGATTTCGTTCGCTTCGGAGAATTGCCTGTCCGCTTCCAGCAGGCGGGCCAGCTCGAACCACGCGTCGACGAATTCCGGGCTTTCCTGTACGGCGAGCCGGAGCTGCTGGATGGCCCTATGGGGCTGTTTGAGGCCCACGAGGGCCTGCGCGTGGGCATAGCGGACAAAAGACGTCCGCAGGCGCTGCGGCAGGGCCGAGAACACCTTGTCGGCGTCCTTGAAGTGCCCGGTTTTGACGTAGAGGATGCCGAGCTCCTGCTGCACGAGTTCGGAGTCCGGGCGCTGCTTGCGGTATTCTTTCAGAATCTTGAGGGCCTGCTCGTTGTCGCCCTGTTCGAGCCACGTTTCGGCGAGCAGGAGGTGCAGGCCGAGATCGCCGGGCACGCGCTTGACGGCCTGTTCAAGCAGGCTGCGGGCTTCGCTGGTTTCCCGGTTGAGCATGAGCCATGCCGCCGCGTCGATGAAGGGCTGCGGCCTGTTTTCCAGCGTCAGGAGGAGTTTTACGGCTTCAAGGACGCCTTCCTTGTCGTCGCCGCGGATGGACTGGTCGAGCAGGAGGGTCGCGTAGGTACGCTGGGCCTCGGGCGAGAGGTCCCATTGCACGGGTTCCTGCGGCGTACTGCGGGCGCACCCGGTGAGCATCTGCACGGTCAGCACGGCGCAGACCATCCCGCGCAGCAGATTGCGGACAAGACCCGCGCCGCAGCGGGAATTTCCCCGGCGGGCGTGGGATGGCGCAGCCGCAAGCGGGGCCGCGGGATGAGTGAGGCGAATGCGGAAGCTCATGAGCAAACTCTGGGGGTTGAAACACGATAACAGGGGATAACGAATACCCTAAACGGGAACGAACAACAACCGGAGATTGTGTATCCGGAACGTTGTTTTCCTCCTAGTGCGAGATCCAGTCTTCGGAGAAGTCCTGAATATCGGTGGAGAGATGGGTCTTCAGCTTTTGGAGCAGGCGTGCCTCAAGCTGGCGTACCCGTTCGCGGGTGACGTTGTAGCGCTCCCCGATTTCCCGCAGCGTGACCGGATCGTCGGTCAGGAGGCGGTGCTCGAGGATGTAGGCTTCCTTTTCGGAAAGCGAGGGGAGGATGTCGCGGATTTTGCTTTGGAGCAGTTCGGCGATTTCCATGCCCGCGAGGCTTTCCTCAATGCCCGGGCCGAGCGCGGGCAGGAAGTCCATGCGCGTGGCGCTGCCGGACTCGTCGCCGACGGTGGCGTCGAGGGACATGTCGGAGGCGTCCAGCCGCTGCTGCATCTCCACGATCTGATCCTCGCCCACGCCGAGGCGCTCCGCAAGGGTCGCCGCGTCTGGGTCGAAGCCTTCGGCAATGAGCTTCTGGCGTTCGCGGTTCAGGTTGTAGAACAGCTTGCGCTGGGCCTGCGTCGTGCCGATCTTGACCATCCTCCAGTTGTCCATGATGAACTTGAGGATATAGGCGCGGATCCAGAACGCCGCGTAATAGGAGAACTTGATCCCCTTGTCCGGGTCGAACTTGTTGACGGCCCGCATGAGGCCGACGTTGCCCTCCTGAATGAGGTCGAGCACGTTCTGCATCCAGCGGCGCTGGAAGTCCATGGCGATCTTGACCACCAGCCGCAGGTGCGAGGACACCAGGCGGAAGGCCGCGTCGCTGTCGCCGGTCTTCTGCACGCGGCGGGCCAGATCGAACTCTTCGTCCGGCTTGAGCATGGGGAAGCGGCTCACTTCGCGCAGGTAGAGGTGCAGCGAGTCCTTGCTGGACGACAGGGAAGGCAGGTGCTGCTGCGACGGTGCGGGCAGGGTATCGCCTTCGGGCAGGATGTCGGCGTCGGGGTCGAGCGCGGCCACGTCGTCTTCGGGCAGATCGTCGCCGATGTCTTCGCTGTCCTCGTCCTCGGCGTCGGTAACGTCCATGGGTTTTGCGGCCTTGTGGGCGGCGGTTTTTCCGGAGGCCTGTTTGGGAAGGATCTCCGGTTCGATGATTTCGGGGTCCACAACGGTATGATGCTCTTCAGCCGCCGTTGCGGAAGAAACCGGGGGCGCGATCGCGTCGTCGGCGGGCCCGCCGGTCGTCTGGCCGCTCTCGGCGGCCTTGGTGGAAATGCGACGGCTCATATGATTTGTACGTCCTTTTGCCATAAATCCGTTTATCAGAGTTGAGGGCGGTGGTCCGGGCTCCGGCGCCGGGCGGGGCGCTCCGCGCGGACACGCCTCATGGTGTTACGAAAAAAATCATGCGGGGGAGGCCCGTACGGGGCGGCTCCTCAATCGGATGCTATAGTTTTGGTTTGTCCTTTTCAACGATTTTCAGTAGACAGAAACCCAAGGGGAGAGCCCGTGCCGTTTGGTGCGGGCTCCTGTTCACGAGCCATTCAAGACCTGCCCGCCCGTGAAGGGGCAGGATATCATAAAGGAGAACCGCGTGGCGGATTTTCGTAGCGCACTCGCCTCCGGGCGTACCCTGTTGCTCGACGGGGGCATGGGGACCATGTTGCAGGCAAGGGGCCTGCCCGCCGGGGAACACCCGGAACAGTTCTGCCTCGATCGGCCGGACGTGCTCCGGGGGATCCACGCCGACTACCTCGCCGCGGGCGCGGACATCATTCTGACGTGCACCTTCGGCGGCTCGCGCCTCAAGCTTCCGGCGGGCATCGACGTCACGCCGTTCAACCGCACGATGGCCCGGATCGCCCGCGCCGCCGTGGACGCCGCCGGCCGGGAAGCCTTCGTCGCCGGCGACATGGGGCCGTGCGGGCAGTTCGTGCGTCCGCTTGGGGACCTGCACCCGCTGGAGCTGTATGAAGCCCTGCGCGAACAGGCGCGCGGCCTTGTGGAAGGCGGCGTGGATCTGTTCCTCATCGAAACGCAGTTCGATCTGGCGGAAGTGCGCATTGCCGTGGCCGCCATCCGGGCCGAAAGCGACCTGCCGATCATGGTTTCCATGACCTTCGAGCAGGGGACGAGCCTCACCGGGACGACCCCGGAAATTTTCGCGGAAACCATGCAGAACCTCGGCGTGGACGCGCTCGGCCTGAACTGCGGCCTCGGGCCCGAGCAGATGGCCCCGCTCATGGAGCGCTTCCTCGCCTGTTCGTCCGTGCCGGTGCTGGCCGAGCCCAACGCGGGCCTGCCCGAGCTGGTGGACGGCAAGACCGTGTTCCGCCTGCCCCCCGAGCCGTTCGCCGAAAAGACGGCGGCCTTCGTCGGCATGGGCGCGCGGCTTGTGGGCGGCTGCTGCGGCACGACCCCGGATCACATCGCGGCCCTGCGCCGGGCCGTCGACGCCGTCGGCCCCTGTCCCGCCCCTGCGGTGACGCCTTCCGGCATCGTGCTGACCACCCGCACCCGGCTGGTGCGCGTCAGCCCCGCCGAGCCGTTCAAGATCATCGGCGAACGCATCAATCCCACGGGCAAGAAAGATCTGCAAGCGGAATTGCAGGCCGGGGAATACGGCCTCGCCATGCGGTTCGCCTCCGAGCAGGTGGCCCTCGGCGCGCCGATCCTCGACGTGAACGTGGGCGCGCCCATGGTCGACGAGGCGTTGCTCCTGCCCGAACTCGTGCAGCGCCTCACCGGAAAATACGCCGAACCGCTTTCCCTCGACTCCTCGCACGCGGAAGCCATTGCCGCGGCCCTGCCGTTCTGCCCCGGTTCCCCGCTGGTGAACTCCATCAGCGGCGAAGCCGACCGCATGGAACATCTCGGTCCGCTGTGCAGGCAGTGGGGCGCACCGTTCATCCTGCTGCCCATTCAGGGCCGCAAGCTGCCGGTGAAGGCGGCGGACCGCATCGCCATCATCGAGAACATGCTCGACAAGGCCGCCATGCTCGGCATCCCGCGCCGCCTTGTGCTCGTGGACGTGCTGGCGCTGGCCGTGGCCTCCAAGGCCGAAGCGGCCCGCGAGGGCCTTGAGACGATCCGCTGGTGCGCCGCGCACGGCCTTGCGACCACCATCGGCCTGTCCAACATTTCCTTCGGCCTGCCCGCCCGCGAACTCGTGAACACGACCTTCCTCAGCATGGCGATGGGCGCGGGGCTCAGCTCCTGCATCGCCAACCCCTCAAGCGGCCGCCTGCGTGAAGCCAAGGCCGCCGGGGACGTGCTCATGGGCCATGACCGGGACGCCGCCGCGTTCGTGAACGGCTATGCCATGTGGACGCCGGGCAACGGCGGGACGGCGGACGCCGCCGCGTTCGCCCGGGCCACGGCGCAGACCGTGGAGGAGGCCGTGATTCTCGGCGACCGCGAAAGCGTGGTCGGGCTCGTGGAAAAGGAGCTGGAAGCCGGGGCCGATCCCTTTGAACTCGTGCGCGGGCGGCTCATCCCCGCGATCACCGAAGTGGGCTCGAAATACGAGCGCCGCGAATATTTCCTGCCCCAGCTCCTGCGCTCCGCCGAAACCATGCAGACGGCTTTCGCACGCCTGAAGCCGCTGTTGGAACGCGAAGCCAATGCCGAAGCGCAGAAAATCATCGTTGTCGCCACCGTTGAGGGCGATATTCACGACATCGGCAAGAACATCGTCAGCCTCATGCTCGGCAACCACGGCTTCAAGGTCGTGGATCTGGGCAAGGACGTGAAGGCCGAAGCCATCGTCGAGGCCGCCGTCGCGCACAAGGCCGATCTCATCGGGCTTTCCGCGCTGATGACCACCACGATGGTCCGTATGCGGGACACGGTCGATCTCGTGAAGCAGCGCGGCCTCGGGGTCGACGTGATGGTCGGGGGCGCGGTCGTGACCCCGGCATTCGCGGAAAGCATCGGGGCCAACTATTCGTCCGATGCCGTGGACGCCGTGCGGCTCGCCAAGAGCCTCATCGCGGCCCGCAAGAACCAGTAACCCAAAGGAACAGCCATGCGCCGTCTTTCCTGCCTGATCGCCCTGTTGGCCTGCCTCGTGCTGGCCCTGCCCGCGTTCGCCGCCCCTCAGAAGGCCGATGCCATCTCCGGCATCTCCAGTGAGAAGGTTCTCGATATCGTGAAAGCCAACAAGGGCAAGCTCGTCTTCATCAACTTCTTCGCCACGTGGTGCCCGCCCTGCCGGGAGGAGATCCCCGAACTTATCAGTATACGCAAAGCCTATCCTGCCGACAAGGTGGTCATCGTAGGTATTTCGCTTGACAGCGATCGCGGGAAGTTGGAATCATTCGCCGAGGCTATGAACTTCAACTACCCGGTTTACCTCGCGGAGCCCGACGTCCCCGCCCTGTTCGGGATCTCGTCCATTCCGTTCAACCTGCTGTACGACAAGACCGGCAAGCTGGTCGCCGGAGGCCCCGGCATGGTCGGCAAGGAAGACCTTGAGGAAGCGTTCAGCGGCCTTCTCAATTGATTTGGTATGCGTCCGGGGGACCCGCCGTTTCCCGGACGCCGTTTTCCCGGCCTGTTTGGCGGGCCGGATCAACGGCGGCTACCCCCTGAGGGGAGGAAGTCGATGAACCTGAGTGTTCGCAAGGCCCGCATGGGCGATATCCGGGCCATCCACGCCCTTTTGATGACGAGTTCCGCCGACGGCCTGCTGTTGCCGCGTTCCCTGACCGATCTGTACGGTCACCTGCGCGACTTCTTCGTCGTGGAGGGCGACGGGGCCACCGTCGGCTGCGGGGCCCTGTCCATCATTTGGGAGAACATGGCCGAAGTGCGCTCGCTGGCTGTGGCCGCCCATGCGCGCCGGAAGGGATGCGGTCGGCTGATTGTGGAAGCCTGCATCGCCGAAGCCCGCGAGCTGGACATCCACCGCCTGTTTGCCCTGACCTACCAGCTGCCCTTCTTCAATGCGCTCGGCTTTTCCATTGTGGAAAAGGAAGTGCTGCCCCAGAAGGTTTGGGTGGACTGCGTGAATTGCCCCAAATTCCCGGACTGCGACGAAACGGCGGTCCTGCTGGAAATCTAACCCGCCTCGCGGGACGTTGCCGTCCCCGAAGGAGCCTTTTACATGCGTATTACGAATCTCAAACCTCTGATCAGCGAAGAAGCCATCCAGACGCGCGTCAAGGAAATGGCCGGAGAGATCAGCACACTTTATAAAGACGAGCCTCTGGTCGTGGTGTGCGTGCTCAAGGGCGCGTTCATGTTTTTTTCCGATCTCGTCCGGCATCTCACCTGTAAGCCGGAACTCGATTTTGTGCGCCTCGCCAGCTACGGCAGCGCGGCGCAGCGTTCCAAGACGATCACGTTCACCAAGGACGTGGAAATCCCGCTCGAAGGCAAGCATGTGCTCATTGTCGAGGACATCGTGGACACCGGGCACAGCATGGATTTCCTGTACCGCCAGTTTCAGGCGCGCGGAGCGCGGAGCCTGCGGCTTGCGGTTCTGGTCGACAAGAACGAGCGGCGCGAGGTGCCCGTCACTTCTCACTTCGTCGGGTTTACCTTGCCTAGCGGGTTCGTCGTGGGGTATGGTCTAGACTACGCTGAGAGTTATCGGGAACTCCCGGCGATCTACGAGGCTGAAATAGAAGAATGACGAATGGCGGAGTCCCTATGATCGTTACATGCCCTAATTGCAGTACCAAATTCAATCTGCCCGAAACGCAGGCCGCTCCGGGGGCCAAATTGCGCTGTTCGGTGTGCAAGCACGTGTTCCAGCTTTCCGACGGCGTGAAGCCCGCGGAGATCCGTATGGAGCCGGACTTGAGCCTCTCTTCCCCGTCCCTCTCCATGCCGCCCAAGAAGAAGGGCGGGATATGGGGCTGGGTGCTGACGCTGTTGCTCCTCTGCGCGGTGGCCGGAGGCACGTGGTGGGCTTGGACCTACACGCCCCTCTTCGACACCGTGAAGGAGATGATCGCGCCGCCCAAGAAGCAGGACCCGGTGGAGCTGGTCAAGAACATCGCCCTGCGCGGCGTGCGGCAGTACAACATCAGCAACGAGAAGCTCGGCAACATTTCGGTGGTCGAAGGGAAGGTCGTGAACGGCTTCAACCAGCCCCGCGAACTGATCCGCATCGAAGCGTCGCTGTACGATTCCGCGGGCAACGCGCTGGTTTCCAAGCAGCAGCTTGCGGGCACGTCCCTGTCGCTGTTCCAGCTGCAGGTCCTCGGCGAGCAGGACATCGAGCAGGCCCTCGCCAACAAGATCGACATCATGGCGACCAATACCAATGTCCTCCCCGGCGGAGAGGTTCCCTTCATGGTCGTTTTTTACAGCCCGCCGGACAACGCCGCCGAATTCGGCGTCAAGGTCATCGACGCGCGTATTCCCCCTGAGAAAGAGAAGAAATAGGGATAGATGAGTATTGGGGAGGGGAGAGGGAACCCTTCTGAAGAAGGGGC
>ERZ791883.1300-NODE-1300-length-22136-cov-2.699108_pt1 | contig 22136 bp, 16 predicted proteins | sample MGYA00510160_ERZ791883 | MGnify/ENA primary metagenome ERZ791883 (study PRJEB30046, sample SAMN00792072) | human gut metagenome | study: EMG produced TPA metagenomics assembly of the A metagenome-wide association study of gut microbiota in type 2... | reverse complement strand
GTTCGGGTGATCGAGCCTGCTGCCGGTGAACTGGCAAGCGGTTTGGTGGGCAAGGGAAGAATGGCTGAACCGGAAGAGATCGTCGCTTCTATCCATCGTTATTTTGAACGACAGGGTGATCTGCTGGGTAAAAAGGTATTGTTGACGGCAGGGCCTACTTATGAAAAGATCGATCCGGTCCGTTTTATCGGGAATTACTCTTCGGGTAAGATGGGGTTTGCCTTGGCTGAGGAGTTCGCTGCCCGGGGAGCTGAAGTGGTTTTGGTCGCCGGACCTGTTTCCCGGCAAACCGAACATCCGGCGATTCGGCGGATAAATGTAGAATCGGCTGCGGAGATGTTCGAACAGGTGATGAACTATGCGGAAGACAGTCATATTATCGTTTCCTGTGCGGCTGTGGCCGATTTTACTCCCGACCGGAAGGCAGACCTGAAGTTAAAAAGAGGGGAAGAAGAGCTGGTGTTGAAATTGAAGCCGACCTGTGATATTGCGGCCGAATTGGGGCGCCGGAAACAAAAGGGACAGGTATTGGTGGGGTTTGCCCTCGAAACGGACGATGAAACAGGAAATGCCCTGCGGAAACTGCACAAAAAGAATCTCGACCTGATCGTTTTGAATAGTTTGAAAGATAGCAATGCCTGTTTCGGTTATGATACCAACAAGGTGACTATCATCGACCGGAATGAGGTGCAATGGCAATATGAACTGAAAAGTAAAAAGGAAGTCGCTCACGATATTGTCGATCGGATCGTACAGTTGGGGTGAGGGTTACGGCTATTTTTCGGAATTTTTCATTTTTGAGCGATAAAAATTTTACGGATATAAAATTTTTATATACTTTTGAGCTCTGATATGAAATCAGAACATCTGTATATCGGAATTTTTAAACATACTGTCGAGCATTTCAGACAGAATCGCCGATTTATTGATAAAGATTTATTAAACCAACATTGTCGTTAGACTTGTTGGTTTTTTTTTGTCTGTTAGTCAACAAACATTAAATATAGCGATATGAACACACACAGCTTAGTATCCATCGAAGATTACAGCAAAGAAGAGATTCTGGAAGTACTGAAACTGGCTTCTGAATTCGAAGCCAATCCGAATCAGCGTTTATTGGAAGGTAAAGTAGTGGCTTCCTTATTTTTTGAACCTTCTACCCGTACCCGGTTGAGTTTCGAGACTGCGATCAACCGTTTGGGGGGGCGTATTATCGGTTTTACAGATGCTTCTTCTTCGAGTGTCACCAAGGGAGAGACTCTGAAGGATACGATCAAGATGGTAGATAATTATGCTGACTTGATCGTGATGCGGCATCCGGTAGAAGGGGCTGCTAGATATGCCAGTGAAGTTGCGGTTCATCCTGTGGTAAATGCCGGAGACGGAGCAAACCAACATCCTTCGCAGACAATGCTCGATCTTTATTCTATTTACAAAACTCAGGGGACTTTGGAAAATTTGGATATTTGTATGGTCGGGGATTTGAAATACGGACGGACGGTACATTCTTTATTACAAGCTATGAGTCATTTCCATCCGACGTTCCATTTTGTCGCTCCTGAATCCTTGCAGATGCCGGAAGCTTATAAACTGCATTTAAAAGCATTGAATATCCCTTATTATGAACATACCGAACTGGACGAAGTGATCGGTAAAGCCGATATTCTGTATATGACCCGTGTACAACGGGAACGATTCGCCGATCCATTGGAGTACGAAAAAGTAAAAAATGTGTATATCCTGAGAAATGCTATGTTGGCTAATGCAAAAGAGAATATGCGTATCCTGCATCCGCTGCCTCGTGTAAATGAGATCGATGTCGATGTGGATGAAAATCCGAAAGCTTATTACTTCGAACAAGCCCGTAACGGTGTGTTTGCACGGCAGGCTATTATTTCCAAGGCTTTGGGATTGAAATAATGGAGGATTTGCAATTTACGGTTTAGGATAAAATCGTAAATCGGAAACCAAAATGTTGAAATTATAAATAGGATTTATTATGGCAAAGAAAGAATTACAAGTAAGCGCTATAGAAAACGGAACAGTGATCGACCATATTCCGGCAGATAAATTATTCGATGTGATCAACGTATTGGGAATCACTGGTATGGATAATGCAATGACCTTCGGCGCTAATTTGAAGAGTAGTAAATTGGGAAAGAAAGCAATCATCAAAATCTGGGATAAATTTCTGGAAGATGATGAAGTAAACAAATTAGCTTTGGTCGCTCCTTCTGCAAAAATCAATATCATCCGGGATTATGATGTCGTGGAGAAAAAGACAGTTAATGTACCGGAAAAGGTTGAAGGAATTGTCAAATGTATGAATCCCAAATGTATTACCAATCACGAAAAGGTAAGAACGAAGTTTACCGTAGTCAAGGATTCACCGATCGTCCTGAAATGTCATTATTGCGAAAAATTGACCGATCAGGAACATATGGAAATGAATTAAAAAGCTAAAAGCAAAAAGCTATAGGCACTTAAGAGAAATTCTTTTTTTGCCTATAGCTTTTTGCCTTCTAACCTATATTTTACCTGATATAAATTTCCAGTATTTCAGCTTCTGTTTCCGGTATTAAAAACAGGTTTTTTAGGATTGCAGGGACTAATATGGTTTCTCCTTTATTTACTTTCACGGTTTTATCGACATCGTAGACCAGGGTAAAATTACCTTCCAGACACATATAAATAACGAAAGAGTCCAGCTCGATATAATCTTTTTCTACTTCTTTGTCGAATTTCAGATAATTTGTCGTAAAATAATTACAGCTGACCAGTTCTTCGGTATGATTTTCGTGCTGATGATAATGGATGCTGTGCTGTTTTTGTTCACAGAAATTGATCACATCGGTAGCTAATTCGGTATGCAGTTCTCGTGGATTACCGTTCTTATCCCGCCGGTCATAATCGTAAATCCGGTAGGTGATATCCGATGTTTGTTGTATCTCTGCGATATAACAGCCTTTGCAGATAGCGTGTACCGTACCTGCCGGAATGAAAAAACAGTCTCCTTTTTCGACTTTCTCGGTGTTCAGCAGAACAGGCAGTGTATGATTGTGCAGGGCAGTAAGGTATTCCGATTTGTCGGTATCTTTATTGAAACCCATAATCAGTTCGGCATCCCGGTCAGCACCTACCAGGTACCACATTTCTGTTTTTCCATAGGCGTTATGACGGGCTTTTGCGGTTGCGTCGTCCGGGTGTACCTGGATGGAAAGATTGTCCCGGGCATCGATGTATTTGATTAACAAAGGAAATTCAATACCGAATTTTTCATAGATTTTATCTCCTACCAGATCTCCCATATAGATTTCAGTCAGTTCTTGCAGGGAATTCCCTTCGAGTGCCCCTTCGGATACGACCGAGATATTATCTTGTACTCCTGAAATTTCCCAGCTTTCGCCGATAGATTCTTTTACTTTCGGGTCGTTACTTTTGTAAGCTAGTTTGTCTCCGCCCCAGATCGTTTGTTTGAGGATCGGTTTAAATTTTAAAGGATATAACATAAGACTAATTTTATAGATTGATATATTATTTCCGGCATAAAAATTGTACCTTGCAAAGGTATAATTTATTAAAACGGGAAATTGAAATTTGAAGATTATTTTAGTTTAAAAACAAAGAAGATGATGAAATGGGGAAAATTACTGTTAGGAGTCGGATGGGCTTGTGTATTGTATGCTTGTAGCGATGATGATGGAAAAGACGATACGATCATGAATATGTCCGAATTGACAGGAAAGTATTGGTATTACAATGCCTGGTTGGGGGATAAATACGGGATGGGACAGTCCGATTTATTGGAAGTGATCCGCTTTGAAAAGGGAGGTGTTTTAAAGATGATGGAATTCGGCGGACGGAGGGTACATGCTATCGGTACCTGGACAGGTGGAGATAATCAGATTACGATGGATCTGGACGATGGGGACTCTATAGTTTGGAATGTGCAGCGGAGTGGACCGGATTATATTCAGACTATTGTGAATGCGCAAGGAGAACGGAAATATACGACCGATCCCGGGTATCTCGGCGAACTGACTGCCGACGCTTTTTTAGTAAACGAATATACGGACGGGAATCAGTTTAAAACGTATATCGGAGTCGATGTGCGGGGAAATAAAAATGTGAAAGAGGTGGCTTTGATTCCTGCCGACGGGAAATCTATCCCGGTGGAAAATCACGGGTATTTTTGGAGTGAGAGACAACCCCAGAGCGGTGATTATGTCGATTTCGGCGGAGAGAAACGGGAAGTGCGTTTCTATTTGCGGATAGGAAAAAATACACAACTGAAGTTACAGGATACCATCTATAGTCAGAATCTGCCTCAGCGTACTTTGAGTGAAAGTGGATTGGAGGCGATTACCGAATTGGGGACCGGGGCTTTGAAGGTTTCCTGGAATTCATACCAGAACCCCGATATTTATTATCGGGTAGAGATCTTTTCAAAGAAAAGGGATTTGACCCAACCTTATTTTGTCAGCCGGATTCAACCGGCTACGAGTACCGGAATGACGATCAATACGACTACTTCCGGCGAGGTAAACCGGATCGGCGAACTGATAAAAGGCGAGAGTTATCGGGTACGGTTGACCGCCTTGATGTTCGAACCCGGCGTGGATGTGATCAATGATGAATATAGCTCTGCTAATTTGCAGGCTGTCACCTATTTTTCCAGAGGATTCCTTTGGGAATAAAAGGGCAGGTGAAACGATCAGGGAGAGAGGAAATAATCGGATAAAGTGTGGACCAGCCGAAGAGGCTGGTCTGCGTGTATCCGGTGGGTTGCCTCCGGAATAGTTTTTTGCCGGGCCTTCGGGAAATAATATCGGGTGGCTTCGGTTATTTTTTCCGGTAAATAGTCCGAATGTCCGGCTTTTATAAATAAAATTTCGGCCTGATAAGGAGACCGGATATCGGGTATATTCCAATCCAGCAGAGAAGATAGATTTTCCCGGATCGCTTTCGCATTCACCTTCCATTCGTATCCCTGAGGAGTTTTTCGGATATTTTTTAGCAAAATCTGAACTTCCTCTTCTGTAGAAAAATATTCCCGGACCGCTCGATGTATTTCCTGACGTCGGTGGAAATTTTGAAGCGGGGTAGTCAGGATATATTCCGACAGGCTTCGGTGCATAGTCTGCCTGTCTAAAGTATAGGCTTGCGGGCAGATATCTATGATTGCCGCTTTTTCGACGATTTCCGGACGTTTCAATACTAAATGCATCAATGTCTTGCCTCCTAGGGAATGTCCCGCCAGAAAAGGCCTTTGGGGTAAATTCAGTCGCCCGATCAATTCCTCCGTATCCTGGCTCAAAATGGTGTAATCGAATAATGAAGAATGCGGAGAACAGCCGTGATTTCTCAGGTCGGGCAGGATGACATGGAACCGGTGGCTCAATAGATCGGCTACGGGCAGCCAATTGTCCGAAGCTCCCCATAGGCCGTGAAGGATGATGAGGGGGGATGCGTATCGATACCTTTTTCACGATAGAAGAGTTGCATATCAGGCTTTGGGTTTACCGATAAAAAAATGCTACCCCGAAAGATAGCATTTTTTCCAAATAAAGACAATGTATATTAGTCTTTCAGTTTTGCTTTCAGGAATTCGCGGTTCAGGCGTGCTATATGAGCGATGGAAATACTTTTCGGACATTCCATTTCACAAGCGCCGGTGTTGGTACAGTTTCCGAATCCGAGTTCGTCCATTTTAGCCACCATGGCTTTAGCCCGGCGGGCAGCTTCAATTTTTCCCTGTGGCAATAAAGCTAACTGAGAAACTTTTGCTGCCACGAACAGCATAGCTGAAGAGTTTTTACAGGTAGCCGCACAGGCACCGCATCCGATACAGGCTGCTGCGTCCATCGCTTCTTCCGCTTTATCGTTAGCAATTGGAATTGCATTGGCATCAGGAACTCCACCGGTGCTGACAGAAACATAACCTCCGGCCTGCAGAATCTTGTCATAAGCCTTCCGGTCGACGATCAGGTCTTTGATTACCGGGAAAGCGCCGCAACGCCAGGGTTCGATCGTTATAGTAGCTCCGTCTTCGAAACGGCGCATGTGCAATTGACAGGTAGTTACGTCATCGTCCGGTCCGTGAGCACGGCCGTCGACGAACAGACTACAAGTACCGCAAATACCTTCACGACAGTCATGATCGAATGCTACCGGTTCTTCGTTTTGTTCTACCAGCTGTTCGTTGAGAATATCGAGCATTTCCAGAAATGAAGTGCCAGTAGAAATATTGTGAACTTTATATGTTTTAAACTCGCCTTTTGATTTAGCGTCTTTTTGCCGCCAGATCTTCAGAGTCAGTTCTTTTAATATTTTATCTGCCATAACCAATATTATTTTTGATTTCGGATTTACGATCGGGGTATAAGCCTGAACCGTAAATCACAAATCGTAAATTATTTATTTATAAGAACGTTGAGTAAGTTGGATGTTTTCGAACACTAATTCTTCTTTATGGAGTTCCGGTGCTTTATCTTCACCTTTGTATTCCCATACAGAAACATATTTAAAATGTTCGTCATCCCGTTTGGCTTCACCTTCTGCGGTCATCGATTCTACCCGTAAGTGTCCGCCGCAAGATTCATTCCGATCGAGAGCATCGTGAGCCATCAGGTCGGCGAGTTCTATAAAGTCGGCGACACGGGCTGCTTTTTCCAATTCGTTGTTCATCGCTGTAAATTCACCGGTTATGCGCAGATTTTTATAGAAATCTTTTTTCAATTCGGCGATCAGTTCGATGGCTTTCTTCAAACCGGCAGCTTCACGGGCCATACCGATGTATTCCCACATGATGTGTCCCAGTTCTTTATGGAAATGATCCGGAGATTTCGTTCCTTTGATGTCATACAAACGACGCAGACGGTCGGTGACATGTTTTTCAGCTTCGTCGAATTCCTTGGTATTGGTATTGATTTTCGGAGTCTGGATTTCTTTGGCCAGATAGTCGCCGATGGTATACGGCAGAATGAAATAACCGTCAGCCAGTCCCTGCATCAAGGCAGAGGCCCCTAAACGGTTTGCTCCGTGATCAGAGAAGTTACATTCGCCGATAGCGTACAATCCGGGAATCGTAGTCATCAAGTTGTAATCTACCCAAAGTCCGCCCATAGAATAGTGGATAGCCGGATAGATCATCATCGGATTGTTGTAAGGATCCACAGCGGTGATTTTTTCGTACATCTGGAACAGGTTACCATATCGTTTTTCAATAGTATCCCGGCCTAATTGTGCGATAGCATATTTAAAGTCCAGGAATACGGCTTTACCTGTATTGTTGACTCCGAATCCGGCATCGCATCTTTCTTTAGCAGCACGTGAAGCGACGTCACGGGGTACCAGATTCCCGAATGCCGGATAACGGCGTTCCAGATAGAAATCCCGGTCTTCATCGGGTATATCGTTCGGATTTAAAGTGCCTGCCTGTAATTTTTTAGCATCTTCGATTTTTTTCGGTACCCATACCCGGCCGTCGTTACGTAACGATTCGGACATCAGGGTCAGCTTACTCTGCTGGTCTCCGTGTACAGGAATACAAGTCGGGTGAATTTGCACGAAGCAGGGGTTCCCGAACATAGCACCACGTTTGTAAGCTTGCCAGGCTGCACTACCGTTACATCCCATCGCATTGGTAGACAGGAAGAATACATTGCCATAACCTCCGGTAGCCAACACTACGGCATGGGCTCCGAAACGCTCGATTTTTCCGGTAACGAGATCCCGGGCGATTACTCCGCGTGCTTTACCGTCGACGATCACGATATCCAGCACTTCGTGGCGGTTGTACATTTTTACTTTACCGGCCTGAATCTGACGGTTCATGGCTCCGTAACATCCCAGCAACAATTGCTGTCCGGTTTGGCCACGGGCATAGAACGTACGGCTTACCAAAGCTCCACCGAAAGAACGGTTGGCCAGTAATCCGCCGTATTCACGGGCAAAAGGAACACCTTGAGCTACGCATTGGTCGATAATGGAGTTGCTTACTTCTGCCAAACGATATACATTGGCTTCCCGGGCACGATAGTCACCGCCTTTGATGGTTTCGTAGAACAAACGGAATACAGAGTCGTTATCGTTGGGATAGTTTTTGGCTGCGTTGATACCTCCCTGTGCGGCGATAGAGTGTGCACGACGGGGAGAATCCTGATAACAGAAAGCGGTTACATTGTATCCTAATTCGGCTAAGCTGGCAGCTGCAGAACCTCCGGCTAGTCCGGTACCTACAATGATAACATCCAGTTTCTTTTTGTTTGCCGGGCTGACAACACCAATATGAGCTTTGTGAGCTGACCATTTGTCTTTCAACGGTCCGGCAGGTATTTTAGCATCTATTACTGACATAATAAATTGATTTAAATTTTAAATTTTGATTCCAGACTTTAGATTGATAAAACCGAATTTATCAATCATCGATCATAAATAATTAGTTTCCCAGTCCTGCGATGAAATACAGTGGAATAATGCTGAAGCCTACTGCAAATACAATTGCAAAGAAATAAGCTAAACATTCCAGACGCTTTCTCCAGATATCATTTGAGAAACCGATAGTTTGGAAAGCAGACCAGAAACCGTGAGTGATATGTAATCCTACTAAAACGGCTCCCAGAATATAAATCAAACAGTATACAATGCTTGATTCGAATAAGCTGGAAACCAATGTGTAAGTATCTTCCATTTCAACACCTCCGACTGTAATGGCTGACAACGGAGTTCCCAAAGACGGGAATTTAATGTTCCACCAGAAATTATACAGGTGGATCACCAGAAAGATCAACACCATTGCTCCCAGAATGTACATGTTGCGGGAAGCCCAGGTGGCATTTTGACTCTGGTTTCTCAGGGCATATTTCACCGGACGCGCTTTCTGATTCTGAAGAGTCAGTACAGAAGCCCAAATGATGTGAATGATAAACCCGATAGCCAGGATGGGTTCAATAATTTTGATAATCGGGTTCGTAGCCATAAAATGAGCTCCCTGATTGAATAAGGCCCCGCTATTATCAAAAATCAACAATAAATTTAGCGCCAGGTGGACGCAAAGAAACGAAATCAGAAAAAGTCCCGATAAACTCATGATGACTTTTTTTCCGATCGAAGAGGTCAAAAAATTGCTCATAATTTGTTTTATTTATTAATAACTGGTTTAATACCCTTTAATCCTGCAAAAGTATCCTTTTTCTTTAACTTTACCCTATTTTAATACATTAGAATGATTCTAAATTCGGAATTTTTTCTGTAATAAAAACGGGGCCTGAAATACTTTGAAAACTAATTGTACCTGATTTTACTTTCTTCCAAAGCCTGATATATAATATCCTGTATTTGGGTCCGTATATTCATTTCAGATAATTTTGTGTTAAATTCGTCGGGATAAGTCCGGTTGGATAAAAATAGGTATAACAGCTTGTTATCCGGATCGCACCAGGCCATAATCCCCGTGAAACCGGTATGTCCGAAGCTGGTCAAAGGGAGACACTTACTGACCGGATTGATCTTGGTTTGATCCGGTTCGGGTTTGTCGAAACCCAGGCCTCTGCGGTTTTTAGGAAACAGATTGTTTTTACAGCTGAAGGTGACCATCGTTTCGGGTGAAAAATAATATTCTCCTCCATAGGTTCCTCCGTTCAGATACAATTGCATCATTTTGGCCAGGTCTTCTGCTGTTGAAAAGAGACCGGCATGTCCTGCAATGCCACCGAGCAGCGCTGCGACAGGGTCGTGTACATAGCCCTTGAGTTCCGTTTTGCGGTAAAGTTTATCGACACACGAAGGAACCAGATTATTTTTATTCAGGCGTTTGTGAGCAAGAAAATCGGTATGGTGCATACCTAATTTCCGATAAAATTCTTCCTGACAGTATTGGTCTAACGATTTTTCAGTTACATGTTCCACTGCGAATTTCAGAAGAATAAACCCCAAATCGCTGTAGGCATATTCTTTTTTAGGATTTAGCGGTGAATGAAGTATACAGGACCGGATCGTGTCCTGGTAGGCCGGGAACATATAAAGTCCGGGTTCCATGTATTTATAGCCCGGTTTCGGGGAATTGGAGACCGTGCTGTCTTTAAACCGATAATTGAGATTTACATATAACCTGTCTTTCAGGCGGGTGGTGTTGTGCGCTGTCCGTTTGCTGGTAAATAAAGGTCCGGGGAGCGATTTCGGATCGATAGCATCCGTAAATAAAGGCAGAAAGGTTTTCAAACCTGCATTGTGGCATAGTACTTCCTGTACGGTGATGTCTTTTTTATCGGTCTCTTTTAATGGAGGATAATAGTCCGACAACGGAGCCGCCAAATTGATTTTCCGGGAATCGTACAGTTTGATTATGGCCGGTAGGGTGGCTGTGATTTTGGTTACGGAGGCCAAATCGTAAATGTCGGATGTTTTGTTGGGAGTCGTTTGTTTGTAGGTATGATGACCGAAGGCCTTATTGTAAAAGATATTACCGTCTTTGGCAATCAGCACCTGACAGCCGGGGGTGGCATGTGCCTGGACCGCCAGTTGGCAGATGGAGTCGATTTTGGCTAATTTTTCAGAATCCAGGCGGCACATCTCCGGACTGGTATAACTCAGTCTGGTTTTGGGCGTTTGAATACCTGTACCGGCCGGATAATCCGGATTTACACAAACCGGGAGCCGGGCAGTCATGGCTATGCCTCCGAAAATGGCTTGTGCCGCATACTGTTGGGCATAAAGATGATTTTCGTAGCTGAGCAATAAAGCATCGGTCGGGAGGGAAGCGTAGGAAGCGAGACCGTATGGGATGCCCGGATGGCATAAAATGATTCGCTTGCCGGTTTGCTGCCGGATCAGGGTATCTAAGACCGGCGAATAACCGAAATCTTTTTGAGCCGAATTCGTACTCAGATTATTATAAATAATGATACAATTAAAAGGTTGGAGCTTTTTTTGCAAATTCCGGAGTTCTTCGTCCGATAATTTTTTGTTTGCTACGAAGTGAGTGACTTGAGTATAACGTTCCAGTGTCGTTTGAAAATTGTTTACTGCTCTGGCTCCGAAATTCAGACTGGCGATACGGAGGGTATCCAGGCGTTTGAGGGGAAGTAAAGAGTCTGTATTTTTAATCAGGGTGATGGCTGCCTGGTAAAGTTGTTGCTTCAGAGCTATGTCGGTAGGAGAGTTGAGACGTGACCATAGACCCGGAGTTTCGGCCGGATAAACATTCGGTAATACATATTTTTGCTTTGCTTCCAGTATCTTCCGGCATTTTTCATCGATCGTCCGCTCGTCCAACAGGCTATCGGCCAGGGCTTTTTTGATCGCTTCCACTGCTTTCCCCAGATTGGCCGGAAAAAGGAGCATGTCGTTACCTGCTAGCAGCGCTTTTACTTCTGCTTCGCCAGGCTGGGAATTTTGGGTTACCCCCTTCATATTCATGGCATCGGTGAAGCACAGGCCGGAGAAGTTCAGATCCCGGCGTAACAATTCCTGAATGACCGGGCTGGAGAGAGAAGCCGGAATGCCTGTCGAATCTATCGATTTAACCGCCAGATGGGAGACCATAACCGCCGGAATGCCGGCTTCGATCAGATGCTGGTAAGGATAGAGTTCGACAGAGTCGAGGCGTTGGCGGGAATGTGGGATGACAGGCAGGGTATGGTGAGAATCGGTATCGGTATCTCCATGCCCCGGAAAGTGTTTGATGACGGGAAGCACGTTTTGACTCAAAGAGCCATAAGCATATAAGATCGCTTTTTGGGTAACCTCCTCCGGGTCTTCGCCGAAAGAACGCATTCCGATGATCGGGTTCCGGGGATTGCTATTGATATCTACTACCGGGGCGAAATTTACGTGAACCCCTAGTTCCTGGCAATGCCGGGCGATAGTTGCTCCCAAAGCATAAATCAGACTATCTTTCCGGATAGCCCCGTTGGTCAGCATTTTGGGGAATTCCATCGCAGTTTCCAGGCGCCAGCCTACTCCGTGTTCCGCATCCATCCCGATCATTAAAGGATATTTCGCTGCTTTTTGATACCGGTTGGTTAGTTTGACTTGCTGAGTCGGTTTCCCCTGAAAAAAAATGAGCCCTCCGACGTGATATTGCCGGATTTGTTTTTCCAGTTCGTTTTCGTAATTTTCGTTCTTGTTGCTGTAGGCCGCAATCATGAAGAGTTGGCCTATTTTTTCATCCAGACTCATTTGGTGGAGGACCGAATCGGCCCAGGAATGCCGGGATGCTTCGGCCGGTTGGGAATAACTCCCCTGAAATACCAGAAGACCTATAAACAGTAAAATGATTTTTTCTTTCATATCCGGAATGCGTACTTGCTAACTAGAAATATTCCCGCAAATGTACGAAAAAACAGAGGGTACCGTGTTGACGATACCCTCTGTTGTATGCTAATGAATGTTAAATTATTTCAACAATTCAGCTACTTTATTTTGTAATTCTTCTCCTCTCAAATCTTTGGCAACAATAACATTGTTTTCGTCCAATACAACCAAGTGAGGAATTCCATTTACACAATAAAGTTGTGCAGCTGCATTTTGCCATCCTTTCAAGTCGGAAACGTGATTCCAGGTCAATTTATCATCTTCGATCGCTTTCAACCAGGCATCTTTATCCTCATCCAGAGATACACTCAGAATTTCGAGTCCTTTCGGATGGAATTTCTCATACATTTTCACTACGTTGGGATTTTCTCCACGGCAAGGGCCACACCAGGATGCCCAGAAATCGATCACTTTTACTTTACCTTTGATAGAGTGCATAGACAGCGGTTTTCCGTCGGGAGTATTCAAAGTAAAATCAGGAGCAACCTGGCCAACAGCTACTGCAGATAATTTTTGGATTCTGTCGGCGATTGTTTTTCCCGGTTCTGTTGCTTTGGCATTTTCACCCAGGGTATTGAATTTTTCGACTAGTTTTTCATAATCATATTCGTAGAGTTTGCCGGCTAAAAAATAAGCAGCGACATAGCTGTCTGCATTCGCTTTGTTTATAGCATCTTCTTTAGCTTCATAATCTTTCATTAAGTTCTCATACTGCTCTTGCAATTCTTTCATTTTAGCTTCATTCTTTTCCTGGTAGGCAGTCCTGTAACTTTGGTTCAGCTCATTAGCCATTTTACCCATTTCGTTTGAGATTGCGGTATACTGATTGGCTATTCCTTGGGTGGCAGTCCCTTCGATTTTGGTAGCTGTCGGATTTTCCAGATTTAAGTTTGCAGTAAAATCGGCATTCTCTACAAAAATGAGATTCTGTCCCCGTTGTCCTTCAACGGCGATAAAAGCTGGGGTCAGCCCGGCAACGCTACCTGTCAGTTTGAATTTACCTTCGGCTACAGGAGCTTTGGCCAGTGTGTCGATCGTACGTCCCTGACGTTGTAATAAATAGACGTTATTCGCTTCGCCTCCTGTGATAGTCCCGTTGATATTGTATTTCGGTGTTGTGTCACAGGCTGATAGTGATACGGCTATAACAGCTAAAGATAATAAACTTTTCTTCATGATTTTAGAGTTTGTGATAAAAATTAACAAATACAAAGATAGGGATAAAAATAACAAAACGATGCTTCGGGCATCGTCTTGTCATGTTAATGTTTAGTTAATCTTTCGCTTCATAAACCAAAATTCATTGAAGCCGACATTAATACGGACCTTTGCAAATTTTTCCTGAATCAAACCGTTTTGTTCTGTTCCACGGATGCCCAGATCGAATGCCACGCCAAGGAGAAGGATTCCGTTACGGGCCGTGTAAAAAGGAATTTGAGAACCGAAGGTGATGGCGTAAGTATTGATATCTACATTTTTGACATCGATGCCGGAATGAATAAAATAGCCTCCTAACATATAACTGTTGCGCTGCCACCAATAACGTCCCAGCCGTTCCGGTGTCCAGGACAACCCTAAGGCTGCTTTATGGTAATCTTTCAGTTCCTGATTTTTACCGAACTCTTCATAAACAGACATCTTTTGGAACGTATAGTCTCCGGCAATATCCCATTTCCGGTTGTATCTGAAATCGAATCCGCTCAAAATACGGAATGGATATTTGATATATCCCCGCTTTAAAGTCAGATCGTTGAGCATCTCGGTTGTGTTAGTACTGGAATTGACGCTATAAGCCATATAATCGGTTTTGGACCTTAGTTTTTGTGTAAAATTGAAAGCCGATCCCAATGTCAGAATGGATTTGGGAGACAGATTCAAAGTATATTGGATACCGGGGGTAAACAAAACATCGTGAATACGATTGTTTTCACTGGTTTTGATAATTTTACTACCTTCAAGCATTGCTGTCAGGGTCTGACGTTTTTCGATCTTTCCGAAAATTAAAGACGTGTTCAAACCGATCGATAAGTTTTTATATCTCCAGCCTAATCCGAGGTAAACGTCATTCAGTCCGCCTTCTCCTTGAATGTTTTGTGTGAAATAGGAATTTGTGCTTCCTGGAATAATATTGGTATACAATAAGTCATATCCGATATCCGATTTTTCTGTGAATCCCAGAGACATATACATATTTTTGTATAGGCGGAACGCTATGTTGAATGCTGTATTTTGTGCTACCCGGTAACTTGCATTTTCTTTGTAAGTAGACAAATGGGCATACTCGCCCGTAACGCCGAATTGAAAATAAAGACGAGCCGTATCCAGGGCCGTATAGGATGCCGGATTCAGATAATTGATATTGCCGTTGTCGCGCATAGCTGCCGCAACTCCACCCATAGCATTGTAAGGACCGGCATTTTCTGTCTGTAAACCGATTCCATATACAGAATATGGGGTTCCGATGTTGTCCTGTCCGTACACCTTAAAAATAAATACAGACAAGAATGTGATAAGAAGTATTCTTTTCATAATTGATGATATCGGATATATGATTCTTTTTTAGTCTTTATAACTGGCATAGTATACTCGTAATATCGGTTTTTCTTTAATAATAACCCGTTCGAAAGAATTAGTCATGTCTGGTAAAGTAAGTAAAAATTGCGGTTCCTTACCTGTGATAGGAGCCGTGTTTACTAAGTTTTGATAATAATCGGTAATATCAAAGATATATCGGTTGTTGTCTATATTTTCTGAGTCGACAACATATTTACCAACAATCGGGTTATTGGTGCTGTTATAAACAATATTCCCCACTTCATTATAAGTGTTTGTAGAATATACATATAAGGAAGAAGGTAGAGCAATGTCAGGGAAAGGCCATACTAAAGGTTTTAATTCGATTTCTGCTTTGACGACAGTTTTATAGGTTTCTTTTGTGTCAGGAAATGGAAGAATGAGTTTTATCATATAACCACTCATTCCCTGAGTTATAGCAATATCATTTTCGCTATAAGGAACAATGATCCGTTGGTTTGTCAGCGATTTGAATGGGTCTGCCGGTTGTGTATAAATTGCATTGTATTGATAAGCATTACTCTGAGTAAGTAACTTTAAATCATAATATTGTTTCACGTCTGTATCATGATAATGAAAGCGCATGAACAAGCTGTCCGGAAGCATACTGATTCCGATAATACAATTGTTATCTTCAGCTGTTTTTATAGCTAATCCTTTGAAATAATTCAGGAATTTGAAATAACTGATCGCACTATTTGCTGAAGGTTTAAATATGGGATCTTCATATTTCATTTTTTCAAATAGATCTATGAGAAAATCATTGTTCTCTAATTTGAACTCTGCTTCTTTCATATTTGCCCTTTTAGGGAGGAAAGAAACTCTGCCTAAACTATCTCCCCAGGCTATAGGTGCAACATTGTAAATATATTCACCTTTCTCGGTGTTCAGATAAGGAAGTTCGGATAAACGATAGAGATCGAACGTTTGTATTTGGGGAGAAGAAATTGTATCTCCCCATAATTTATTACCGAATTTGAAATGAAAGGTAACCGAATCCAATTTTATCCGCGCCGCTATGTTTGGCGTAGAAGAAGGTACAAGTTGGAAACAGGGATATGTAACGGTTGTTCCACTCATTTGGTCTTCATAACGCCCCATAAACATTTGGGAAATAGCATCTCCATATCTTCCACTGGAAGTGATGAAAGAGTCTAACCTGACCGTTCCTGTTTGTTCTATAAATGATGTTTTTACTTCTATTTGGTTTTCATTGTAAATTAAATCCTGCCCGATCGTAGTCAGATCATTGTTACAGGAAGATAGTACTAAGATAGTAAAGACTAAAAAAAATATGATTCGCATATATAAGGTATTTACTGATAATACGACGCGAAGGTATAACTATTTTCCAAAAATATGGCAAGTAGGAGAGGAATTTATTATTTTCTTACCGGGCTTAACTTACGGAAGTATTCTTTATCATTTATATACAGTGCTGGTTTCTGAAAGAGTAGTTGTGTTAAAAATGTATAATGGGAAGGTGATCGGAATATTATCTCTGGATTTGCTTGGAATTATAAGTAAAAAATGTTTAGTTTTGCCGGGAGAATTCAAATAGATAAACTGAAAAAGTTTATAATAACATAAAAATAAAAGTGAATTTATGAAGAGAGTAAATTTTTTATGCCTGGTTTTACTAGGATTGTTTTTTACTGCTTGCCATTCGAATGACGATACGTGGGGTGATTGGTCCCGTTCATTTTCGTTCGGAGGATTTCCTAGAACAGGAGCAGTTACTTTTACTATTGATGATGTTGTATATGTTGGATTGGGATATAATATCCAGCTGGATCAGCAGGATAAGACTTTGACCGATTTTTGGATGTATAAAGATCGTATCTGGACTCAGATTGCTGATTTTCCTGGTGAAGGACGTTATGGAGCCGTAGCGTTTGTGGTTGATGGTAAAGCTTATGTCGGGACAGGGTATAGACCTGATCAAAATACAACAACAGAGCAGTATTTTAATGATTTTTATTGCTATGATCCAAGTACGAATACATGGAGTGATGTACCAGTCACTTATTTGCCTGATGGTGCAGTTGCCCGTCGTGATGCTGTGGCCTTTAGTTTAAAAGGGAAAGGATATGTGGGGACAGGAATTGCAAAAGGTGCTCAGGTGATAAAAGATATGTATTGTTTTGATGGAACTAACTGGACTTCGGTTGGTTTTCCCGGGGATGCCCGTTGCGGTGCTTCTGCTTTCGTTATTGGGAATAAAGCTGTTATTTGCTTGGGAGCTGGTGCTACATCGGGAAATTATCGGTATGATGTATTGGTTTATGACGGAGATTTAGAAGATGTTAATAATCCGACAAGGGCTTGGATAACCGATAGGCACGCTTTGGTTGATAAAGATGGAATCGGCTGGGATAATGATTATAATCGTATACCAAGAGCGTATGCTGTTGCATTTACTTCAAATCGTGACGGGAAGATGAAAGGGTATATTGCGACTGGTACTGGAAATTATTCAAACACTTGTTGGGAATATGACATAGAAAGAGACCGTTGGGATGAAGTTACGGAATTACCGAGTATGATGTCTAGACGTTCTTATGCGGTAGGTTTTTCGATTGATAATTATGGATATGTCACTTTGGGAGGGGCAAGTGTCGGAAACGTTATTGATGCAGACATGTGGAAATTTACTCCTGGTATCGATGAAGATGATGATAACGATTATGCTGCAGGTGATTAATTGGTAAGGAAATTAATTCATATTGTAAGAAAAATTGCTAGATAAAGGTTCTTAAATTGAATTATCTAGCAATTTTTGTTTTTTGAATATTTGTACAATACTGTCGTATTCTGAATTGTAATAGTGTTTGTTTTAGAAGAATAAATGATTTGAGGTTTAGGTTAGACTTTTGTTTAAAATTAAGTATTATTTTCGATTGGAAATTTTAGGATATATGAATATTAGGTGAATGAATTTTGGAGGGTGTTGAGAATGATATTTGAAAAGCAAAATTGGCACTATAAAATATTTGTGTAAATGTGAAATACGGGATTTAGATTGAGTTTCGATTTTTTATTTTATAGATTTACAAAATGAAGAAGCTTATGTAAGAAAAAAATCAAGTAGTTTCTGATGAGGTATTAAGCAGGGAGTTCCTTAGCCGGTTCAAGACAGAAGCCGATGTAAGCAAGTTCCTGAAGTAACTGTATACCCAAGTATTGGAGAAGATTCTTGAAGGAGAGATGGATGCCATTTAGGTTATGAAAAGAACTCTGTAGCCGGAAATAATAGTGGTAATTCACATAATGGCAGTTATTCGAAGAAAATTCAAACAGAACATGGGGAGGCAGTCATTTTCATTCCCTGTGACCGTAACGGTTAGTTCGAATCGATCGCAGTTCCTAAACATGAAAGCCGTGGACTTTTCATAGAAAAGCTTGTTATCTCTCTATTATGCTAAATGGATGGGTGTTCCTGACATAGAGGAAGAGATGTGTGAGATTTATGAAATAGAACTCTCCATGTCTACCATATCCATTATCACTTACAAAGTAAACCAGACTGTTCAAGAGTGGCAGAATTGTCCTCTTGATCCCGTTTATCTGATAGTCTGGATGGACGGCATCGTCTTCAAGGTACGGGATAACGGTAAGATCATCAATAAGACCGTTTATTTTTATGTGGATCTGAAACAGAACGGTCTGAAAGAAGTTCTTGGTATGTGGGTAGGTGAGTCGAAAAGATTTTCTTTCTGGATAGGCGTCCTGCCTGATTTAAAGGCTCGTGGAGTGCAGGATATACGATTACCTGTACTAACAATCTGAATGGATTTACGGATACCATCCGTACTGTATTCCCTCAGTCATCCACCCAGATCTGTGTGGCAAATTAGGAACTCCTGTAAATATGTCGTTTACAAGGATAAGAGAGAGTTTATAGCGAACATGAAGAATATCTATAATGCGACCAACAAGGAAGTGGCTGCCACTGAACTTTACAATCTGGAAAAGAAATGGGGAGGAAAGTATCCTTATACCATACTTTCATAGAGGAACAACTGGGATGACCTGACCATTTCCTTCCAGTTCTCGCTGGAAATCAAAAAAATAATCTATATCACAAATTTCATTGAAAGCCTGAACGGGAAAATCAGAAAGTACACAAAATCAAAGCTCTTATTCCCCTTGGACGATGCAGTAAAAAAGACCGTGTATCTCTCGCTTGTGGAGATTAAAAAGCAATGGACGATGCTTATTTCGAACTGGGGGATTATGAACCATTTATGCTTATTTTTGAAAATAGAATCCAGATATAAGAAGGCTTACAACTGAATCCTGTTTCCATTTACATAAAATTTTGGACAGTTTCGCAAAATTTTATCTAATATTATTAAGTGAATTTTGAGATCGCAAAATTATTTTGCGATCTCTTAGAGGTAGTCGATAATTACCAAGTTTTAAGTTCCATAATATTAATCGCGAATCGTGTATTGACTGGAGTGACATAGAAAGTGTCAGATTCTGAAACTAATGCACCTGCTTGATTAGTATCAAGATAAGGATTTATGATTATTCCTTGGTCTGCTTTTGCGTAAACTCCCCCCTTGGTCACTTGTGTTTTTCCATCTTTACTAAAATATAATTTATAATCAATTTTTATTTTATCGCCAAGTTTAAGGTTAAATCTTGATGAACTAATATTTTTACTCCAATTCGATATATTAAGTTGTCCTACCATTTCACCTCCATTATGAGATATTCTAATTTCTCCTCTCACGAAACAATTTGAACAATTTACGCTAATGAAAGAGCTAATCTCTCCATAAGGTGTACGTGTGTAAAGATTTTTTATGAAATTAATATCTGTTTGAGATAGTGTTTTATTGGCTGGGGTATAAGTACTAGCTGTCACTAACAAATTTCTTGGTATGTCTAAAACCATGATGGAACTTTTATCGTAGGTGGTGTAATTCGTATAGTTTGTCGTGTATTGTTTCTTTATTTCATTGGCTTGTTCTTGAGTTAGATTATATGTACTGGCTAAGTCTGCTGTGGGTTTTAATAATGTTGTTGAATTTGGATTTTGGTGTTCGAAAGTTAATCCTAATACTAATCCGAATGCTCTTAAAATTTCTCCCCTGATAATTGTTTCATCTGTTTCTGCTTCGAGGTATACAAAATGTAGAGAAGCTTCATTCTGAGAGACTTTCTTACAATCTATACCGATGGTTGAATAGGCTATATAACTGTCGTTCATATCAAAACCGATCTTGACATCGGCATATTCAGCTTTATCAACATATTCAAAGGTTAAGTTAGCATAATCCAACCATTCTGCAGCGTATTTTTTGACTTTTTCTTGAATACTGCTACTACCATTTAAGAATTTAATTTTGATCGTTTGTCCTGGCCACCAAGTTTTATCCATTGGGGCATTAGCTTTTGTCTCTATATCTGAAGAAACTTTTTTAATCATCCAAAGTCTTTCAGATAAATTCCCTTTGGGATGTTGATCATCGATTGGTAAATAATCACTTTTTTGACATGCGTTTAGTAGTATAACTAAACTGATCATGATAAAATGAATCTTTTTCATATGCTTTAGATTTAAAGATTAATAATAGGTAATCAGACCAATTACCTGTTGTCTGATTACAAAATTATTATATTAATCAAATAAATTGGAATAATATATGTTCTATAATATACTATAAATAGGGTTTTGTTTAGTTATATTGTAAAAGATTATTTATTGGTATTGTTTGATGGTTGAACCTCGGATTGAGATTTGTATCCGATATCTTTTTTATTTATCTTTAGCGCATAAACTTTAGAGAAAAATGAGGAGAACGTTTATTTTATTTGCTTTTTTGTTCCTGTGTTCTTGGAGGGGATATGCTCAGTGGAATACCAATAACATCCTCCGGATGGGACAAAATGCCATTTATTTCGATGATTATATTTCTGCTATAGATAACTTTAATAACATTATTCGGGTAAAGCCCTATTTGTCGGAGCCTTATTTCTTTCGGGGGCTGGCCAAATTGAATCTGGATGATTATGAAGGGGCGATACAGGATTATTCGAAGGCTATCGAGTTGAATCCCAATTATTTTCATGCTTATATGTATCGTGGAGTGGCTTGGCATAACTTACGTAAATATGAGGAGGCGATGGCCGACTATGCTCAGGCGATCGCTTTAGAGCCCAGGGATGCTTATGTGTATGCCAACCGGGGGATTACCGAAGCTGAAATGGGGGATTTTAAGGCTGCTGAAAAAGACTACTCGAAAGCGTTGATGATCGATAGTAAACTGGTAGCCGCTTATTTAAACCGGGCTGTGGTCCGGGAAAAACTGGACGATTGGGAGGGAGCGATGGCCGATTGTACTTCTGCTATCCGGTTGAATATGTTTTCGGACGATGCTTTCGGTTTGAGAGGATATTTGTGGTTTCAGCATAAAGAGTATCACAATGCCATCGAAGATTTTAACCGGGCTTTAAAAGCTAATCCCGAGAATAAGCGTATATTGATGAGCCGGGCGATGGTTTGGTATGAAATGAAGAAATATCCGGAAGTATTGAACGATTATAGTGAAGTGATCCGGATCGATAGCAATTATATTTATGCTTATTACAACCGGGCTATGTTGCGGGCAGAGGTTGGCGAGAAAAATGCGGCTATCCGGGATTTGGATAAAGTGGTGGAAATGAATCCCGATAATATCCTGATTTATTTCAACCGGGGATTGCTGAAAATGGATATCCGGGATTGGTATGGGGCTTACGATGATTTCACTGAGAGTATTCATTTGGATCCGGATTTTGTGAAAGCTTATCTGGCACGGGCGGCCGTTAATCAGGAGTTAAAGGATTTCGAGGCTGCCGATAAGGATCATTATTTGGCGATGCAGATCATGGATCGCTATAAGCGGATGAAAGAAGGAGATAAGAATGCTTTGGTAGATACTACGGCCAATTTCCAGAAGTTGATCGATATCAATGCCCGGCATGACGAAGTGCGGGATGTGATCAACGGACGGGTGCAGGATAAGAAAGTGATCATCGAATTGCAGGATGTATTTTATGTGCAATACCTGAGCCTGGATTCCTTGAGAAGTGGTAAAGTACAATATTATAACCGGCATATTATGGATTATAATCAGGCACATAATTATAATCCGGCTATTACGCTATGTAATAAAGATTTGGTATATCCGGCCGATTTTGCAGAATCTTATGTCGAAGAGCTGACCGGGCGGATAATGCAGACAGGGGATGCG
>ERZ791883.1287-NODE-1287-length-22304-cov-7.453953_pt1 | contig 22304 bp, 16 predicted proteins | sample MGYA00510160_ERZ791883 | MGnify/ENA primary metagenome ERZ791883 (study PRJEB30046, sample SAMN00792072) | human gut metagenome | study: EMG produced TPA metagenomics assembly of the A metagenome-wide association study of gut microbiota in type 2... | reverse complement strand
AAATACTTACAGCAAAGTAAAGCAATACTTATTTAGTAAGTACTGAATACTGCCACAAACATTTGCACGACGAAAGGATGATCATGATGAACGAGATCGTTACATCAACAGAAAAAATGGAGAAGCGTATGAGCCTGGGACTGCAAAGCAGATTGTTGTATCTGCTTTTGAAATGCCCTTTGCTGCAGCAGGGTCAGGGATGTGCCTGTAAGGAGGCGTCGGCCCCAAACGTAAGGCTGGCAGGGAGGCCGCGGCGCGTGCACGCAGACGATGAGGAGGTTATTTTGCAGGTGACGGTGCCGTATGCCCTGCGGCGTGCGGCAAGGGCGGCGCATTTGGATTGCAGCGCTTTGACGCGTAAGGCTTTGACCAAACAATTAAAAAAAGCTGCCCGCGATTGAGCAGCTTTGATGTGATCGAGAATGACTGGCTGGCCGCGCCTGAGGTTGAGGCAGAGGCTGTGAGCCAGTGTTGTGTATGCGCCGAGCCGATCTGCAGCGGCGACAGCTACTGGGAGACGGCGGGCGGCGATATTTGCTGTGAGTGTATGGAAAATATGACGGCAGCGGCTTTTTTGACGGACGTATGCTGTGAGCGTGAAAATATAGCTAAAAGAGACTGAGGAGTGTAGATTTGGAGATACAGGAATTGAAGCGTGATTTGGAAGCATTTTTTACTGACGGTGAGAACGGTTACGGTCTTTATTCGACTGAAAGGCTGCTGATACTGGCGCAGCAGGGGGACGAGAAGGCTAAATTGCAGATCCTGTTCAATTTTAAGGGGCTGATTTATAAGAGTCTGGTCAATAACAGTTATTATCTGCAGCTTAGCGCCGGTGATATTTTGCAGAATTTGAGCGAGGTGCTGCTGCAGGAGATGGCAGTGTGGAAGCCGAAGGCTGCGGCCGCATTTGGCAATCATATCAAGTATTGCCTGCGGACAGCGATCTGGAGTGAGATCAGGCGGATAAAGAGGCATGATTATAAAGAGTTGTCGTACGACGCTGAGGCTGAAGGCGGTATTTCTCAGGCCGAGCAGCAGCTGGATACTTTGATATACAAACGGTTTGGCTATAACGAGAAGCAGGCGACGCTGCGGTTTGCAGTAAAAGACCTGTTGGATTGTCTGACCAAAAAGCAGCGGTATGTGCTGCAGGCTGAGTTGTTTGAGGATAAGGACGGAACAGAGATCGCACGGCTGCTGCATATCAAAAAGTCGGCGGTCAGCAGGATCAGGGCCCGGGCGATCAGGCATCTGCAGAAGATATTGATGGCGGGCACACAGGGGGGTGAGCTGTTGTGCTGAAACCGTATCAGACGATAGGCAGGGCGCTGGCGTTGTTTAAGGCGGCGGGCCTTGCGGTGCCGGCGTATGGTGAGGAGGAAAAACGGCGGCTTTTGGATGCCTGGGTGCAGCGTTACGGGGCGCTGGACAGTGAGCTGTTTTTGAAGTGCAGTGAGCGGCTGGCGTCAGGGCAGCGGTTTCCGCGTTTTTATGATATGGATGCGGCGCTGCGGGAGGAGGAGCGTGTGCGCAGCCGCCGGAAAGCGGCGGCAATGCCGCTGGCTGCGTCTGCTGCGGTAGATTATGAGGGGAACAAAAAACGTATGCGTCAGCTGATAGAAAGTCTGGCTGGGCGGCGCTGATACTGAGCCATACACAGATTGCCGAAAGCTGTCTGTGTATGGCTTTTTTATCGTTGTCACAAGGGGTAAATGCAGAAGTAAAACCGAGTGTAATAGGTTAAAAATAATTATTTGAAATTTATAATTAATGTTTTTTACTAATTAAATGAAAAATATTTGTTTTAGTTATGGTATTATATAGCCTTTTTTGTTAAAATAACTATATATGCGAACGAGAAAAATATAATTTACAGTAGATATAAAAGGAGCGTCTGGTTAGATGAAGCAGCAGGGAGAGCCGTCAGCGGAATTGAATGCAGTAATGGGTTATAATGCACTGATAGACAGTGTGGGGATCAATGTCTGTAAAGTGTTATTGGATGACGATTTGACGATTTTATGGGGCAATGATAATTTTTATAAAAGTTCCGGTTTTACCCAGGCGGAATATAAGTCGTTGTTTCCTACGATCAAAGCGTATTATGCAGGGCATGGAGATGAGTTTGCCAGAATCAAAAGTGCTTTTGACAGCAGTCTGGCCAGGGGCGAGAAGCTGGCTAAGGCAAATTGCCGCAGACCGCTTAAAAACGGTGACCACGCCTGGATCAGCATCAACGCCATGATAACTGACGAGGAGCATGAGGGCAGGCGGGTAGCGCTGGCTGTTTATTCTGATATCAGCGATGTGACCAAGCTGAGGGCGGAGCGTGACAGGCTGCTGGATGAGAAAACACGTTATTTTGAATGGATGATGGACGAGTATGTCGGTAATATTTATATCGCTGACGTTGAGACTTATGAGCTGCTGTTTCTGAATAAGACCAGCTGTGCTACTTTGCATATCACCAAAGAAGAGGGGCTGGGCAGAAAGTGCTATGAGGTCATTCAGGGGCTCAACAGTCCCTGTCCGTTCTGCAATAATGCGGAATTGACGGAAGAGGATGTCTGCGCCTGGGAGTTTGATAATCCTAATTTGGAAAAAAGGTTTATGATCAGGGACAGGCTCATCAACTGGCAGGGGCGCAAATCCAGGATCGAGCTGTCGCATGATATGCTGAGCGCCGAGTATAAGCTGGCGAAAAAGGATCTGGAGCGGGAGGCTATTTTAAAAACTATTCCCGGCGGTCTGGCCAGGGTGGATGCCAGAGACTGCGAAACTGTGATGTGGTATGGCGGTAATTTTTTGGAGATGCTGGGGTATACGGCAGAACAGTTTGCGACCGAGCTGCATAGTAAATGTACTTATGTGCACCCGGATGACGCGAAGCGGGCTGCCGCTTTAATGAGATCGATTTCGGAAACTGGCGAGTATAATGTTTCCGAGTTCAGGTTTGTCTGCCGCAGCGGCGAGGTGAAGCTGCTGACGGTGACCTTCTGTTATGTGAGTGCGGAAGACAGCTGGGACGGGATACCTTCCATTTATAGCGTCGGGCTGGACGTGACTGAGGAACGGAAGGAGCAGGAGCGGCAGAGGAAAGCATTGGAGGACGCATATCAGTCGCTGCACGTTGCCAATCTTGCCAAGAGTAATTTCCTGTCGTCGATGTCGCATGATATCCGCACGCCGATGAATGCCATTATCGGGATGACGGCGATCGCCAAGGCCAATTTATTCGAGCCGGAGAAGGTGAGCGGCTGTTTGAACAAGATCAATGTTTCCAGCAGGCATTTGCTGCGGCTGATCAATGAAGTGCTGGATATGTCGAAGATCGAGAGCGGGAAAGTAGACCTGATGCTGGAAGATGTGAGCCTGCCGGATGTGGTGGACGATATCGTCAGTATGTGCCGGCCGTTGATGCAGGATAAGCAGCAGGCGTTTAAAGTAAATATCTTTAATGTGCGTAACGAGCATGTGATAACTGACGGAGACCGGCTGCGGCAGGTGTTTACCAATCTGCTTTCCAACGCGATCAAATATACGCCTGAGGGCGGTAAGATCAGCCTGACGATCAACGAATTGAATTCGGAGATCGATTCACAGGGCCGGTATGAGTTTATTTTTGCGGATGATGGTATCGGTATGCCGGAAGAATATATGCAGCATATTTTTGAGCCTTTCGCGCGTGCCAACGACGAAAGTATCAGTAAGATCCAGGGAACCGGGCTGGGGCTGGCAATAACGCAGAATATCGTGCAGATGATGAACGGTACGATCGAGGTACAGAGCCGTCCCGGTGAGGGCAGCACTTTTACTGTAATTGTGCCGCTGGCATTGCAGATGCGTGAGGAGCAGGAGCCGGAGGAGCTGGCAGGACTGCCGGTATTGGTGGTTGACGACGAGCTGGCTGTGTGCGAAAGCGCGACGATGCTGCTGCAGGAATTGGGTATGCGCAGCAGCTGGGTAATGTCGGGGGCCGAGGCTGTGGAGCGTGTGGTGGAGGCGCACCAGCGGCAGGATGATTTTTATGCGGTGATCCTGGACTGGAAGATGCCGGACATGGACGGACTGGAAACGGTGAAGGTCATTCGCAGGCGGGTTGGCTCCAAGGTGCCGATCATTATTATTTCGGCTTATGATTATTCCAATATCGAAAAGGAATTTATTGACGCCGGGGCTGATGCTTTTATCAGCAAGCCGCTTTTCAAATCCAAGATGCTGCACGTTTTGCAGCTGTTCTGCGATACTTATAAGGCGGATGCTGTCGAGACTTTGCCTGAGCAGCACATACATCTGGAGGGCAAAAGGGTTTTGCTGGCAGAGGATAATGAGCTGAACAGTGAGATAGCTGTAGAGCTGCTGGGGATGCACGGTTTGACTGTAGAGACCGCCGAAAACGGACTGCTGGCTGTAGAGAGGTTTAAAAAATCGCTGCCCGGCTATTACGATGCGGTGTTGATGGATATCCAGATGCCGGTGATGGATGGTTACGAAGCGACTGCCGCTATCCGTGCCCTGCCTCGTCCAGATGCTGCCAGCGTTCCGATTTTGGCGCTGACGGCGAACGCTTTTGTTACTGATGCCGGTAAGGCTAAAAACGCAGGCATGAACGATCACATTACCAAACCGATCAATCTGGAGGTATTGTTTGCCGCCTTGCGCAGATGGTGGAAGTAGAATAAGACTGCAGGCACATAAAATTTATAAAAACTGAGATTAGTAAAGAACGAATACCGTTCAGTGTAATGCTGAGCGGTATTTTTTTGTGCTTTTTTGAAGCTGACGCAAGCAAAGGCAGCGTGCAGACGGTGACAGGCATACTGTTTTCAGCATAAGGTTCTGGGCAAGATACAATAAAATTTTTACTCACACTAAAAGTAAGTGTCTTGCGGGGGGGGACATCGATGTTATAATACATATAACTATGATAAAAGTTTTTGCATAAAAATTAAAAAATATAAAATTAAATGCTGAACAAAATGCTGCTGCGGCTGCAGCAAAGGTGGTGGCAAATGTACAACGAAGGCCAGATCAAAGAGATAGGCAAAAAGATCAAAATACTCCGTGCTGTCCATCAAATCAGGCAGCAGGAGCTTGCGCGCAAGCTGGGTATCAGTCAGACGCATCTCAGTAATATCGAACACGGCAGAGTTACGGTCGGGCTTGTGATCCTGCTGCGGCTTGCAAATATTTTGCATTGCACGTTCAACGATTTTTTTACGTTGGAGGACGAGTCACAAAAAATGCTTGATTATTGGGACAGCAGCCCGGGAATGCGAGAGCTGAAGCAGTTTTTAGATAGCAGGGAATTGGCAGAGAGAGAAGAACGAAAAGCTGTAATTAAGGGGAGAGCAGATTGTTAAAAACAGCAGGAAAAAGTATAGCAGTAGTTTTAACTTTGGGAATAACGGCGACAGCTTGGGCAGCAGCGGCGCTGCCGGGCAGCGATCCGCAGGTGCGGGCGCTGGAAGAGAACCGCAGCCAGGCCGAACAGCAGGCACAGGTAACAACTGCTGCGGCAGCTGCTAAAGTGCAGGGCGAGCAAAAGTTTATGCTTACCAGTTTCGATTTTACCGGGCAGGAAGCGATCGACACGGCAATTTTTGCTGACCTGACTAAAGACTATACCGGCAGGGAGATCAGTGTCAGTGAATTGCAGCAGGCAGCCGACGTAATAACGGATTATTGCCGCAGTCAGGGCTATACTGTAGCCACGGCGTTTTTACCGCAGCAGGATATTCAAAACGGCGTCGTAGAAATACGTATTTTGCTGGGTACTCTGGGCGAGGTCAGGATCGATAACCAATCCCGCCTCAGCGCAGAACAGGCCGCCAGCTTTTTGAGCAGCCTGCATCAGGGTGACATTATCAAAAACGCCCCGCTGGAAACAGCACTGAATAACCTGAACGACTTACCGGGCATAGCTGCCGCCGGCATCCTGAGTGCAGGCACAGAAGTAGGCAGCACCGACCTGACCGTGACGTTGGCCGATAAAAAACAGTTCGATACCGTCTTATATACGGATAACCACGGTGGCCAGTACAGCGGACGCTACCGCTATGGCTTCCAGACGACCATGAACAACCCTGGCGGATATGGCGACAAAGCTTTTGTTGGCGGGATGCTGACCAACAGCGACCTGCACAACTATAATCTGGGCTATGAAATGCCAGTGGGCACTAACGGCAGCCGTTTAGGCGTCAGCTACAGCCTGATGGATTATACCTTGAGCGGCTTCTACAATATTCTGGACGCTGTCGGCAGGGCGAAAACCTTCAGCATCTACGGCAGTACGCCTATAGTGAATACCAGCCGCAGCTATTTAGCAGCAGCCTACGGCTACGACAACCGTCAGCTGCAGGACGAACTGAGGACCTTCGGTTTTAATACTAAAAAACACAGCGATGCCCTGCACTTGGGCATTGTTGGCAACAGCAGGGGAGCAGGCAGCTACACCGGCTACAGTGCCTTGTACTATGCCGGAAGATTGACCTACGACGACATCAGCACCAGTAACGAAGGTACCTACCATAAATTCAATACCGACGTCAACCATATCCAAATGCTGGGACATGCTGTTAACTTACACGTCAACCTGCACAGCCAGCTGGCCAGTAAAGATCTGGATGGCAGTGAGCAGTTCAGCCTGGGCGGCGCCGACGGAGTAAGGGCCTATCCGCAGGGCGAAGCCAGCGGCAGCGTGGGCTACCAGGCAACGGCAGAACTGCGCTGCGCCACGCCCATCACTAACCTCAGCCTGGCGACCTTTATCGACTGGGGTGAGGTGGAAGTGAGCAAAAGTATTGGCGAGCGCCGTAATCTGGCAGGCTGGGGCGTTGGTGTGCAATACGCCAAACCGAATGATTATTACCTGCGTGTCGATTACGCCAGAAAGATCAACGGCGAAGCCTACCAAAGCGAAGAAAACGATAAAAACGGCAGGATATGGTTTTTAGCCTATAAACTGTTTTAAAAGCGAGCGGGAGAAGGAGAGAGGGAAGCATGAAGAAAACAAAACTGTTATTACATAAACGCATACTGGCGGCAGTGTTGAGCGGCGGTATGCTGCTGCTGCCCAACTGGGGTTATGCCCTGCCCCAGGGGGGAACGGTAGTTGCAGGAAGCGTAAATCAAGGTTCATTCAATCCCAGCGGAAACCAAATGAATATCACAGGCAGCGGCAATGTAGCTATCGACTGGAACAGCTTTAACATAGGGAAGAACGAAACAGTCAATTTCAGCGGGATGCAGGCCGTGCTGAATTATGTCACCGGCAACACCAAAAGCGAGATATTGGGTAATATTACTGGTAATGATGTACACGTTTTTTTAGTCAATCCTAACGGTATCCTGTTTGGAGCCGATGCCAAAGTCAACGTCGGGCAGCTGACGGCATCGACACGGACGATAGAGGACAGAACAGGTTTTGACGGCAGTGCTTTCAGCACCTTGAGTGCGGCTGCGGCCAAAAAAGTACGCGGCGACATCATCAATCTGGGTGAGCTGACTGCCAATAAGATCGTGCTGGAAGGCGATAATATTTCGCTGCTCAATGCCGCTACGCTGAAGATCAAGAATAATGACAATAGTGACATCACCCTGCGTGCTAATAATAAAGTGACGGTTGGGTATGAGGTTACGGATAAGACTACAATAGATGTTGGTGACGGAGTATCTGGCGGACATGAAGTAAGTGATTATAAAAATGGCGGCGGCACCAAAGGCAGCACTGTGCTGAACGGAGTTGTTGTACAGGATCTAAGCGGCAACAGTAAAAATATAACCGACGCCATGCTGGTGCATAACGTGTATGAGCTGCAGGCGATAGAGAATAATATTACTAATATCACTGGCAGTGATGGTGGAACGTATAAATATGTGCAGGGCGATTATATGCTGGCTAATGATATTACTAATATCGACGAGAATGGGAATACTATTGATATCAGTAAATGGCATAATAACGAAGGTTTTGCAAGTATAGGTAAACTCACCGGAGATAAGCTTAATAATTCAGTAGAAGGTGGCTTTATAGGTAGTCTTGATGGTATGGAATTTAAAATCAGTGGATTAAATATCAGTAGGACAGGTAATGGACAAGGCAATAGAAAATATTTAGATTATTCTGTTGGCCTATTTACTATTTTACGTGAAGATGCATCTGTAAAAAATTTACAGATGAGTGATAGCAGTATTACGGGTCTATCTGGCGTTGGAAGTATAGCTGGGAAAAATTATGGTACTATCAGTAATGTTACTAATGAAGCTAATATTACTGCTGGCTCATTTGGAACAGCTGGTGGTATTGTTGGTAACAATTATGGCAAATTAGAGAATGTTATTAATAAAGGGACGATTACTTCTACAAGCAGTAGTGTTGGCGGCATTGTCGGCAGTAATAATGGCGGGACAATCAGCAATGCCAGGAATGAAGCTGCTATCGAAGCTAAAGGTAGTAAGGTGGGCGGCATTGTTGGTAGCAATAGTGACGGTGGCAAGATCATTAATTCTGAAAATAATGGTAAAATAACAGGCAATAATATAACGTATGTTGGAGGTATCTGTGGTTGGAACGATGCTGCCAGCATACAGAACTGTACTAATGATGCTGTTATAGATATTACTGATGGCAGTAATATTGGCGGCATAGTCGGGACTAATTTTACTCATGCAGAAATATTGGATTCACATAATAAGCAAGAGGTAAAAGGTGCTGATCATGTAGGTGGTATTGCCGGTCTTAATCAATGGCTGATTGGCGGAGAAAATGGCAGCAGTAACAGCGGTTCTGTAACTGGTACAGGTGATTATGTAGGCGGTATTGTAGGCGCAAGTAAAGCTAACAAAAATACTATAGAAAATTGTAATAATAGTGGCGATGTAAGTGGTGCATCTTATGTAGGTGGTATAGCTGGTACTAACAGTAATGAAAATACAACTGAAGAATCAAGGATAAGCGATAGCAGTAACAGCGGTTCTGTAACCGGTAAAGGTAATTTTGTTGGTGGTATTGTAGGCTATAATAACTATAATGGAACTTCGGAGAATAAAGCTGTTATAGAAAATTGTACCAACAGCGGTGCTGCTGACAAGAAAATTAGTGGCACTGGTTATGTAGGTGGTATTGTTGGGTATAATACTGGTGATGTTATTGACGTGATAAATAATATTGCAGTAACTGGTACAGGTGATTTTGTAGGCGGTATTGTTGGTCGTAATTCTGCAACAATAAAGCAAGCGTATAACCAAAATACGGTTAATGGAGGGAAATATATAGGTGGTATTGCTGGTTATTCCAGCGGTACTCTTACTGATGTTCACAATGAAAAGAACGGTACGGTAACAGGTACTACAAATACAGGTGGCATTGTTGGTTATAATACTGGAACTATTGGTGTAGATGATACCAAGAATACTACAGTGACAAATGCTGGCAATATTATTGGTACAAGCTATGTAGGTGGCATTGTAGGCTACAATACTGGAGTGATCGGTGAAGAAAAAGATGGTAAAAGCGTTACTAATAGCGGTGCCGTTAGTGGTTCAGGTAGCACTATAGGTGGTATTGTCGGTTATAATAAGGGAACTAATAGCAGTATTACTAAAGCATGTAACAGTGGTACTGTTACAGGGACTGGCGCGTCCGCAAACTATGTAGGCGGTATTAGCGGATGGAATGATGGTAAGCTGACTAATGTTCACAATAAAAAGGACAGTAGTGTTACAGGTAAAGATTATATTGGTGGTATTGTTGGTATAAATAAAGGCACTGTCAGTGACTCGTATAACAGCAGTGAAGTTGTAAGTGGTAATCAGCAAGTAGGTGGTATTAGCGGCAACAATAGTGGTACTATACAGAATGTTTATAATAGCGGCAAGATAGAAGGTGTATACTATGTAGGCGGTATTGTAGGAAATCACTCCAGCGGAAGTATTACAAATACTTATAATATGGGGAAGATCAGCGGCACGAGTTCTGTAGGAGATATAATTGGCTATGGCAGCGGTACTGTTACTAATGCTTATTATGCTTCGCTTGACGGCGATGCGATAGCAGGTTACTTAAAATATCAAGGCGATGGCACTTTATTGAGTTTGGAAAAATTCGGCCAAGACTTTGAAGAAGGTTTGAGGGATGAAGATGCAGGTTCCTGGAGATTCTATAACGGTAATACTGCACCGCTCTTAAAAGGCTTTTTGAAGAAAATCACTGTCAATGGCGACACTATTTCAGGTGTTGATGTTGTTTACAACGGTTCTGAACAAATTGCCGGCTTGGGTGGTTTGGCAGACGGTATTTTGGTGGGAGCTAAAAAGGAGATCGGTACATATACACTGGAAGATTTGCTTTATTCCGGTCAGGATGGCTATGATATTACGATTTTAAATGACGGTATAAAATTTACGATCAGGGAAGTGCCGCCGGACGAGCCGCAGCAGCCGTCGCAGCCTGCAGTTCCCCAGGAAGGTATTTATCAGAATGCGCTGGTCAATATCGCTGTTACTGAGCGTGAGAACAGGCCGGAACAGCAGAATATCAGACAGCGCATCATCGACAGTCCGCTCAAAGTGGGCGAAGAACAGGCCAAAGTAAGGATCGAAGGCGATGGTATCAAATTTGGAAAAGAGCAGATCAGGGTAAAGGTCGATGACGACGGTATCAAAATAGAGGAAGAAGCTTGAACAAGGGCGCAGACTCCGGTCTGCGCTCTTTGGATGTTTTGAGGCAGACTTGCAGTTAAAAGGGCAATAAAAAACCACCCGCTGTTGAGCGGGTGGAGAAAAGCCTTCTTTGCTTATGCTTGATTATTCGTTTTCGTTTAACAGCTGCGCTTTCAGGCGGCGGTATTCGCGCGGGAAGTAAGGCGTGAGCTGTGATTCGCGATGATCGTAGCCGTAGGCGCGCCGGGTGATGCTGAGAATGGGCGGGGCCTGGATACGTTTGGCAACGGCCAGAGTATTCATCAGCTTCCACCAGTGTTCCAGGTCGGCGATGAAGCTGCGTGTGTCGGGAAAGGCTTCGCTGATGATTTCTGCGTCGCAGCCCAGTTGTTCGGCCAGCGTACCTTCGCTGTACCAGCGCAGGATCTCGGCCGGTGAGGCTTTGCGCCATTGCTCGAGGAAGCTGCGGAACAGTTTATCGTGATAGGGGTAGATCAGCGGGTCGCCGCCGGTACCGACTGTCTGATCGGAGGAAAGCTCGGCGCTGGGTCTGATGGTGAAGATGGCTTCAGGCAGTACCTGACGCTGAAAGACTTTTTCGTTCAGATAGCGTCCCAGCTCGTAGACGTGGTGCTTCCACAGGTCGCCGATAGGAGCCAGCGCGCCGCAGATGTCGCCGTAAAAAGTGGCGTAGCCGACTGTGAGTTCGGTTTTGTTGGAATTGCAGGAGAAGGCGCCGCCAAAAGCTGCTGCCAGGCCTGCTACGACGCGGGAGCCGCGGTCGCGGGACTGGAGGTTTTCGTAGATCAGCGGTGAGATTTCCAGATGGAAATCGTTGTGCTGGTTATAGCTGTGGATCTTGGTCTGCGTAAGCTGCTCTTTAGTATTCTGGCAACTTGCCGTGATGGGGATGACAGCGTAATTGGCGCCCAGTGCCTGAGCGGTCTGTTCGGCGATGTTCTGCGTCATGGGCGAGTTGTAGCGGCTGGGCATATTGACCAGCAGCACGTTATCGGGGCCGAGAATATCGACAAAGAGGGCAGCCGTAACAGCGCTGTCGATGCCGCCGGAAAGCCCGACGGTCATTTTGCCGATGCCGACCTGTTCAAGAAACCGCTGACAGCCGTAGCGGAGGCTGTGATAAACTTCGCCGATCTCGCTGCGGGGGTCGGCGGTGATGTCGCTGGTGTCGATGGCTTTGGCTTTGCTGTCCCAGGCGGCGCACAGGGTCGCTTCTTCGTACATGGGCGCGTCGGTGAGCAGCCAGCCGTCGGGGCCGTAGACGCAGCTGCAGCCGTCGAAGGTAAAGATGTTTTTGCCGTTGTTCTGTATGCCGACATTATTGCAGTAGATGAGCGGGATGCCGGCTTTGCGGGCGGCGCTGCCGAAAAGGCGGTGCCGTTTGCTGTTTTTGTTGATGCTGAAGGGCGAGCAGGAGATGTTGCATAAAAGCTCGGAGCCATGCTGCGCCAGCAGCTGGGGCACGTCTAAAAAGTAGTTTTCGGTCCAGCCGTCTTCGCACAGCATCAGGCCCAGTTTGATGGTTTCGCCGTGGGCGGTGATGGTGAGCGGCTGGTGCAGCTGGCTGACGTTTTTGTCAAGCTCCAGGGCCAGCTGCCGCAGGCCGTAAAAATGACGGTTGTCATCAAATTCACGGTAGTTGGGCAGGGCATTTTTGACGATAAAGTCGTAGGGCAGGGCGCCGTTGGTCAGCAGCTTGCCGTGCTGGGCGGCAAAAGCGGCGTTGTATTTGCGGGCGCGTCCGTCTTCGTTGCGTTTGCTGTTGTCGACGGCGATATTGCCGAAGATGACGCACAGATCACCGCAGTTTTCCGTAGCGGCGATGATCTCGTCGCCGTAGGCGGCGCAGTCTTCGACGAAGGCTGTTTGCTCCCACAGGTCGCCTAAAAAGTAACCCGGTACTGCCAGCTCGGGCAGCAGCAGGATGTCGATGCCGCTTTGGCAGGCCATAGCTATATGGTGCAGGATCTTTTTGCTGTTGAGGTCCGGTCGCCCGGCAATGATTTCTATTTGTCCGCAGGTTATTTTAAGTGCCACATTACACCTCGTTTAAAGTTTGATAAATAAAATTTGCCGAATGCTTTTTGTATTTGCGTTAAAAAACCTATGATGTTATTATAGCAGAAGGAAGACGGTTATGCCACTTCCGAAGGAGGCAGAATGTTATGAAACAGAAAAAAACCAATGCGGCGCGCAGGCTGGATGATTTGAAGATCGCGTACCGTCTGGTGGAATACACTGTGGACGAGGAGCATCTGGACGCCGTGCACGTGGCGGCTGAGGTGGGAATGCCGGCGGCACAGGTTTTTAAAACGCTGGTGGTGCGCGGCGATAAAACAGGCGTTATTTTTGCCTGCATTCCGGGCGGCGGCGAGCTGGACCTGAAGGCTTTGGCTAAAGTAAGCGGCAACAAAAGGGCCGAGCTGGTGCCTTTAAAAGAGGTGCTGCCTTTGACGGGCTATATCCGCGGCGGCTGTTCGCCACTGGGGGCTAAAAAGAATTACCCGGTATATCTGGACGCCAGCAGCAGCGGTTGGGACGAGATCGCTGTCAGCGCCGGGGTGCGCGGGATGCAGATCGTGCTGGCGCCGGCCGGTTTACAGCTGGCGACCCGGGCTGTGGTGGCGCCGCTGACTTTTTGAATACATAGAAAATACTTGTTTGAAGAATATAAATGTGGTATGATTTCTCCGTAGCGAGTTAATGAAAGTGAGGTTCCTGCAATGCTATTTGTAAGTACCCGCGGCAAAACTGACCTGGTATGTTCAGCACATGCTATTACCCGTGGTCTGGCTGATGATGGCGGTTTGTTCGTACCGCAGAAATTCCCGGAGCTTTCGCTGGGCGAGATCGTGTCCATGCGCAGTATGACTTATAAAGAACGGGCTGTGGCGATCTTATCGCTGTTTTTGACCGATTATACTAAAGAAGAGTTATTTGAATGTGCCGATGCCGCTTATGCGCAGGCTAAATTCGGCGCCGAGCCCGTGCCTTTGCGTAAGGTGAATGAAAATACGGATGTGCTGGAGCTGTGGCATGGCCCGACTTCGGCTTTTAAGGATATGGCGCTGCAGATTCTGCCGCATCTGCTGACGAAAGCGATAGGCAAGACCGGCGAGAGCAATAAAGTGGTTATTCTGGTAGCTACTTCGGGCGATACCGGTAAGGCGGCTTTGGAAGGCTTTGCCAATGTGAAGGATACCGAGATCATCGTCTTTTATCCTGAGGACGGCGTGAGCGCGATCCAGAAACGTCAGATGCTGACGCAGGCCGGTGATAATGTGCGCGTGATCGGCATCAGGGGCAATTTTGACGATGCCCAGCGCGGCGTTAAAGAGCTGTTTGGCGATGCGGCTCTGGAAGAGGAGCTGCAGAGCAAGGGTTATGTGTTCAGCTCGGCTAATTCGATCAACTGGGGCCGTCTGGTGCCGCAGATCGTTTATTATTTCAGCGCTTACAGCGACGCTGTGACTAAGGGGCGTATCAAAGCGGGCGAGAAGATCAATTTTGCCGTGCCTACGGGCAATTTCGGCGATATTCTGGCCGGTTATTATGCGAAACTGATGGGGCTGCCGGTAGCGAAGTTTATCTGCGCTTCCAACAGCAACAATGTTTTGAGTGATTTTATCAATACCGGTATTTACGACCGGCGCCGCGAGTTTTATAAAACGGTGTCACCGTCGATGGATATTCTGGTTTCGAGCAATTTGGAACGTCTGCTGTACAGCATTACCGAAGATGACGCCGCTAAGGTGTCGGAATGGATGCAGCAGCTGGCGGACAGCGGCACTTATAATGTGGGCGAAAAGGTCAACAACAGGATTCTGGAAGAATTTTTCGGAGCCTGGGTGGATGAGCTGGAGACGAAAGAAACTATCGGCCGCGTTTTCAATGATAACGGGTATTTGCTGGACCCGCATACGGCTGTGGCCTGGCGGGCCTGCGAAAAGTACCGTCTGGTATCCAGCGACGATACTTACTGCATCGTGCTGTCTACGGCCAGTCCGTATAAGTTCAGCGATGTGGTGCTGGAGGCCACCGGCAGTGAGGAAGATGCCAAACTGGAGCCGTTCGAGGGCTTGCGCAGGCTGCATAAGCTGAGCGGTCTGCCTGTGCCGGAGCCGATGCTGGCGATGGAGAAGCTGCCGATCCTGCATCAGGATGTGATCGAGGCTGCCGATATGAAAAAGGCAGTTGGAGAGGCACTGAAACTGTAAGAGTGCGGTTGTTGTAACAGAATTTAGGCGCTTACTGCTTCGGCGGTAGGCGCTTTTTTTGGCTCAGTTTGGTGTAAAAATGTATGTTTATTACTTTTTTTATTTAAATTGAAGGAAAAAGCAGGGATTTTGAGGTAAATTCTCGAATAATTACAGTTATAAAAATTTGTAGAAGTTAGGAGCTGAAGAAGATGCCATATTTGTTTTTTACTTTGATTATCAGTGTTATTGTGGCTGTGTTTGCAGTGCAGAATGCAGTTAGCGTGTCGCTGAATTTTGCTGTCTGGACGATGCAGACTAATTTAGTGATCGTTATTTTGGGATCGGCACTGCTGGGAGCTTTGGCAACTTTGTTTTTTACCCTGATGATGAAGGCGAAGCATTATCTGCAAGATAAAAAGACCCGCGAAGAGATGGCGGCCCTGCAAAAAGACAATGCCAAGCTGCGTGAGGAAGTGGCGATGCTGATGCATACGCAGAAATTACACCAGGAAGCTGCGGCTAAAGCTGAACAGGCAGGACCGGCGGCAGCGGAATGAGGAAACGAAAGATTTGGCAGCTGCAGAAGTGCGACAGGGAATATGCTGCCGCTATAGCTGAGGAGCTGGGAGTTTCGCCGGTGGTCGTCAGCGTACTGCTGAACCGTGGCGTCAGGGATAAAGAAGAGATCAGAGAATTTTTGTTCGGCAGCGAGCAGCCGTTTCATGAGCCTTTGCTGATGAAGGATATGCAGAAGGCCGCCGAACGTATTTTAGAGGCTGTAAAAAGCGGGGAACAGATCACTGTTTACGGTGATTATGATGTGGACGGCATCAGTGCCAGCTCGCTGCTGTATTTGTATTTGCAGGGGATCGGCGCCAAAGTCAACACGTATATCCCCAAAAGGAAAAACGAGGGTTATGGTCTGAACCATGAAGCGCTGGCTGCTTTAGCGGCGGCCGGTACAACGCTGTTAGTGACGGTGGACTGCGGTATCAGTGGCGTGGATGAGGTGGCAGAGGCTCCGGCAGGGCTGGAGATCATCATTACCGACCATCATACGCCGCCGGAGGTTTTGCCGGCGGCCTATGCGATAGTCAACCCGCATCAGCGAGACTGTAGGTATCCGTTTAAGTATCTTTCCGGTGTGGGCGTGGCGTTTAAGCTGTGCCAGGCGCTACACCAGATGCAGCATTTGACCGAGCCTTTATGGTCGGGGCTGACGGAGCTTGTGGCTTTGGGTACGGTAGCCGATATCGTGCCGCTGCGCGGCGAGAACCGCGCGCTGGTGAAGCTGGGGCTGGCGGCGATGGAAAATACCGGGATCGTGGGACTGCGGAAGCTGATCGAACACAGCGGCTGTCCGCAGCAGAATATTTCGGCTGAGAACATTGGTTTTATGCTGGCGCCGCGGCTGAACGCCGTTGGCCGTTTGGAACACGCTCAGTCGGCAGTCGAGCTTTTGGTGACTGGCGATGAGGCTAAGGCGGACGAGGTGGCGGAGCAGCTGAATGCTGAAAATGCTCTGCGTCAGGAGATCAGCCGCAGGATCTTTATTGAGGCTGAGGCGCTGCTGGCGCAGCAGGAAAGGATCGAGACAGCGATCGTGCTGGCTAAGGAAGGATGGCATGCCGGGGTTATCGGGATCGTGGCTTCGCGGCTGGTCGATAAATACCATCTGCCGACGATCCTGATCAGTATCGACGGCGATGCCGCTAAGGGCAGCTGCCGCAGTATCCCGGCGCTGGATCTGTACAGTGCTTTGAATGAATGCAGCGAACTGCTGCTGCAGTTTGGCGGCCATCATCAGGCGGCCGGCCTGACACTGCGCGCAGCCAGGGTAGAATCTTTTAGAAAACGTTTTCTGGGCGTGGTCAAGGGTCGTTTGGAGCCTGCTGATTATCAGCCGCGCCTGAAGATAGAGTGCCTGCTGGATAGAAACGAGGAGGTTTCGCTGCAGCTGGTGAAGGAGCTGGCGCTGCTGGAACCGCTGGGCTGCGATAACCCGCCGCCGCTGTTTGCTTTTAAGGATGCGGTGCTGCATTATCCCAAGACTTTTGGGCGGGATAATAACCATCTGCGTTTTTATACCGATTATGGCAGGTATAGTTACCACAGTATCATGTGGAACGGCGCGGCAGATATGGTGTGCCTGTATAATAACGCGGTCGTTGATCTGGCTTTTATGCCCAAGATCAATGTCTGGAAGGAAAAGGAAAGCGTGAATCTGCAGGTGGTAGATTATGACCAGGCCCTGCAGGTTTATGATTACCGCAATTGCAATACCAGCAAGGAAGCAGTGTTGAGAAATATTTTACAAACAAGTAAAAAAACAGTAATATATGTAAATAACACCAGCGCTGTACCCGAGGCGGCCAAGCTGCCGGATGTGCAGGTGCTTGCTTATGGCGAGCCGGCGGAGCAGGAAGCGGAGAATATTATTTTTTATGATTTCCCGCAGCAGGAAGTGTTTGATGCCGATGCCTTGCCGGTGCCCAGAGGGGCTGGTAAACGGCTGCTGCTGTTATATACCAGGTCGGAGGCCGATAAATACTGCGTCGAACTGGATAAGCTTTATCCGGGGCGCAGTCAGCTGGTACATGCTTATAAGGAGCTGGCCTGCACGCTGCGTCAGCAGGCTGTTATCGACAGGGCGGATCTGCTTGAGTCGGCTGCCAATATTTCAGAAGATGCTTTGAAGGTGTTTGAAGAGCTGGAATTTATCCGCGATGAGCATGGTAAGATCAGCTTTGGTAATTTACAGAAAAACGATTTGCAGAATTCACCGACGTTCAGGGGATTGCAGGAAAAGGGACGGAAGGCTTTTGCAGGTTGTCAGAGAAATATGAATATCAGTCCTGAGGAGATCATTGGGCTGTGGCAGGGAAAAAGATTCGATAAATAAGGAAGTGCTAAGATGCCTGAAACAGGAAATGTTGTTTGTGTGGAGGATTTTTTTGCGACGATCGAAAGCTATTTGAATAAGCAGCAGGTGGAGTTTGTCCGCAAGGCTTATGATGTGGCGGCTGAAGCTCATGCCAGCCAGCGCCGTAAGTCCGGCGAGCCTTATATCATCCATCCGCTTGGTGTAGCTACGATCTTATCGCAGCTCCAGCTGGACGAACTGACCTTGGCGGCAGCTTTTTTACATGATGTGGTGGAGGATACTGATATCAGTCTGGATTCTTTAAAAGAGGATTTTGGACAGAAGGTTGCCGATCTGGTGGATGGGGTTACGAAGTTAGGCAAGATAGAGTATATTTCCAAGGAAGAACAGCAGATCGAAAACTACCGTAAGATGTTTTTGGCAATGGCTAAGGATATCCGTGTAGTTATGATAAAACTGGCCGACAGGCTGCATAATATGCGGACGATGAAGTTTATGCCGGTGCATAAGCAGCAGTCTATTTCGCGCGAGACGATGGAGATCTATGCGCCTCTGGCTCACCGTCTGGGTATTTATACGATCAAGTGGGAGCTGGAGGATCTGGCGTTCCGTTATATGGAGCCGGAGATATATTACGATCTGGTCGAGCAGGTCAAGGTCAAACGCCGTGAGCGTGAGGCAATGATCCATGCGGCAATGGGCGAGATCAAAGAGCATCTTGATACGATGAATATCACGTGCGAGATCCAGGGCCGGCCGAAGAATTTTTACAGCATCCATAAAAAGATGCTGCGCGACCATAAGGAACTGAGCGAGATCTATGATCTTTTGGCGATCCGTGTGCTGGTGGACAGCGTGAAGGACTGTTACGGCACGCTGGGCGTTGTGCATAGTATGTGGCGTCCGATCCCGGGCCGCTTTAAGGATTATGTCGCCGTGCCGAAATCAAATATGTACCAGTCGCTGCATACGACGGTGCTGTATGGCAACGGCCAGCCGCTGGAGATCCAGATCAGGACTTTTGAGATGCACCGTATTTCTGAGTACGGTATCGCCGCTCACTGGCGCTATAAGGAAAGCGGCGGCAGCAAGCCTGCACCGGCTGCCGGCGGCGATAAGACCTTTGACGCCAAGCTGTCGTGGCTGCGGCAGCTGCTGGAATGGCATCAGGATATGAGCGATTCCCGCGATTTCGTCAATACGGTCAAGATGGATGTTTTTGCCGACGAGGTCTTTGTATTTACGCCGCGCGGCGATGTTATCGATTTGCCGGTCGGCGCCGTGCCGATCGATTTTGCGTACCGCATCCATACGGATGTTGGCAACCGCTGCGTCGGGGCCAAGGTGAACGGGCGCATCGTGCCGCTCGATTACAAGCTGAGCAATGGCGATATCGTCGAGGTCATCACCTCTAAGCAGGCGGCGGGGCCAAGCCGTGACTGGATCAATATCGTCGGTTCTTCCGACAGCCGGAACAAGATCAAATCGTGGTTTAAAAAGGAGCGGCGCGAGGAGAACATCGTCAAGGGCCGCGAGATGCTGGAAAAAGAATGCAAGCGTCTGGGTTACGATCCTAAAATTTTGCTGAAAGGCGATAAGCTGAAGGACGTAAGCGCCCAGCTGCGGTTGGAGAACGAAGAGAATCTGATGGCTACTATCGGTTATGGCGGGATCACGATCAACAGCGTGATGTCGAAGCTGGTAGAGCTGTATAAGAAAGAGCAGAAGCTGACGACGACGAAGGACCTGTCACAGCTGCTGGCCGAGTTGAAGCCGCGCCGTTCCAAGGCCAAGTCCAGTCATGGTATCCTGGTCAAGGGCGAAGAGGGGATCATGGTCAAGCTGGCGCGCTGCTGCAATCCGATCCCGGGCGATCCGGTTATCGGGTATATCACCCGCGGCAGTGGTATTTCGGTGCATCGCCAGGACTGCCCGAATGTGATGAGCAACAATCCTGAGGAGCAGAGCCGTTTGATCGAAGTGGCCTGGGATATTGCGACGGATTCGCTGTATAAGGTCAATATCATTATCACGGCTGGCGACCGCCCCGGTATGATGGCCGACATCATGATGGTGATGAGCGAGTCAAAGCTGAATATCAACGCGCTGAATTGCCGCATCGATAAGCAGAAGATCGCGAATATCAGTATGGGCATCGATATCGGCAATCTGGAGCAGCTGGATAATATTATGAATAAAATCAAACGCATGAAGGGCGTTTACAGTGTGGAAAGAATGATTTCCAACGGACAGGGAGGCTGACGTGAGAGCGGTTGTACAGCGTGTCGACAGCGCTGCTGTCGAGGTGGACGGCGCCAGGGTAGGCAGTGTGGCAAAGGGACTTTTAGTGCTGCTGGGCGTCGAAAAGGATGATACAGATAAGGATTTGGAGTATTTGCTGGACAAGGTCGTGGGCCTGCGCATTTTTGAAGATGAACAGGAGAAGATGAACCTGTCTGTCGCAGATGTGGGCGGCGGCTTGCTGGTGGTTTCTCAGTTTACTTTGTACGGCGATTGCCGCAAGGGCAAACGGCCGTCGTTCGATAAGGCGGCGGGCGCGGAAATGGCCAATGCTTATTATGAAAAATTCGTGGCAGGCGCGCGGGCGAAAGGACTCAGCGTCGGCACCGGGAAGTTTCAGGCACATATGCTTGTGAGCCTTGTCAATAATGGCCCGGTAACGATTTTATTAGACAGTAAAAAGAATTTTTAGGAGGTTTGACATGAAGGTTTTAAAAATGGAAGTTGGTATGCTTGGTACTAACTGCTATATAGCGGTCAACGAAGCTACCGGTCACGGCGTTGTTGTCGATCCGGGCGGAGACGGCGACAGGATCGTCGACGCGATCAAGAAAGAAGGACTCACTATCGATGCGATCTTTATCACCCATGGGCACAGCGATCATATCATGGGACTGGAAGAGGTGCGCAAGGCGACTGGCGCCAGGGTCTATATCAGTGAGGCGGATGCGGAGATGCTGACGAAGGCTACCAGCAATCTTTCTGCTTATATGGGCATGGACGCAGCTTTTGCGCCGGCTGATAAAATTTTTGAGGATGGGGAAACTGTCACAGAGGCCGGACTTGATTTTAAGGTGCTGACGACTCCGGGTCATACCCGCGGCGGCGTATGCCTCGTCTGCGGTGATGTGGTATTCTGCGGTGATACGGTATTTGCCGAATCTATCGGCCGTACTGATCTGCCGGGCGGTTCCTACAAACAGATTCTTGACTCTATTAAAACGAAACTTCTGGTTTTGCCTGATGAAACTAAGCTTTTACCGGGACATGGACCTGCGACTACGGTAGGATGGGAGAGACGCAGAAATCCGTTTCTGCAATAAGTAAGTAAGAAAATGATCAAAAGTATCAAGCTGCTGAGACACAGTACAACTTTCAAATTGGCAGTAGCGGCAGGCGTATCCTTTGTTTTGTATGAACTGGCTGCGTTTCTGTTCCCTATCCTTTTAGCGATAGGTCTGGCTTTTGCCCTGTATCCGGTATCGAATATGTTTTCCAGGATCACTGTTGGTCAGGGACAGATCCATTTGTCGCGTGTGGTGGCGATCATTCTGGCCTTTATGGCTTTTGGTCTGTTTATGTTTTTCGCTGTTACATTTATTTTGCTGCCTTTGTTTGGGCAGATCAATGATCTGGTGGCCAGACTGCCCGATTATACGACAAAAGTCGAGTCCGGCAACCTGGAGTGGCTGCTGAAGGACCCTTCCCAGTATCCGCGGCTGCCGTATAATTTTGAAACGCTGATCGATGATGCGATGAGCTGGATCATGGGCTTTATGGGCGGTATCCTGCGCAATTTGTTTAAGTCTACCATTGATATTATTGCCAATCTGGTAGGCTTGATCGTAGTTCCGTTTTTAGCTTTTTACTTTTTGAAAGACTGGCGTGAGCTGCGTCTGATGATGATCAATTTGTTTACTTATGATACGCAGCCGAAGGTGGCGCATATCCTGGATGAGATCGGACGAACCTTGAGCGCTTATATCCGGGGACTTGGTAAATTGAGCCTGATCGCCGGCGTATGTATTACTGTCGGTGTGGCGATGCTGGGTATCCAGTTCCCGCTGGTTTTTGGTTTCCTGGCCGTCATGGCCGAGACGGTACCTGTGGTCGGACCGTTGATGGGCGCAGTGCCGGCAGTATTTATTGCCTATTCGCAGAATACTGCTTCGGCTTTTTCTGTAGCGCTGTTTTATCTGGTGTTTTACCAGATCGACGGCAATATTCTGATGCCGCGGATCATGGGCAGTAAAATCGATCTGCACCCTGTAGTTTTGATTTTGAGCCTGCTGATAGGCGCCAAGCTGTACGGTATTCTGGGTATGCTGTTTGCCGTGCCTGTGGCTGCCGTGTACCGGGTTTTCTATAAAGAGTTATGGCACAGTTCTGATGAACCACGGCCCACGGAAAATGAGCAGCAGAAACGATGATGAGTAGTGATTATAAATTAGTGCAGAAGTTACCTTATGATTTAACGCGGCCTGTCGCTGAGATGGCCGCGTTCTTTGACATTT
>ERZ791883.1277-NODE-1277-length-22448-cov-3.117939_pt1 | contig 22448 bp, 28 predicted proteins | sample MGYA00510160_ERZ791883 | MGnify/ENA primary metagenome ERZ791883 (study PRJEB30046, sample SAMN00792072) | human gut metagenome | study: EMG produced TPA metagenomics assembly of the A metagenome-wide association study of gut microbiota in type 2... | reverse complement strand
CCCTGTACGAAATGGCCAGCCTCTATTTCGAACGGTACAAGGTCAAACCCCTTGTGGCCATCAACGTCTTCGATCCCGCCAAGCACACGTCGCCCCTCGAAGGCGAGGAGGGCCGGACAAAGCCGGATGTCGGCAAGGTCAGCAAGGAAGACATCATCGGCGGCATCGACGGCGATCTGCGTCGTACCGGGCTGGCGCTGGCCGAGGAAACCTTTCCCCGGTTCCGTCTCGTCCCCGGACAGATTCTGGCTCCGGGCTTTTCCGGCGATCCGGCAGTGGGGAAGGCCATAGGAGCGGCCTGCAAGGACATCTGCGGCCATTTCCGCGCCATCGGCCTCATCGACGTACCCGCCGAAGTGCAGAAATACACGGAGGTTCCGGCGTGGCTCAACGACAACAACCTGACGGACGACAACCTCCTCTGCATGTACGGCAGCCCCGTCTACAATGGCCGCGCCGAGTGCGGCTCGTCCCACCTTGCCGGCGTCATCGCCGCCCGCGACGCCGCCAACGGCGGTATCCCCTACTGGAGCCCGAGCAACTATCAGCTCGCCTGCGAAGGCTTGATCCATGCCGGCAGGGAACTGCATCTCACGCCAGCCGAAGCCGCCTACCTGAACGGCAACGGCATCGTGACCGGACTCAACATGATCGGCGGGCTTGTGGCATGGGGCGATCAGACAGCCGGGTATCCCGGCAATACCGACGTGAAGGACACCAGCATCCCGATCCGGCGCATGTTCAACTGGATCGGCAACACGCTCGTCCTGACCTGCTGGCAGTTCGTTTCCAATCCTGTGCGGCTCCGGATGATCGAGACAGTGCAGGAAACCTTCAATATCTGGCTCAACGGGCTTGTGGGACGCGAGTTTCTGCTTGGGGCGCGGGTCACCTTCGAACTCGCGGACAACCCCACCAGCGACCTGCTCTCCGGCAAGGTTCGCTGGCATGTGTACGTCTCCCCGCCGCAGGCCGGACGCGAGCTGGTGTTCATCCTCGAGTACGACCCGGCCTACCTCAACACGCTTTTCGCGTCCGCCGCATAAGGAGAGTCCTCCATGGCAAGCACATCCAACCTTCCCCTGACCGGCGGCATCCCCGCGGTGCTCACCAACGCCAAAATCTACCGTGACGGAATCGACCTTTTGGGCGTTGCATCCGTTGAGCTGCCCGATTTCGAATACCTCACCGAGTCCCTCACGGGCCTCGGCATCTCCGGCGAAATGGACATTCCCGTGGCCGGGCAGTTCAAGGCCCTGCCTCTCAAAATCAAGTGGAACGTGCCCACGGCCAGCGCAACGTCCCTGCTGGAGGCCGTGGGGCACTACCTCGAAGCCCGCGGGTCCATCCAGCAGCTCGATCCCGGTACGGGCACCTTCGTACAGAAGGCGTTCAAGCTGGTGAGCAAGGCCATGCCGAAGAAGGTCGGACTGGGCAAGCTCGAACCCGCCAAAAAAATGGAAAGCGAGTCCGAGCTGGAACTCTACTACCTGAAACTTTCCATCGACGGCACGGAGCTGGTGGAGATCGGCAAGTTCGATTTCATCTGCAGAATCAACGGCGTCGATGTGCTGGCCGACGTCCGCAACAATCTGGGCATGTAAGGAGGCTCTCATGGCCAAGGAACGCACCGTCACCATTGAACTGGATTATCCCGTGCAGCTCCCCGACGGGGAACTGAAAAGACTCGTCATGCACAGGCCGAGCGTGAAGGAAGTCATGGACAACCCGATTCGGGACGCTCTGGACATCGCCGGCGAAAGCAGGCTCTACGCCGTGCTGTGCGGCATCGGAGTGGAAGACATTCAAGCGCTGGATATGGAGGATTACGGCAAACTGCAGCAGCAGTTCATGCGATTTCGGGGAGCTGCCGTCCCCGGAAACGGTCCGGCGAACCGTCCTGCAACTCAACTTTCTGACCCGCTGGCCTCTGTCCGAGCTGACGGCTCTGACATGGGAGGAACTGCGGCAATGGCTTGAGGAGGCCCTTGCCCTGCAGGCGGAAATCAATGCCGCAGGCAGGTAAGGCGACGCAGGAAGGCGCACGCGGAATACAGAGCTTCCGCGGCCTGCCCGAGCAGCATGGCGGCAAAGGCAAGTACGGCCAGCCCGATGAGGCCGTAGGCGATGATGTGAATGATGGCGGAGTAGAACATGTCGAGCGGCTCCTTTTCCATAGGTTTTGCCATAGGTGCGGCATTAAGTCCAACGGTTGCGTCGGTCTTCAGCACCGTGGAAAACCGCGTCCGCGCCACATCGCAGCGCGTGGAAAGCCTGAACCGCCAGACAGCCATGGCGGCCCGGGCATCCGAACTGCGTGCCAATATCACGCAAGCGAACCGGACACTGGCGGCCAACGGCGGACGCGACGACATGGCCCGGCAGGTGCTGCAGGGCAACCTGCGGGCGTACCAAAGCCTCCGCGTCGAGGCCGAACGCTACGGCCTGAACCTCGAAACCATCTCGCATAACCAAGCCCGGGCAAATACGGAACTGGCCCGGGCGGAAACCCGGCTGCACGCGCTGACGCAGGCACAGGCATCGCAGAATCGCCGCAAGGAACTCCGCGGCCAGATGATGGAGGCCATCGTGCCCGCCCTTGCCGTGGCCGCGCCGGTACGCGCCGCCGTCCAGTTCGAAAGCGCCATGGCCGATGCCGCCAAGACCATCGACGGCATGCGCGACGCGTCCGGCAACCTGACCCCCAAGTACTACGAGATGGAAACCGCCATCAAACGCATGGGCCGGGAACTGCCCTTGACCCATGAGCAGCTGGCGGGGCTGTTCGCGGCGGGAGGCCAGCAGGGCATGACCGGCGTCGACGAACTGCGCGAGTTCACGACCATGGCCGCCCACATGAGCGTGGCTTTCGGCATGTCCACCGAAGAAGCCGCCGACGCCATCGGCGGCTACCGGACCGCCATGCACCTGAGCATGCCTGAAACACGGAGCATGCTCGACCTCATGAACCAGTTCGCCAACACGACGTCGGCCACGGAAAAGGGCATCGCGGATGTGGTGCGGCGCATCGGCCCCCTCGGCAACGTGGGCGGCGTGGCGGCCAAGCCCATGACGGCCTTGGCCGCGACCCTCGACGCCATGAAGGTCAGCCCCGAGATCGCGGCCACCGGCATCAAGAACCTGATCCTCAGCCTTACGTCCGGCGAGGCGGCGACCAAAGGCCAGAAGGAAGCCTTCGCCAAGCTCGGCATCGATACGGTCAAGCTGGCCCAACAGATGCAAAAGGACGGCCCGGCGGCCATCATCAGCGTCCTTGAGGCGGTCAAGCAACTGCCCAAGGCCCAGCAGCTCTCCATCATGCAGGAGATTTTCGGCAAGGAAAGCATCGCGGCGATCTCCCCCCTGCTGGACAGCCTCGATCTCGTCAAACGGAATCTCGTCATTGCCTCCGATGAAACGCTGTATGCCGGGGCGATGCAGAAAGAGTTCGAGAACCGCTCCCGGACCACGGCCAACGCCCTGATCATTGCCGGAAACAAGACGCGGGAACTCGGCGTGACCATCGGTTCCGTCCTCCTTCCCGCAGTCAACGATATTCTGGACGCGGTGGGGCCGGTCATCATCGGCATGGCGGACTGGGCCGAGCAGCACAAAACCCTGACCACCGTCATCGTGGGTGCCGTGGCCGGCTTCATGGCCCTGCGCGTCGCCGGGCTGGCCGGAGCCTATGTGTTCCATACCTTGGCCGGAGCCTTCAACATCGGTCGGGCCGCACTGGCGTTGTTCGTTCCCAGCTTGGCCGCGGGCACGTCCGCCTCTGACGCCTCCCGGGTGTCGGCCCTCCGCGCAGGGGCGGCATGGCTCTGGCATAAGGCGGTCATGGTGGGCGGCGCTGCCGTCTCGGGCGTCATGACCGCAGCGCAGTGGGCACTCAACACCGCCTTCCTTGCCTGTCCCCTGACTTGGGTGGTGCTGGCCATCGGAGCCGTCGTCGGAGCCATGGCCTATCTGTACAACACCTGCGAACCGGTGCGTGCTGTCTTCGACACCGTCTTCGGCTGGATCGGGGACAAGGTTGACTGGGTAGGCGGCAAACTGCGCACCGTAGCCGAATGGCTGGGCCTCGTTGATGAGGCCGACGAAACCGCGGACAAAAAAACCGAGGAACTGCAGAACAAAACGGCAGCTCCCCCGGAAGCCTTGGGAGCGAGCGCCCCCAAGCCTTCCGCCATACCCCCGGCATTTTCCGCCGCCATGCCGACCGCGCCCGAAGCGCTGCAGCCGCCGGGACAGCCTGATGCTGCGGTACTGGCCGCCATGAACGGCAATGGCCCAGCAGGACTCCCCGGGGCTGGCGCAAATGTCTCGGCCAGCTTCCAGTTCTCTATCTCCGGCATCACGGACAGCGCGCTGGCCAAGCGCGTCATCAAGGCCATTGAACAAAACAAGGGCGAATTCGAGCGGCTACTGTCGCAAATCGTCCATGATCAGGAGCGACTCGCGTATGAGTAAGACCTACCGGACCGTACAGGGCGACACATTCGACAGCGTCGCCTACCGCCTCTGGGGCGAGCCCCGTCTGGCGCACCTGCTGATGCGGGCCAACCCATTCTTCATGGATGTGGTCATCTTCTCCGGCGGCGTCGAGCTGACGGTTCCCGGCTACACCCCGCAACCTGTACAGACGGAGCTGCCTCCATGGATGCGATAACCGCCGAAAAAAGGATACAGCCCGTTCGCCGGGTCAGCCTGCAGGTTTCCATCAACGGGCATGACGCCGCCAGCGCCATCGATCCCGCTCTGCTGGATTTCAAGTTCACGGACAACGCCTCGGGCAAAGCCGACGAAATCCGCCTCTCCCTGCATGACCGCGACGGAAAGTGGCACGGCGACTGGCGCCCGGCGCTCGGGATGGACGTCACGGCAACGCTGGTGGCGCGGGACTGGGAGCAGGAAGGCGTCGACCTGTCCCTGCCCTGCGGCACCTTCCGCATCGACGAACTCGAATTTTCAGGGCCTCCGGACAAAGTCGACATCAAGGCCGTCTCTTCCGCGCTGACCACCGGGCTGCGCGATGAAAAGAAGACGCAGGCATGGGAATCATTCTCGCTCCGCAAGCTGGCCGGGGACGTGGCCGGGCGCAATGGGCTGGAACTCATGTACGACGGCCCGGAACACACTTTCTCCCGACAGGATCAACGGGAAGAAAGCGATCTCGCCTTCCTGCAGCGCCTTTCCACCGAACGCGGCATGAACTGCAAGGTACACGACGGAAAACTGATCCTCTTTGATGGTGCAGGAGCCGACGGCAGGGGGGCGTCGCTGACCATTCCCAGAAAGGGAAGCCTGTATTCGCCCACATCCTACCGTTTCCGCGAGTCGTCGTCGGGCACAGGGTACTCGAAGGCGAAGGTCGCCTACACCGATCCGACATCGGGCACGACGCACGAAGCCGAAGTGTCCGCTCCCAAAGAGAATGTGCAACCGGATGAGAAGACCCTGCAGCTCAACAAGCGGGTGGAGTCTTCCGCCGAAGCCATCCGGCTCGGCAAGTCCGGCCTGCGGCAGACCAACAAAAACAAGGATAAGGCCACCATCGAAATCATGGGCAACCCCGGGCTCGTGGCCGGAATCGTCATCGGGCTGACAGGGTTCGGCAAGCTGGACGGCTCGTATTTTGTGGAAAAGGCGGAACATGCCGTTTCCTCATCCGGCTACCGCACGTCCGCCGAAATCCGCAGGACGCTCTCATACTAGGAGGCTCATATGGCCGGATTCGACATCGCACATCTTGAGCGCCGGATAGCCGCCCTTGAAGCGAACCGCGGCGCATCCCTGCGCTTCGGCAAGGTCACCGGCGTCGAAGGGGGCTACGCCCGGGTCCAGCTCGCGGACGGGCACGGCATGGTCAGCATGCCGCTGGCCACGCTTCATCGCCGGGTGCTCCGGGATCAGGATATCACCATGCCCGATCAGGGAGAGCCCGTGGCCGTCCTGTTTTCCGGTCAGGGCCTCGAAGCCGGGGTCGTGCTCGGGGCCGTCTATTCGCCCGCCGTGCCCGACCCGGCGCAGGACGCGCATATCGACTATCGCCGTTACGAGGACGGCACGGAACTCTGGTACGACCGCGTCCGGCACAGGCTCATCGCCAAAGTGGAGGGCGACATCGAGGCGGAAACCACGGGCAAGGTCGACATCCGCGCCACAGGGACGCTGACCGCCGTGGCGCAGGGAGACGCAACGGTGGAATCCAAGGCACGTATCTCGCTCAAGGCTCCCCTCATCGAACTGGCGGGGCAACTGTCCTATTCCGGCTACGACGGCGGCCCGGGCGAAGGAGACGTGCTCGGCAACCTGCGGATTCGCCGCGGCGGCCTCGCCGTTCCCGACGCAGACGTGACTGCGGGAAGCGTCTCCCTTATCGGACACCGGCACACGGGCGTCGATACCGGGTCCGGCACGTCCGGCGGACCCCTCGGAGGCGCGTAATGCAGATAGGCAGCCTTGGCGACATTGTTTTCGAAGTCAACATCCCGGGCGCCGGGCGAACCTTCACTCCCTCGGCTCTGTCGATGGAGAGCGCCGCACGTTTCGAGGAGCATCAGGTGCTGGGCGCGCCGCCGCGCCTTGAATTCCTCGCACCTGAGCTGGACGTCTTCGACTTGAGCATCCTGCTGCGTGCGGACTTCGGGCTTGATCCCGACAGTGAAATCGAACGCCTCCGGACGCTGTGCAGGGAAGGCAAGGCCCAGCGCCTGATCCTTGCCGGGCGCAACCGCGGCAACTACGTGCTCGAACATGTAGCCGTGGACGGTATCCGCAGCGTCGGGGCACGCATGTACAGCGCCTACGTGACCCTGTCCCTGAAGGAGTACCTCTGATGCGCACGCTGACCCTCACTGGAGAAAAGACCGCTCTGCTCATCGGTGCGACGGGTATCAGGAGCATCGAGCAAAACATCAGGATGATCCTGACCACGTTCATGTATTCCGTCCCCCTCGACCGCGGTTTCGCGCACGACGGCAGCGCCGTGGACACGCCGTCCCCTCTTGAAGCCGCCCGTCGCATCGCCCGGCTGACCGAGGTCCTCGAAACCCATGAACCTCGCATCATCGTGCGTGAGATCGCGCTTGAGACACTGCCCGCTGAAGGCATGGCCGGAAAATGCGCGACAAAAATCGTCTACGACATGAGGGAGGGCGTGGAACTGTGAGCGAGATCACCTTTGCGGAAATCGATCCCGCCGAGATCGAAGCATCCGTTCTCACGACATATGAAGGCATCGCGGAGGTCACGCTCTATCCCGGCGATCCCGTGCGGCTTTTCCTCGAGTCCCTTGCCTACCTCATCGCCCTGCAGAACAATCTCATCAATCTGGCCGGGCGGCAGAACCTGCTGGCCTATGCCGAAGGGCAGCATCTCGACGAAATCGGCAAGATGGTGGGGACCTCGCGTCTGGCCAAGGCATACGCCAAGCACACCCAGCAGTTCCGTCTCAGGGAACCGCTCCCGTTCGACGTGTCCGTTCCCGGAGGCACCCGGGTCACGACCGCCGACAACGGGATAGTGTTTGCAACTCAAAAAACGCTCGTCATCAAGGCCGGGGACCTCAGCGCCGACACCGTAGCCATGGCGGTCGAAGATGGGGAAAAAGGCAACGGTTTTCTCCCCGGGCAGATCAGCCGTCTTGTCGATCCGCTCCCCTACGTTTCGGAAACGGTCAACACCACCACCTCCTCTGGCGGGGCCGACGTCGAAACGGACGCGCGGTACCGTGAGCGCATCCAGCTGGCCCCCGAATCCTTCACCTGCGCCGGTCCCGAAGGCGCGTACCGTTACCATGCCCTGCGGGCGCATCAGGATATCGCCGAAGCCGCCATCTGGACCCCCAAACCCGGCACCGTCGAGGTCATCCTCGTGGCTACGGGCGGAGAACTGCCCAGCGATGAAATGCTGGCCGCCGCCCGGGACAGGCTGTCCGCAAACGACGTGCGTCCGCTCACGGACACGGTGACGGTCCGCGGCCCCGAACTCGTCTCCTACGAAATAGACGTTGAATGGGACCTCAGCCGACGCGACGCCGCCCTGAGCGCCAGCATCCAGTCCGCAGTGGCGGATGCGGTGGAACGGTACCGGGTCTGGCAGCGCAGCGCGGCGGGCAGAGACATCAACCCGACCCGTCTGATTTCCCTCATGCAGCAGGCGGGGGCACGTCGGGTACGCGTGGTACAGCCTGAATTCACGCCCCTGACCGGGCGCCAGCTTGCCCGGGAGACAAAGGTCGTCCTCCGTTTCATGGGGATTGAAGATGAGTAGCCGCATCTGGGAATCGGGGGCCTTCGCCGAGCTTCTGCCGTCATCCATTGCCGAAGATACGACCATCGCCTCTGCGGCAAGGGCTCTGGACGGCGTACTGCTCAGAACGACGCTGGCCGTCCCCAATCTGCTGCTCTACGCAAGGCTGAACCGAAGCGACACCACCGGTATGCTCCCCGCCCTCGCCCGGCTGTCTGCAGCAGGAGGCGGCCTGAAGGAACTCGGCCTGCCGGAACTTGAGCAACTGGCGTGGCAATTTCATGTGGATTTCCGCGATGCGGCCACCACCACGGAACAACTGACGGCGGCAATCCGCAACAGCATTCCTTGGCACAGCATCAAGGGAACGCCGGCCAGCCTGCATGCGGCGCTGCGCCTGTTCGGATACGCAGCCGCAATCGAAGAAGACGGCACCGGAGATTATTGGGCTACCTACCAGCTCGGGCTCCCCGAAATCGCGGACATGGACGACGTGCGCCGCATCGTCACCATCTGCACCGAGATGGCCCCGGCGCGCTGCCGCCTGTGGCGCATGTACACCGACGCCTACGACCGGCGGCCCATCGTACTCTCGGAAGGCCCGGCCCTTGGCGACGGCTGGCTGTCCTTCCACTCCGGCGTCTCCGTCGAAGGGCCGGACGGCGACATCATTGTCTCGTTCGGGACACAGAGGAGTTTTCAGGCGGAAGCCTATCTGCCGTCGCTCCATGCGGCCTCGTTCGGGACGGAGTGCGTGTCCGGCCACACCGCGCCGTACCTCGACCGCTTCACCGTCGGACGCTCGCGGCTCTCCGAGCCCCTGCCCCGCAACCATCCGTTCGTCATGGGCGCGCTGTTCAGCATCCTGTGGGCCGACCGTCAGACGCTGGGCCGCTCGTGGCGCGGGGAATGGGATGCCCGGAGCTGGCTCGACTATACCGGCTTCGACCGCAAGCTCCCGCGCTGGCGCATGGGCCGCCGCAGCCTTTCCCGCGCGCAGCTCGTGCCCACGGAATCCATGCTGGCGGACACCAACTCACGGCTCGGCGTGACGTTCGCGCTAGTCATCGACAACCCGCCCCGGCTCGGTTCCTTCACCCTGTCCGAGCACGACTGCAAGCGTCAGGAACGGCGGCTGCACGAAATGACCATCGTGACCCAAGGCACGAAAACGCCCCGGCTCGCTCCGCCCGCCCCACAAGCGGCGGGCAAGGCATGGCTGGCCTCGGCCGGAGGCATCCCGGACCCGGAACGGATGGGGCAAGCCTCCCAATGCGAACTGGCCATGAAACTGGCCGAAAACGCATGGACGCCCCCGGAGGCGGCCTTGCCGTCCTCGCTGGCCCTGACCGCCGCGCCCCTTGCCCCGGTCCCGCCGTTCGCCGCCGGGACCGGCCTGCTCTCCGCATCCGGCAGCCCCCTGCCGGAGGTGGTGCCGGAACACGGCATCCTGAGCGCACAGTCCCTGTGCATGAAGCCCACGGCATGGGCCGCGCCCGAAAGCGCCGGGCTGTCCGCCCTCGGCACAGGCACGCCAGCCCTTGCCCCTGCCCCGCCCGCTTCCGGCCTGCTCACGCTGTTCGGGCCGCAGTGGACCGGGGCATGGACCCAAACGGGGCAGGACTGGAAAACCCCCTCGCACATCACAATCCAATAAGGAGAACCCCATGGCACTCGCAACACTCACACAGACCGGACGCGCCGCCATCGCGCTGGCCATCTCGTCCCGCCCCTTGCATCTGGCTTGGGGCTCCGGCGACCCCGCATGGGACGCCGACGGCGCAACCCTGCCCTCCCTCGTGGACAGCACCGCGCTGCTCAACGAACTGGGCCGTCGGACCCCCTCGCACATCGGCTTCGTGGAGCCCGACGAGGCGGGCGGCATCGTCATCCCCGTGTCCACCGGCTCCGAGGGCGCGGTGCAGGAAGCCCGCTACCGGCTGGCCACGGAACCGACTCCCTACCTCTATGTGCAGACGGCTTATGCCTACAGCGACGCCTCCAACGCAATCATCAGGGAAATGGGGCTGTTCATGGACACCGAATTCGTCGAGGGCCTGCCCGAGGGACAACGCTACTTCGTCCCCGACGACCTCAAAAATCCCGGCCTGCTGTTGGCGGCGCAGATCATCCTGCCGCGCATCAACCGCAGCCCCTCCGTCCGCCAGACCGTCGAGTTCGTCCTGCCGATCTAGGCCCGTCTGGCTTCCGCAACGCCATTTCGGTCCCCTTTACGCCATCATCCGGCCACTGCCCACGTCGCGTTCTGAGTCCCTCGAGGGACTCGGCTCTCGGCACCGTACCCGGCAACTTCTAGGAGGCTTTCATGCCCAACATGCCCGACAGTTATTACGACAACTTCAACGCATCGAAAAATTACGAGAAAATCCTCTACCGCGACGGCTACACGCTGCAAGGCGCGGAACTGAACGAGGCGCAGTCCGCCGCCATGCACCGTCTGCAGGGTGTGGCCGACGCGCTGTTCAAAGACGGCGACATCATCCGCGACGCCGGGATCATCGTGAACAAGGAGACCGGCGAGGTCCGGGCCCAGTCCGGGGCCGTCTACCTCCGGGGCGCGGTGCGCGGCGTGCCCGAGGCCACCTTCACCATCCCCGTGGTCGGCACCGTGGCCGTGGGCATCCGGCTCACGCAGCGCGTGGTGTCCGAGCTGGAGGACCCCGCGCTCTACAACCCCGCCATCGGCAGTCGCGGAGAGGGCGAACCGGGCGCGTGGCGGCTGCAGGTCAACGCGGCGTGGGGCTTTGACGGCGATAACGGCGACGGGGAATTCTACGTCGTCTATACTGTTGACGACGGCGAGCTGCGGGCCAAGGAAGCCCCGCCCACGCTGGACACGTTCACCCAGAGCATCGCCCGATACGACCGCGATTCAACGGCGGGCGGCTCATACATTGTGGACGGCCTGACCGTGCTCATGGCCGGGGACGACGCCGACGGGCATCAGGTGTACACGGTTTCGGAAGGCCGCGCCCGCGTCAACGGCTACGGCGTGGACATGCCCACCTCCCGCCGCCTGACCTATGCCGCCGTGCCCGACCTGCGCCGCATCGACACGGAAGTGCACACCGCCGACGCCGCGTCCACGCAGTCCGGCGGGCAGCGTATCACGGTGGCCCACCCCCCGCTGCACGACGTCGAGGCCGTGCGCATCACCACGCGCAAGACCGTCAGCATGGTCCACGGCAGCTACTCCGGGGCCGCCGACGCCCTGCCGGACACCGCCGTCGTCTCCATCGTCGAGTGCCGTCAGGGTGATACCGTCTACACGGCGGGGACGGACTATAAAAAAAACGGCGACACCGTGGACTGGTCCCCCACGGGCAACGAGCCCGCCACCGGCTCGACCTATTCCTGCACCTACGAGTGCGTGGTCAGCGCCGAACCCAAGGGGCTGGACGCCGACGGCTTCCGCATCGAAGGCGCGGTCAACGGCTCCTCCATCCTCATCACCTACCGGCAGGCCCTGCCGCGCCTCGACCGGCTGGCGATCAATCAGGAAGGGCAGTTCGTCTGGCTGCAGGGCGTGGCCTCCGAGAGCACCCCGCGCAGCCCCAGCGTGCCCGCGTCGCTCCTGCCCATCGCCACCGTAGGCCAGACGTGGCGCAGCACCCGCACCGTGCTCTCCGACGGCGTGCGCGTGGTCCCCTTCTCGGAAATCGAAACCATCAACCGCCGCATCGACGCGGTGCAGCAGGAAGTCGCCCGGCAGCGCCTCGAGGCCGACGTGTTCACCCGCGAATCCGGGGCACGGGCGGGCATCTTCGTCGACCCGCTGCTGAACGACGACATGCGCGATCAGGGGCTTTCCCAGACCGCCGCCGTGGTGGGCGGCGTCCTGACGCTGCCCATCGAAGCCACGGCAACGGCCCTGCCCAATGACGTTGCCGCGCCCACGGCCAACCCTTGGACGCCGTCGCCCCTGCTGGCCCAGCCCCTGCGTACCGGCTCCATGAAGGTCAACCCGTACATGGCCTTTGACCCGCTTCCCGGGCGCGCTATTTTGAACCCCGCCCTTGACCGATGGACCGAAACCCAAACCAACTGGACCAGCGCCATCACCCAACGGTTCGACGTCTCCCGCGACGGCTATTTCCACATTGTGGTCGACCGCCAGACCTCCACGACGACGGAGACGGTGAACTCGACGACCTCTCAGCTGGAATACCTGCGGGAAATCGACGTAGCCTATCACATTGAAGGGTTCGGCGCGGGCGAACAGCTTGCCTCGGCCACGTTCGACGGCATCGCGCTGGCCGTTTCCGGCACCGCAGACGGCAACGGCACGCTGGACGGTTCGTTCCGCATCCCGGCCAAAATCCCCGCCGGTGCCAAGACAGTGTCCTTTACGGGCAAAGGCGGCTCGCGGGCCTCGGCGGTCTTCGTCGGGCAGGGGCAGCTCACGGTCAACACCCTGCGTCAGGTGAACACCATCACGACCATCTGGGTGGACCCGCTGGCTCAGACCTTTGTGCTGGACAAGGCCACGCAGCTTGCCGGGGTCGACCTGTGGTTCACGGCGAAGGGCGGCGACGTCCGCCTGCAAATCCGCGACGTGGCCAACGGCGTGCCATCCCGCACGGTGCTCGCCGAGGCCCATATTCCGGCCTCTTCCATCGTCGTCTCCGGCGGCGGCCACACCCGCGTGCTCCTGCCCTCGCCGCTCTCGCTGGCGGCGGGCACCGAATACGCCTTCGTGGTGCTTTGCGACGACGCGGAGACCGCCCTTTCCGTCGCCGAACTCGGCAAATTCGATGCCACCGCGCAGCAGTGGGTCGTCAGCCAGCCCTATCAGGTCGGCGTGCTGCTTTCTTCCAGCAACGCCAGCACATGGACGGCCCATCAGGACCGCGACCTGACCTTCCGGCTGCTGGAGGCGTCCTTCAGCGGCGCGTCGAGCCAGCAGGAACTCGGCTCGGTATCCGTCTCCGGGGCCACAGACCTGCTGCTCCTCTCCCTCTCCGAAACCCCGAACGCCGACACCCGCGTCGAGTACGACATGGCCCTGCCCGGCGGGGGAAACCTGACCGTGGCCGACGGCCAACCCCTGCGCCTCGCCGCGCCCGCGACCGGGCAAATCAGCGTCAAGGCCCGGCTCGCGGGGACGTCGACGGCCAGCCCGGTGTTGTGGCCCGGCACGCAGCTCATCAGCGGGGCCGTGGGCCTGACCGCCGATTACGCCACGCGCTCCATCCCCGCCCGCGGCGCGACCAAGGCCGTGCTCGTCTACGACGCCGTCATCCCCTCCGGGGCAACCGTAACCCCACAGCTCCGCAAGGACTCCGGCGAGTGGGAGCCGCTCACTGCCGACGGCACCACCAACCAAGGCGACGGGCTTGTGGAGTACCGCTTCAAGGCGGCGCTCTCCAGCGTCAACGAGGTCAAGGTCAAACTGACCCTGACCGGAACGAGCACGGCCCGCCCCCGCGTCAGCAACATCCGGCTCATGGCCGTGATCTAGGAGCTGCCATGATCGATGAAAAGACAACGTACCTGAAACTCCCCCTGCCGCACCCGGACAAACTCCTCGAGGACGATGTGCTCCGGCTGCGTGAGACATTGCAGGGCCTCGACGCCAACGCCAAGGCGCAGTCCGACGACCTGCGGGGCCTGCTCGCGGCGGCCGTCACCTCGGCCTTTTCCCCTGCGGGCTCTCGCACAGGCGTCATCGCCAAGGGCGCAGACTACACGGTGCCCGCCTACACGGTGGGAAACAAGCGGCTGCGGGTCTACCTGTGCGGCCTGCGCTGCGAGGCCGGAACCGACGAGGCCGTGCACCAGTATCAGGAAGTGGGGACTGCCGGGGCCGCCTCGACCGTCATCCGCTGGCACGATGCGATCCCCACGGACTACGATATCCTTGTGGAGGTGATCTGATGGCCAACCCCATGCTCATGCGCGCGCTCGACGAAGTGCGTCGTTTCCTGATGCCCAGCCGGGGCATCATCATGTGGTCGGGAACGGCTGCGGATATCCCCACGGGCTGGGCCCTGTGCGACGGCACCGGCGGCACGCCCGACCTGACCGACCGTTTCATCCTCGGGGCGGGAAAAACCTACCAGCCCGGCGCAACCGGAGGCACGGCAACGGCTACCCCCAGCGTCACTGCTGGAAACGCCAAGACGGGCCTTAGCCTCGCTACCGCCGCGCCCGGCGGGACTGCCGGGAACGCCGGGACCGGGATCGGCATATGGAACGCTACCCTCAATATCTGGACAGGGGCCGCCGGGACCGGGATCGGCATTCAGGGCACGACGCTGGATGGGAATACCCTGCCGAACCATGGCCATACATATTCTGGCGGCTCCCAAACGACACGGGGCAGCCTCGATCAGGCCACTATAAAAACTGTCTCTGAATCAGCACGAAATACAGGAGCAACGGGCAACTCATGGGCACACGCGCACGGAGTTTCCGACCCCGGCCATGCCCATGCGGTCGGATCATCCGAACACAGCCACGGCCTCACCGACCCCGGCCACACGCACGCGGTCACGACCGCCGCACACGGGCACACCGTCACCGACGGCGGGCACACCCACACGCTCACGGCGCAAGCCATGAGCACCCTGCCTCCCTACTACGCCCTGTGCTTCATCATGAAACTGTAAAAGGAAATATCCCCATGAGAGAGAGAGAGAGAGAGAGAGAGAGACGGCTCCTAGCTTGACGGGCCGCCGGGGGGTGCGCTGATGGCACTCCCGCAGCTCCTGAACCGGCTTGAGGAAGTCGTCCCTTCCGGCTTCATCGGCATGTGGTCCGGCTCCGCAAGCACCATCCCCACAGGGTGGGCGCTGTGCGACGGCACCAACGGCACTCCCAACCTGACCGACCGCTTCGTCCTCGGGGCGGGGAAAGCCTATCAGCCCGGCGCAACCGGAGGCACGGCAACGGCTACCCCCAGCGTCGCCGCCGGAAACGCCAAAACAGGCGTCAGCCTCAGCACCGCCGCGCCCGGAGGGACGGCTGGCAAGGCAACAACCGGGATCGGCGTCCAGAACGCCGCCCTCTCCATTTGGACAGGTGCCGCTGGAACCGGAATCGGCATTCAGGGCACGACGCTGGACGTAAATACTTTACCTCTCCATCTACATCAAGTTGTTGAATATGCAGGCGTAAATGGAACAATTGTAAACAATCACATCAAAGCAAGTACAAACGGGGATACTGGCAATCTCTCGGGCTATGCAGGCGCGTCATGGGCACACGCTCACGGCGTCTCTGACCCCGGCCACGCCCACGCCGTCGGCTCGGACACACATGGCCACGGCCTCATCGACAACGGCCACACGCATGCTGTCACGACCGCCGCACACGGGCACACCGTCACCGACGGCGGGCACACCCACACGCTCACGGCGCAGGCCCTCAGCACCCTGCCACCCTACTATGCCCTGTGCTTCATCATGAAACTCTAGCCAGAAAGGATATTCTCCATGAAACAGCATGTCATCGTCGTCCCGTCCGACCGTCTCATCATCGTTGACGGGGTTCCGCTGCAATTCGACTTCCCCGTCCCTGAGAATCTGCACGCCGTCCAGTGGCATAATGGCACGGGCGAAATGGAATGGACGGACGATATCAACCATCCCTTGACCCCTGCAGATTATGCTGAAGACGTCGCCCCGTTCGTCGAACTTTGGGAAGCGGAAAAGGCCCGGATTGAAGAAGAGGCCGCCGCAGCCGAAGCCGCCCGGCTTGCCGAGTACAACAGCGTCGACGCAACCCGAATCAGAAAACGGGAAGAACTGGCCAAAACCTTTGCGGCGGCCACAGCTACGGCCCACCTGACCAGCTCGCTGGGGTTCGAGATCGACGCCAATGATGCCGCCAACCGTAATGTTTCCGGGCTTGTCACGCTCATGGAGGCCGAAGGCGCCCCGGAGAGCCTGCAGTTCTGCGACTACAACAACGAGATTCATACGGTTACGCTGGAAGACCTGCGCGTCATGCAGCAGGAAATCATAGCGAACGGTTCCGCGCTCTATGCCCGCAAATGGGCTTTCAGAGACGCTATCGACGTGGCCGCTACAGCTGAGGAATTGAACGCGATCACCATTGCTTTCGAGAAGGAAGCATGAGCTACGGGAAAAACCTGCTCATCGCCGTTGACCAGCTCGTCAACACGCTCACCGGCGGCTGGCCGGACGAAACGCTGTCCAGCCGGGCCTACCGCATGGCGGTAGACGGGCACCCTTGGCTCATGCGTGCCATCGATGGGCTGGCCATGTTGTTTGGCGATAAGAACCATTGTGAAGCATCATTTGATTCTGAAAGGCTGCGCCTGCAGGCGCCGCCTGAAGCGAGGTAAAACCATGAGAGAGAGAGAGAGAGAGAGAGAGAGAGAGAGAGAGAGAGACGGTTCCTAGCCTGACGGGCCGCCGGGAGGTGCGCTGATGGCACTTCCTCAACTTCTGCGCATGGTACAGGAACTCAAGGGAACCCTTGTCACGGTAATGGGCAAACTTGTTCCCAGCGGCGTCATTTTGATGTGGTCCGGCTCCACAGATACCATTCCGGCGGGCTGGGCATTGTGTAACGGACAGGACGGCACTCCCGACCTGACCGACCGCTTCATCCTCGGGGCGGGGAAAACCTACCAGCCCGGCACGACCGGCGGCGCGGCCACAGTCACCCCCAGCGTCGCCGCCCGAAGCGCTCATGCAGGGATTGCCGTTCAAAACGCAGCCCTTTCCATCTGGACCGGAGCCGCAGGTACCGGAATCGGCATTCAAGGCACGACGCTGGACGGAAATACCTTGCCGAGCCATGCACACACCTCTATCCAGCCATCTGAGTATAGAGACAACGGGTGGGGTGATAGCGGCAATATAACATTTAGAGGCCCTACACAAAAAAATGGTGGCTATACGGGCAACTCATGGGCACACGCCCACGGCGTTTCCGACCCCGGCCATGCCCATGCGGTCGGATCATCAGAGCATAACCACGGCGTCACCGACAGCGGACATACTCATGCCCTTACGGCACAGGCCATCAGTACAATGCCTCCCTATTATGCCCTGTGCCTCATCATAAAACTGTGAGGTAGCTATGCAGTCAGAAAAAGAAAAGAGCACTGAAATCCCCGGGTGGACGTATACCTACGCCACCACAGACGATGGCCGCAGGTTTCGGCTTGCACAGGGTCCCTGTGAGCATTTCCCCCGGGTGGAATATCTGGATGCCCCTCATTTGATGCCGAGCCACTCCCTCTCCATGACACATTCGCATGGTTTGTTTGGAAAATGAGAAACCAGCTCCGCTCCGGCGGAGCTTTTTCTTAAAAAAACAATAAAATCAACAAGAAACGACTTGCAAACCTCTCTAAAAAGAGCGAACACACGACCACTCCGAAAGGGTAAATCAAATAAATCAAAGAGGTTGTAAGATGTTTGAAGTTGCTTACGAGGTCATTGGGCGGAATGGCCAGCTGCTCTGCAAGCGGCGGTCGTTCAAGACGGAAAAGGCAAGGGAGCGATTTGTGGCCAGACTGGTCAAGAGCGACAACTTTTACCGCATCATTGCGTATGCCGGATAAGGGAGAAAAACATGAGCAAGCACACTGTCTGCCTCGTTGAAAACGCCGCCGCCCGGTGCCATACGCCCTTTCTGCGTCACGTCATCGAAAATATGGGCATGCGTGTCCTGACAATAGGCGACTCTGGCGAAGACCGTATGGAAATCATCATCGCCTGCATCCGTGAATCCGATGCCGTACTCATCACGGGCAAACCGGATACGGAGATGGCCGTGGTTGCGGGAGCGGCCTATGCTTTGGAGCGCCCCGTCATCTACCTGTGCTCCGCCGATGATCTCACCAGTCCCAACGTGACCGCCGCCGCAAGCAAAATCATCTTTGATTCCAGCGAGGTGCTTGCCGAACTGCAGGCAACTCTCCATCCCTGAATTCTGCCGCATGGTACCGGGGAGCCATCCCCGGCACCACGCAAAAAAACAATAAAATCAGCAAGAAAAGACTTGCAACCTTTGGCCGAAAGAGCGAACACACACTCACGGCAACGATGAATCATAAATTAAAACATGAGGTTGCAAAATATGAATCGCTCTTTCGGAATCGAACTTGAAATCGCCAACATCACCCGCGAGACTTCATGAATGCGCGACAGCACCAAGCGAGCCGCCATGTGGGACGGCAACGTCATCCGCACTTGTAGCCCGGAGGCCCACGTCGAAGACCGTATCCGTAAGGGATTTCTAACAAGGATTGAATAAAGAATAGTCCGACTATAATGGTCGTGTAGTATAAACAAAATTGACCTATGCACTAGGTGTTTTTTATTGCATAAGGTGTATATGAAGTTACTATAGAATTTATGCGATTTAACAGATCACAAAATCCTGAAAAAACTTCTTCGTCACGTTGACTCATAATATAACTGGAGAAAATTTCCTTCCCGTAATTTTTTTGAGGAGAAAACTCCTTTTCTTTTAAGCAAAATGTCTTTCCATCAATTTTATGATTCCGTATTTCTTCAGGGAATAGCTGCTCAATTTCGCATTCTTCCAAGTTATCAACAAGGTCGTTAGTAACAATGTATATATTCATCTCCTCTTTTAACTTAATCCAAAGATTGTTTTTTAATTCATGGATCCGTTCTTTTGCGAATTTTGTAATAAACTTTTTTAATGGTCTATTACTTTCCAATTCGTTGTCGAACAATAAGATTATTGGTTTCTGAGGATATATTCCAATATTTGAAAAATATTCAAAATAATTAGGATAAGTATCTTTTTCCATTGAAATAAAATAATTACAGATACTTCCTAAATTATCTCCTCCATCATGAAGGCCTAAAAAATATTTTATTCTCTTTGTTCTCTTAAAAAAATATATGTAAAACTTAAATTTGTCGTTTACTTCTTTTTCTATAAGGTTTGGATATGATGCATGTAGAGTTTTAAGTGCAGCTTTTAAGTATCGAATATCTGTTTTCCCTTCTGTCATAATTATCGGATAATCATTACAATAAAAATACTTATAAAATAAAAAACGCTGAAATTCTCTTTCTCGCCCGGTAAGTGTTTTTAAGGTATGTTTTTCGCCATTTAGTTTGTTATTGTACAAAGCTAATTGATTTATAAAGGAAAAACGTCCTTCTAATTGATTAAGTGTCCCATCTTTCCCATCAATAGAAAACGTGCCTTTAACGTATAAGGCATGCGCCATAGCTCTTGTTTTTCGATAATATTCTTGAGAAACATTTAAATTTTTATTAACGATCAGTCCTGTTACAGTTTGGCGCGAGTCTTTAAATAGTAGTCTTGTTTTTTTATCATTTATATGAAATCCTGAATGTTCAATTTCTTTTTTTAATTCATCGATAAAATTTTTATATGATTCTATAAAATGCTTATCATTTGTTGAAAACGATAAATCATCGGCATATCTTGTATAATCTAATTTATATTTTTTAGCTATTTTTAATAGCCTATTATCTAATATTCGGCAGATGAAATTTGTAATAATAGGCGAAGTAGGAGCCCCTTGTGGCAGCCCCCCTTTATAACAGGTTAACTGCGCAAGTACAGTTGCAACTTCTAGTGGAAGCGTAAGGTACTTATTTTTTAAAAAAAAGCCTCTCACTCGGCCAAAGTGGAAGCTATCAAAAAAATTTTGAAGATCAATATTCAAAATATATCTTTTATTTCTATGAATCGTCGCATTAGTGATAATGCTTTTATTTTTCTCAAAGCCATGAGAAATATTTGTTTTGATACCATATTTTTTTTTAATTGTTTCTTGGTATTTAATAAGATTCTGCAACAATTTTATTTGAACGAACTTCAAATCACCTGTTGGTGCACTAATTTCTCGGTCTTCTCCACATTTTTTAGGAATTTTAAATGGCTTATAATAACTATCAGTTTTTTTAATGTACAAAATATAAGTCAGTCTTCCTCTTGAAATTTCAAGGAAATCTGCTAAATCGTTTCTCGAAGTAAGTTCATAAATTTCCTTCATAGCGGACTCTTTAAAAAAATGAAGCGCATGGCAACTCATTATGCGTGTAACGTCTGTTCTGGCGTTATCGTTCGCTTAGCTGATAAAAGCAAGTGCTCTCACCATTTTTGTCAAGGCTCGCGAAGCACGGGCCCAAAATCTTGCCATGCGCTCTTTCTTGCAATTAGACTATTTTCTTGAAATATTCAACACACTGAGAGCAAATGCCATCGCCCATGGCGAACCATTGACAGTGCGGTCGTTTTGCCGCAGACTGAACTTCCCTAATCTTACGAGGCGTAACCGTAGCCTTTTGCCAGTCCCAAGCTGGCGGACAATGACGGCTTTTTTTGTATCTTGCCACCAGTGCATCCTTTTTTCAGGATGCGGTTACATATTGGCAAGGCAACGTCCGGGTGTCCGTGAGGCCCCGGCGGTTCGTAAGACCGGGGAGCGTTGTCTTGCTTTTTTGTTTTCAATCCCAATCTTACGAGGTGCCTTATGTCCAGACTTCTTGAACAATTGACCTCCATTGAAATGAAGGTTCGCCTTGCCGCCGAACTCATTGAGATTGTCAGCAACGGCAAAGTGGCCAATGTGGACGGTGTAAGCCTAGTGATGGCCGAAGCCGCCGACGCTCTCACCGCGCTGGTTGATGACCTCCGCGCTCTGGAGGCTGCCCATGCCTAGGCTCATCCCCCTGTTCTTTCCCGTCTGGAACTTCGCCTGCTGCGCGGCCCCGTACATGGAAGCTATCCGCCACATCCGCCGGACCTACGCCCATGACCCGAAACGGGAGGCCGCGCTTGTCGGCAGCGTATTCGATCAGCATAACGAACTTTCGGCCGTCTACTCGCGGCAGCCGTCCCCGGCAGAACTGCAGGAAGCGGTGGAACAGATCCGGCCCCGGCAGGCGGTGTGCCATGGATGATCGTGTTTCCCCCGTCGGACCGCTGGCCGGGGCCGTAGTGTCCGAGCTGCTGATGCCGTTCATGGTGTACGCCGACATGTTGAAGGCATCGGGTTCCCCGGCGCAGAGCAAGATGGTCTGGGCGCTGCTGGAACAGCTTGACCGCAAGCTGCTGGCCATGCTCATCGACATCCACCGGCAGGCCCCGAGCATCTGGCTGCGCTATCCTGACGCATGACTTCATAGATTACTCCGTTCCGCCCGGTTCGTCCGAGCGGAACGGAAAGAAGAGTATCACTGCCCGCTTGCCGCTTCGTTCCCGGTATTCTGCCCGGAGCCTTCTTCCGCGTTGCCTTCCAGAAGCAGCTTGGCCGTCAGACGCCGGTTCAGACGGCGTTCCTCAGCCAGTTCAGCCTCCCGCTCTCTCAGCTTTTCTTCCAGCGCCCTGACCTTTTCCGCCGTATCCTGTTCGCCGGCCTGTCCCGCGACAAGTTGCAACAACGTCTTGTTGGTGCCGGCGGCGTCGCGTGCCATCAGTTCGACAGCCTGCTGGATTGTCTGCAACGGTACGGGCTGATCCAGCGGCACATCCTGTCCGATGAACATCGGCCCTTCTTCAAAATACAGCCATTGCCGCGACAGGCGCGGGTAGAGCTCGAGGATGCGCGGCAGAAGCGGCCACAGGTTGTCCTGCCGCTTTTCGTTCAGGTAGCCCTGAAAGGTCCGTTGCGGCATGCCAAGGGTCTTGGCCATTTCGCTTTGCGAGGTGCCCATCTTGGAAATCGCAATTCTAACTCGTTCAAACAACTGCATAACTTTATATATTGCGTTTTAACGCTTACTTTGGGCTTGACCATGCGCTAGAAACTAGCTAATCATACTCAACAAGACAATTACTCTATCAATGTTTTTCAGGTAGCAGGAAAGAACCATGACCGCAACGACCACCGCCGACCGTCGAAGGATTATCGAGTTGAAGTTGTGGATGGAAGACCACGACATCACCGTCAAGGCCACATCCGAATATCTGGGCTGGGCCTTTGCAACCACACGGTACAATCTCATGGTTGCCTCGGAACCCAAACGCCGGGAAAAGCTGCTGGCCCTTGGCTTTCCCTCCGAACTGCTGCCGCCCCCCTCCCCGCCGCGGGGAAGGCCGCGGTTTCCGGGGGTACAGCACCAGCATTCCGCCGCACCAGAAACGGACCCCCATCCTGTATCTGACTAACCTGTTTTTCTGTCCGGAACCACGCAATTCCTTCATCGCAATTTGAAAAGGGATTTTCGCATGAAGTC
>ERZ791883.1268-NODE-1268-length-22531-cov-4.706531_pt1 | contig 22531 bp, 16 predicted proteins | sample MGYA00510160_ERZ791883 | MGnify/ENA primary metagenome ERZ791883 (study PRJEB30046, sample SAMN00792072) | human gut metagenome | study: EMG produced TPA metagenomics assembly of the A metagenome-wide association study of gut microbiota in type 2... | reverse complement strand
ATGATAAAGAGTATGTCGACGGATTCGTCTCCAACAGACCTTAGCATGAACAATCTTCCGATATGTTTACTCTTTTTCCCCATTTTTTAATATAGTTCGTGATGTTTCTGAGAGAATGTTTTCGCTTTCTTGTTTGCGGATTGATGATTTTTTCAATAATTTGCCACTATTTATCAGTAAGGTTAGTTGAGCATCGTTTCATGGCCTTAACTGACTGTTAGTCATAAAGTTACGAAATACATTTCAATTAACATGCTGATTTAAAATATATTACACGCTTATATAACATTAATACTTCGTTAAAATTTTATTCAATCCGTTGAAAATAAATAAGTTAGTTAACAGAATTTAGTACAATAAAATAGGTCAAGCAGCTGATTTTCAGTAACTTTAATGACAATTAATCACACATTAAAGCGATGCAGAAAACAGCACTTGACCGATATGAGGAAATCGTAGTCGAAGCCTTGAGATGTTGTTCGGCGAAGTTACGCAAAAGTTTCCAGGCAGCCTTCATCCAAACGATGATTTTGTATATGGTTTTACCGCGAAAAATAAATTTCACGCAGATGGAACGTTACTCGGAGAGTTGCGGGCAGCGGTTCCGTCAGCTCTATGAGCGCGATTTCGACTGGATGGAGTTCAACACGCAGCTCATGCGGCGGCGGTTGGGCAGCGGTTTGCGAAAAGCTGTCGCCATAGACGCCAGCTATATCTCGAAAGCGGGGAAAAAGACTCCCTATATCGGCAAGTTTTGGTCGGGCAGTGCCGGAGCGATGAAACGTGGGCTTGAAATACTTGGTATCGGCATTGTCGATGTGGATATGCGTGACTGTATGATGTTACGAGCGGTGCAGACTCCTGACAAGACGGCATTGCAGGACAAGGGCGAAGATTATAATCTTGCGGACTGGTATCTTGATGTACTGCGCGAACATCGTGAGCGTCTGCTCGCGATAACACGATATGTCGTGGCCGACGCATGGTTCTCAAAAGCGCGCGGTTTGTCAAGGAATTGTGCGACATGGGGTTTCATCTGATAAGCCGTCTGCGCGATGATGCCGCCCTGTGGTATGCACACAACGGTGTGCGTACCGGCAAAAGAGGCCGTCCGAGGGTCAAGGGTGAGAAAATCGATTTTGAAAACCTTGACCTTTCCCGTTGTGAGACACTGGACATCGAAGGCGGCAGGGCGTATGTACTGAATGCATATTCGACTGCCATGAAGCGCAATATCCGGATTGTCGTGCACTTTCCCGATACCGAAGGCCGGAAGATATATTTCTCGACAGACCTGCAGATGACCGGTCGCGACATCATCGATTTCTACCGCACCCGCTTTCAGATAGAGTTTTGTTTCCGCGACTCCAAACAGTTTACCGGGTTGAACCATTGCCAGGCCAGAGACCTGCGAAAGCTCGACTTCGCTTTCAATGCCTCGCTCGCATCGGTAAACATCGCAAAGGTAATCCGTAGCGGACACTATCCGACACTGTCAATCGGCCTGCTAAAATCCTATCTGACCAATATTTATATGCTCAGACGATTTTTTGTAAGGTCCGGTCTGCGACCGAACAGAACTTTAAATGCTAAACTTGTCAATGAACTCTTTGGCCTTGTGGCTGATGCCGCTTAGCCGATAGCTTTTTTTTAACGAACTATTGTATTTAAGCGAAACAATGGCGCACTGCTCGTTTTTTCGGCAGATCCGACAGCAATTTTTATCGGATGCGATTTGTTGTTTGAAGAAAAAAGTGCTATGTTTGCACATATTCTACAACCCCGACAAATTGATTCCGGCGGCTAAAGCCGAGCAAAGCACTCATAATGAGATCTTTGAAGCGCTAAAACAGTCATAGGATACATACATAACCCTCAATATGTCATACGCTATAACCGAAGTGAAAGTGAACAAACCGCTGCACGTGCTGGCGGAGGAGGCGATCAAAAAGATGATCGTGCTTCCCGAATACCAGAACGGCAAACTGCTGCCCAACGAGATCGAACTCGCACGCAGCCTAAATATTTCGCGTAACACACTGCGCCAAGCCATCAACAAGATGGTCTTCGAAGGACTGCTCTGCCGTCGCAAAGGGTACGGCACATGGGTCGCCAAAAAAACCATCACGGGCGGTGTGAAAAACTGGCTGAGCTTCTCGCAGGAGATGCAACAGCTGGGTATTCAAGTCAAAAACTACGAGCTGCATATATCTATGGAACAGCCCGATGAAAACGTCCGCCGGTTCTTCGGCATGGGAGAGGGTATAAACGAGCTCTGCCTGAAGCTGGAACGCGTAAGGGGGCACGCCGAATATCCGTTCGTGGTCTTCATCTCCTATTTCAACCCCAAATTTCCGATCAGCAGCGACGACAACTTCGCCAACCCGCTCTACGAACTGCTCGAGAAACAATACGACATCGTCGTACACACCTCCGTCGAGGAGATTTCGGCCCGGCTGGCCGGAAAACGGGTCGCTTCGAAGCTGCGCATTCCGGAGAACGACCCGATCCTGATCCGCCGCCGCTTCGTCTACGATATCAAAGGCGTACCCGTCGAATACAACATCGGCTACTACCGCGCCGACAGTTTCACCTACACGATCACGGCCGAGCGATAGCCGCACAATAGAGCTCTGACAGCCGTTTCAGGCTGTTTTCCACGTCGGAAGGAGGCCTCCTTCCGACTTTTTTCATCCCCGGGCCAAAAAAAGTGCCAAACTATTTTGTATTTACAAAATATGTTACTTTATTTGCACAAACAATGATATGTATGAACATATATAATAATATAGGATATACCATGTACAGAAAATCAGACAGTTTCCTGGCTCCCGTCCAGGCGGCCGAAACACCGGCGGGCGAATACGAACTCTACCCGGCATTTGAGATCGGAGATGAGATATACAGCCGCATCGAGGTGCTCGCGGAGCGGATCGCCGCAGAAAAAAGCGTCGTCATCGACGGTTACGAAGGCATCCTGTGGGAAAAATTCATCGGAACGCTGGTCCGCGCCCTCGAGTCGCAGGGCCGGAAGGTGACGGCCATTCCCGTGGCCGGTGCGCTGAAGAGCGAGACGGAGATCGACACGCTGATCGCCCCCTTCATGGGCGAGGAGGATTCGATTTTCGGCCGCATGACCGACCTGTTGCTGATCGACTTCTTCGACCGCACAGCGCTTCGGCAGCTCAGCCCTGACGCCGAGGCCGACATCACCCTCCTTTACGGTTGCGGCGCCGCGCTGGCGGAGTGGAAAGGCCCGCTCGTGTATGTCGACCTGCCCAAGAACGAACTCCAGTTCCGCATGGCGGCGGGAGCGGCCTTCAACGTCGGCACGACGCGCCGCATGGACGCCCGGGAGTCCTACAAGCGCTGTTATTTCATCGACTGGCCGATTCTCGACGCCTACAAGGGCGCGCTGATCCCCCGCATCGACTGGATCGTCGACGAGCAACGCATCGACGCCTACACGTTTATGAGCGGCGACGCCCTGCGCGAAGGTCTGCGGCGCATGTGCCACAGCAGTTTCCGCGTCCGCCCGTGGTTCGCTCCCGGCGTGTGGGGCGGCACCTACCTGCGCGACCACATCCGGGGTCTCAACCGCGAAGCGCCGAACATGGCCTGGTCGTATGAACTGATGGCGCTCGAAAACGGAATCATGTTCAAACATAAGGACACGCTGCTCGAAGTGTCGTTCAGTTTCCTGATGTCGTACGGCTACCGCGAGGTGCTGGGACATTGCGCCGAGGATTTCAAGGAGGATTTCCCGATCCGCTTCGACTTCCTCGACACGATCGACGGCGGCAACCTCTCGATCCAATGCCACCCGCGCCCGGAGTACATCCGTTCGCGGTTCGGCAAACCCTACACGCAGGACGAGACCTATTATATCCTGCGCGCGACAGACGACGCGCACGTCTACCTGGGTTTTCAGGAAGGCGTACAGAAAGCGCCCTTCACCGCTGCGCTCGAAGAGAGCCAGCGCACCGGAAAGGCGCTCGACATCAAACAATACGTACAATGCTTCCCGGCCCGCAAACACGAGCTGTTCCTCATCCCCAACGGAACGATCCACGCCTCGGGCGCCGGCAACCTCGTACTGGAGATCAGCAGCGCACCCTATATCTTCACCTTCAAAATGTACGACTGGGTGCGCCTCGACATCGACGGCCGCCCCCGTCCGATCAACATCGAGCACGGACTGAACAACGTCCGCTTCGAACGCAACGGCAAGGTGGTTCCGGAGACGCTCATCAGCAAACCGAACGTCATGGAGCGCAACGAAAGCTATACGCAGGAGCACCTGCCCACACATCCCGACCACTTCTACGACGTGCACCGCTACCGCCTGCACGACGCGCACAGCCTGACGATCGACACCGGCAACCGCTGCCACGTCTGGATGGTCGTCGAAGGTTCCGGCGTCGAGGTCGAGACCGCCGACGGACGCAGGGAGCGTTACAACTACCTCGAAACGTTCATCATCCCGGCAGCCGCAGGCTCCTACACGCTCTACAACGTGTCGGGAGGCGACCTGCTGATGGTCAAAGCCTTCGTGAAGGACTCCTACAAGCTGTAAACAGAATTCCAACCCAAAACCCGAACCATGAATAAAAAACACAGCCTGAGCCGCCTGCTGCCCGTGCTTTTCGGATTCTTCATCATGGGCTTCTGCGACGTGGTAGGCGTGGCGACAAGCTACGTGCAGCAGCATTTCGCGCTCTCGGAAAGCCTCGCGGGACTCATTCCCTCGATGGTCTTCCTGTGGTTCCTGCTGCTGGCCGTGCCGGTGGCCTTCTGGATGAACCGCATCGGCCGCCGCCGCATGGTGATCGTGGGCAACGTCATCACGATCGTCGGCATGCTCACGCCGCTGGCGGATTACTCGTTCGCCGCCTGTCTGGCCGCCTTCGCCCTGCTGGGCATCGGCAACACGATCCTGCAGGTGTCGCTCAACCCCCTGCTGACGAATGTCGTCGACGGACGCGCCCTCTCCAGCTCGCTGACCGCCGGACAGGTCATCAAAGCGGTCTCCTCGTTCAGCGGCCCCTTCATCGCCACCTTCGCCGCCTCGACGCTGGGCAACTGGATCTGGATGTTCCCGATCTTCGCCGGAGCGTCGCTGATCTCGGCGCTGTGGCTGCTGGCCACCCCGATCGAAGAGTCCCCGGCCGAACGCTCGTCGTCGATGGGCGAGGTTTTTTCAGTGCTCCGCGACCGGAAGATCCGGCTGCTCTTCCTCGGCATCGTCGCCATCGTGGGCATCGACGTCGGGCTGAACACACTGGCCCCAAAACTGCTGATCGAGCGGTGCGGCATGCCCCTCGAAAGCGCTGGCTACGGGTCGAGCGTCTACTTTTTCTGCCGGGTGATCGGAGCGTTCACCGGCACGCTGCTGCTGACCCGCCTCTCCGACCGGACCTACTATTTCTCCCACATCCTGCTGGGAATCGCCGTGCTGGGTGCGCTCTACTTCGCACACAGCCGCTACGCCATCCTGATCGCCCTCGGAACGGAGGGATTCGCCTTCTCGAGCATCTTCGCCGTCATCTATTCCCAGGCGCTCAAACACATGCCCGCCCGGGCCAACGAAATCTCGGGACTGATGATAACGGGCGTCTTCGGCGGTGCCGTCGTACCGCCCCTGATGGGCTTGCTGACCGACGCCGTGGGCTCGCAGGCCGGTTCGCTGGCCGTGCTCACCCTCTTCGCACTCTACCTGCTGGGCTGCGGCCTGATGATCCGATCCGAAAAAACCGAAAACCATGTATCAGCACGATGACAGAACGGTCGTAACGCTCGACGCGGGCGGTACGAACTTCGTATTCGGGGCCATGCGGGGCTGTGAGTTCATCACCGAGCCCCTTTGCCGGCCTTCGAACTCCCACGACCTGGACCTGTGCCTGCGAACCCTCGTCGAAGGGTTCCGCGAGGTGATCTCCCGGCTCGACACACCTCCCGTGGCAATCAGCTTCGCATTCCCGGGACCGGCCGACTATCCCCACGGGATTATCGGCGGCAACCTGCCCAACTTCCCGTCGTTCCGCGACGGCGTAGCCCTCGGGCCGTTCCTCGAGATGAAATTCGGCATCCCGGTCTTCATCAACAACGACGGCAACCTCTTCGCCTACGGCGAGGCCATGGTCGGGGCGCTTCCGTGGGTCAATGCACAACTGGCCGCCGCCGGATCGCAGAAACGCTACCGCAACCTGCTGGGCGTGACACTCGGAACGGGATTCGGCTGCGGCGTGGTCATCGGCGGGGAGCTGTTGCTGGGCGACAACGCCTCGGGCGGCGACGTGTGGTGTTTCCGCAACGGCAAGCATCCCGAATACATCATCGAGGAGAGCGTCAGCATCCGGGCCGTAAAACGCGTCTACGCCGAGCGTTCGGGCGACACGGCCGACCTCACTCCGAAAGATATCTACGACATCGCCAAAGGCATGCGCCCGGGGAACGCCGCAGCGGCCCGGGAGAGTTTCGCCGAGCTCGGACGCGCGGCAGGCGACACGCTCGCCGCAGCCGCAACCATCGTCGACGGCATCATCGTCATCGGCGGCGGACTGACCGGCGCGGCGGAGTTTTTCGTTCCGGCGATGCTGGAAGAGATGCGCAGTCCGCTGAAGATGATGAACGGCACCTCTTTCTGTCGCATGCAGACCGAAGTGCTGAACCTCGACGACGAGGCGTCGCTCCGACGGTTCGTCTCCAACGGAGGACGGCCGCTGAAGGTCTACGGGTCGGAAAAGGTCGTACTGTACGACGCCGGCAAGCAGATCGGGGTGACCGTCAGCCGGCTGGGAGCCAGCCGTGCCGTCTCCGTCGGCGCCTACGTCTACGCGCTCAACCACATCGGACAAACAGAATCCATTTGAACGAGATACAAACTAACCAAATACTTGCAATGACCATGAAACAAAAACAACTTGACTTCCGCAGAGGACGGGCCATCCGGAACTTCGCCGCCCTTGTCTGCCTTCTGCTGCTGGGCGTCTCCGGAGTCCGGGCCCAGAGCCGGTACGAAGTTTCGGGCGCAGTCACGGACCGCAATGCACAACCCGTTGCGGGAGCCTCCATCGTGGAGAAGGGAACCAACCGCGGTACGGTCACCTCGGCCGACGGCAGCTACACGATCCGCGTATCGTCGGACAAGGCCGTGCTGGTCTATTCGTTCTTCGGGTGCAAAACCCAGGAACTCGCCGTCGCAGGCCGCACACGGATCGACGTCACGCTGCAGGAGGATGCGATCGCCCTCGAAGAGGTCGTCGCCATCGGCTACGGCTCGATGAAGAAATCCGACCTTACGGGAGCCGTCTCGTCGATCAAATCGGAACTGCTCGAAAACAAACCCATCGCCTCGTTCGACAACGCCCTGCGCGGCCAGATAGCCGGTGTGCAGGTACGCCAGAACGACGGACAGCCGGGGGGGGGTGCGTCGATCCGCATCCGCGGCACGAGCTCGATCAACGGCACCAACGAACCGCTCTACGTGATCGACGGCGTGCCCCTGATCAGCGAATCGGTGACCGAGGGGCAAGGGCTGGTCATCAATCCGCTGTCGAGCCTCAGCACCAATGACATCGAGTCGATCGAGGTGTTGAAGGACGCCTCGGCGACCGCCATTTACGGAGCCCGCGGCGCCAACGGCGTCATCCTCGTCACGACAAAGAAGGGCCGCGAACAGCGCGGCGAGGTGCGTTTCAGCGCCACCCTCTCGCTCCAAACCCCCGAGCAGGCCTACACGATGCTCGACGGCGCACAACTCGCGCAGCTGGGCAAGGAGGCGTACGAGAATGCCGGCATGTCCGTTCCGGCCTATTTCCAGGACCCCAAGTCGGTGGTGACGCGCACCAACTGGCTGGACGAGATCTTCCGCACGGCCATTACGCAGAACTATCAGGTGAATTTCGGCGGCGGATCGAAGAAGGTCACCTACAACTTCTCGGCCGGTTATTTCAACCAGGAGGGCATCCTCATCAACACCGATTTCAACCGTTACACGTTCCGCGGGCAGGTGGCGGCCGAGATCAACAAGTACATCAGCTTCGGCAGCACAATGGGTTACTCGCAGGTGCAGTCCGAGGGTTACGGAAACGCCGACCAGTCGTTGAGCCTGATCTCCATGGCCTACGACATGAACCCGGCGCTGCCCGTGTACGACGCCGAAGGCAACTACACCTTCCGCAACAACCTCTCCTCGTCGACGGGCGTCTACGGCGGCAACCCCGTCGCCACGGCCCGCAAAGCCGACATGCAGAACCGCCAGAACCGCTTTACGGGCAACATCTATACCGACCTGAAGTTCCTGGGCGACGACCGGCTGGTGTTCCGCACGCAGTTCGGCGTGGACGACATCTTCAGCATGGACCGCATGTTCCTGCCCAATGACCTGGCGGTGGCGGTGGACGGCCCCGGCAAAGGCAACGTCGCCACGTTCAACACCAAAACGTGGGTTTGGGAGAACACCCTTACCTACAAGAACACCTGGGGCAAGCACAACCTCTCGGCCATGATCGGACAGACAGCCCAGAAATTCACCCAGACCGTCTTCCGGCTGGGCGTGAAGAACTTCGAGGACAACCGCCTCGGCTACCACGACCTGAGCGTCGGCAAGGATGTCTGGCTCAACCAGACAACCGATTCCGAGTGGGCGATGCTCTCCTACATCAGCCGCATCCACTACTCGTTCGACAACCGCTACCTGTTCACCTTCACCGGCCGCGTGGACGGCTCGTCGAAATTCGGTGCCAACCACAAATACGGCTTCTTCCCCTCGGGAGCCTTCGCATGGCGCATCTCGGAGGAGAAATTCATGAAGGATGTGAAGAGCGTCTCGAACCTCAAACTGCGCCTGAGCTACGGCGTAGTGGGCAACGCGGGCATCGCGCCCTACCAGTCGCAGGGTACGCTGGTTTCGGTGAAACCGCCCTTCGGCGACGGCGTCGCCAGCGGCGGACTGGCCCCGCTGACGCTGCCCAACGCCGACCTGGCGTGGGAGTCGACCTCGCAGTTCGACGCGGGCATCGACATCGGCCTGTTCGACAACCGGCTGAGCATCACCGCCGACTACTACCGCAAATACACCACCGACCTGCTCTACGCAGTCGACCTGCCGATGTACTCGGGCTACATGTTCTCGATGCGCAACCTGGGCGACCTGAGCAACCGCGGTTTCGAGTTCTCGGTGACGGGCGTTCCCGTGACGACGCGCCATTTCAACTGGACGTCGACCTTCAACATCGACACCAACGTCACCCGCATCGAAAAACTCAACATCGCCGAGGGCCAATCGGCCGGTACGGGCGTAACCCGCATGGTGGTCGGCGACAAGCTGAACAACATCTGGGGTTACAAGACCAACGGCATCGCCCAACTGGACGAAGACCTGACGCAGGTGGCACAGCTGCCCAACCGTCCGATGGTGGCCGGCGAGCAGAAATACCAGGACATCAAAAAGGACGGCATCATCGACCTCAACGACGAGGTCATCCTGGGCAACCTCGCCCCGAAATTCTCGTTCGGGTTCAACAACAGCTTCTCGTACAAGAACTTCAACCTGAACCTCTTCCTGGAGGGCACCTACGGCAACGACGTAATCAACTACACGCGCAAGGAACTGGAGTCGATGGACGGTTCGTACAACAACATCACCACGGTACTCGACCGCTGGACACCGCAGAACCCCGGCGGAAAACTGCCCCGTGCCGACGCCGTGTCTAACTCGTCGGGCTTCTCCGACCGCTGGGTCGAGGACGGCAGCTACCTGCGCATCCGCGACCTGACGATCGGTTACACGATTCCCCGCAAGTCCCTGCGCGGTATCGCCAGCATCAATGTGTTCGTGTCGTTCGAAAACCTCTACACCTTCACCAAATACACGGGCAACGACCCCTCGATCGGCGGCGGCATCGACCAGAACCTCTATCCCACGTCGCGGAAATATTCGCTGGGCGTCTCGATGACTTTCTAAGCTACTGACCAATAATGATTACGAAAATGAAAAACAGATTCATTCATACGATTTTCGGCCTGTCGCTGGGGCTCGCATCCTGCAACGGGTTTCTCGACGAAGTGCCCCTGTCGAACGTGACGGACAAGAATTACTACACCACCGAATCGGACGCCGAAGGCGCCGTCAACGCCATTTACGAGACGGTGGGCATCGGTTCGGTCAGCCAGTGGCAGGGCACGGGCAATGCGAACACCCCCTACGGAGGCGTTTTCTACAACGACTTCTGGCTGTCGCAGGACCTCTTCTCGGACAACGCCCTCCACGACAACTGGCTCTACGCCAACTTCGACAATTTCAGCCTTCCGGAGACCGACGGCAAGGTCAAAACGCTGTGGTACGCCTTCTACCGGGCCATCAACACCGCCAACATCGCCATCGACCGGATTCCGGCCATCGACATGGACCCCGACAAGCGCGATCACCTGGTGGGCGAGGCCCGCTTCTGGCGCGGCCTGCTCTATGCCGAAATGGTCAAAATGTGGGGCGACATGCCGCTGCGGCTGAAGCCCAGCGAATCGGTCGACGAACTGTTCGGCGTGGAGCGCACGGACCAAGTCGCCGTACTCGGCACGGTGATCGAAGACCTGCAGTTCGCCATCGACAACCTGATGGACAACTACCGGTCCGGCTACGGACGTGCCGACGTGCTGATGGCCAACGCCGTGATGGCGAAGGCATACCTGATCAAGGCCACCCGGACGCACGACGCTGCCGACTATCAGGCTGCCGCCGACTACGCCTATGAAGTAATCAAAACCGGGAAATACGACCTCTTTCCCGATTTCGCCGACAACTTCGTCATCAGCAAAAAGCACGGCATCGAATCGGTCGTGTCGATCAACTACGGCGGCGACGACCTCTGGAAATCGCAGTTCAACGTCTCGCTGCTGCCCGCGGAGATTCGCCAGAACAGTCCCGGCGGCAACGAGGGCCCCTCGAACGCCAATTCGTGGATCGTTCCGACGGAGAACCTCTACAAGTCGTTCGCCGAGGGCGACACCCGGCGCGACGCGACGATCATGAAGGACTTCACCTACAGCGACGGATCGACCCTCGTCTTCGCGGAGAGCGCCAAGTATCCCTATTATTTCTGCAAGTTCTGGGACCGCGAGGCAGAGCCCAACGGCCAGAACTCGGACCAGAACTACCCCTACATGCGTTATTCGGAGTTGCTGCTGATCTACGCCGAGGCGCTGAACGAAGTGCACGACGGTCCCACGACCGAGGCTTACGACGCCATCAACAAGGTCCGCGACCGGGCCTTCCAGGACAACGGCTCGGGCGATCACGACCTGAAGAACCTAGACTACGCCGGATTCCGCAAGGCGGTGCTCGACGAGCGCCGCTGGGAACTGGCGCTCGAAGGTTCGCGCTGGTTCGACCTCGTGCGCCTCTCGACGGATTTCGCCGGCGAGGTGAAACGCGCCAAACCCGCCGCCTACGTTGCCGGCAAGCACAAGCTCTTCCCGATCCCGCAGTACGAGCGGCTGCTGAACAAGAAGATCACGCAGAACGACGGGTATTAACGAAATAATTCGAAATCGATGAAAACGATAATCAGCATACTGGCCCTCGCGGCACTCTGTCCCCTGACGGGCCGGGCGGCGCAGAACAACATCGCCCCGCAGGCGCATGCCACCGTTTCGGACTCCTTGGGCGGGCAATACGGCGCCGAAGGACTGAACGACGGGGTGATCCGCTACGACGGACGCGGCGAATGGGCCTGCCAGGGGGCCGTGGCCTCATGGGGCGTGATGCACATGCCGTGGGCGCAACTGGAATGGGACGAGGAGGTGACCATCGAGCGCGTGGTGCTCTACGACCGCGTATCGCCCGAAGAGCATCTGGCCGGAGGCACGCTCCGCTTCAGCGACGGTTCGGAAGTCAGCGTAACGGGGATTCCCAACGATGGAAGCCCCCGGAGCGTGGCGTTCACTCCCCGAAAGGTGAAATGGATGCGCTTCGAAGCGACCGACGGCGCGGGCAAAAACATCGGCCTCTCGGAGATCGAGGTCTTCCCGGCCCGGAACGAACGGACCTCCTACGTGGAGTGGGTCGATCCCTGGATCGAGACCACGCGCGGCCGCTGGTTCTTCTGCACCCCTGCGGCACGCCCGATGGGCATGGTGGCGGCGCACGCCTTCACCCGCAACAAGAACCAGGGCGGCGGCGGTTACAACTACAACTTCCCCGACATCCTGGGATTCACACAGGTCAACGACTGGATGGTTGCCGGGCCCAACGTCATGCCCGCCGCGGGCGACGTGGACCCGATGCAGGGCATGACCGGGTGGAAATCGCCTTTCAGCCATGAGAGCGAGATCATCCAGCCGGGTTACCACCGGCTTTACCTCGACCGTTACAACGCCTGGGTCGAATATACGGCGACGGACCGCGCGGCGCTCTACCGCGTGAACTACACGAAAGGCGAGCAGGGCAAACTGCTCGTGGACGTGGGCAGCACGCTGGGCAACTGTTCGATGAACCGGGCCACGCTCTACCGCATGAGCGACACGGTGATCCTCGGCGAACTGATGACGACGGACCGCTTCTGGGGCGGACCCGACAGCATCGCGCTATTCTTCGTGCTGGAGTGCAACCGGCCCTTCACGAGCGCCGACGGCTGGAACGAGAAGGGCGTAATACCTTGCGCGGAAGCCATCGCGGGCGATCAGGCGGGCATAGTGCTCAACTTCGATCTGAAGGAGTCCGGCGAGGTGCTCTTCAAAATCGGCATGTCGTACACGAGTCTGGAAAACGCCGTGGGCAACCTGAAAGCGGAGCTCGACGGATGGGATTTCGACGCCGTACGCGGCGAGACGCAGGCCGTCTGGAACGAAATGCTGGGCCGCATGGCCGTCGAAGGCGGCAGCGAGGCACAGCGGATCAAATTCTACACCGACCTGTGGCACGTGCTGCTGGGGCGTCACAAAATCAACGACGTGAACGGCTGGTATCCCGACTACACGGGTGGGAAATACGTGGATAAACGCACGCCCAACCCGATGAAACTGCGCCGCGTGGAACTCGATGCGAACGGCGCGCCGAAATTCAACATGTACGGCTTCGACGGCATCTGGCTCACGCAGTGGAACCTCAACGTCCTCTGGGGGCTGGCATGGCCCGAGATCATGGACGATTTCACGGCCTGTCTAGTGCAGTATGCCGACAACGGCGGCCTGCTGCCGCGCGGAGCCTGCGCGGGAGGCTACTCGTTCATCATGACAGGATGTCCGGCGACCAGCATGCTGGTAAGCGCCTATATGAAGGGTATCATGAAGAAAACCGACCCGCTGCACGCCTATGAAGCGATCAAACGCAACCACCTGCCGGGCGGCATGATGAGCCACGAGAGCGCCGACGACCTGAAATTCTACATCCGCAACGGCTGGTGCCCCGAAAATGCGGGCAAGACGCTCGAATGGGCGTTCCAGGACTGGGGCCTGAGCCGCATGGCGGCGCGTCTGGGCAAGAAGGCCGACGCCCGGGAGTTCGAACGCCGCGCCCACGGATGGACGCCGCTGTTCAATGCCGAACAGGGGTTGATCCTCCCCAAAAAACGGGACGGCGCATGGCTCCACCTCGATCCGCTGAACGGCAAGGGCTGGGTAGAGGCCAACGCCTGGCAGGGAACCTGGTCCGTATCGCACGACCTGCCGAAGCTTGTCGGACTGATGGACGGAGGCGACGTTTTCTGCGACAAATTAAACCACGCATTTGAGCAGGCCCGCCGCTTCGATTTCCTCTTCGAGTACGGCGACGGCGGTTACGTGAGCTACGCCAACCAGCCCGGCTGTTCGAACGCCCATCTGTTCACCTACGGCGGCAAGCCCTGGCTCACGCAGTACTGGGTACGCCAGGTCAAGGAGCGCGCCTACGGCGGCATCACCCCCGACAAGGGTTACGGCGGCCACGACGAGGACCAGGGCCAGATGGGCGGCGTGAGCGCGCTGATGGCCGTCGGCCTGTTCAGCGTCACGGGAACCGAATCCGACGTGCCCTATTACGACATCACCTCGCCGATCTTCGACCGGGTGACCATCCGGCTCAACCCCGACTACTACCCCGGGGGCGAGTTCGTCATCACGACGCACGACAATTCGGCCGACAACTGCTACATCCGCCGCGCCGAACTCAACGGCCGGCCGTGGGACTACGCCCAGTTCGACCACGAACAGTTCATCCGCGGCGGCAAGCTCGAGCTGTGGCTCGGCGAGCGGCCCAACATGGAGTGGGGCAAACTCAAATACCTGAATCCGAAACAATAACAACATCCAAAAACTACCGACATGAAAACACCGCATGTTTTCCTGATAACCGCGCTGAGCCTCCTCACGGCAAGTTGCACCAACGAGCTGGAGAGCGGCAAAGACTACCCCGCACTGGCCATGGGCAACGAGACGCTGGTATTCAAAATCGACAAGGTGATGCAGAACGAGACCGACGTAAAACCTTATTTCACCTTCTTCGACGACGTGCAGCTGACGCTGAGCTACAAGGACGGAGAACCTTCGCTGCTGACCTTCAAAGAGACCGGAGCGCCGTTCCGCGTAACCACGAAAGATTACGTGGACGTGGAGTGGGAGATCTACACCGGAAAAAGCCCCTATGAGATTCGCGAGAAAGGGACCGGCGAGGTGATCTGCTACATGACGCGCGACCGCCTGATCACCTTCCCGTTCAAGCTGGGAGCGCCTTCGAACCAATACGAATACCAACTCCTGCCCGTCGGGGACGAGAGCGAAAACCAATAAACGAACCGAAGATGAAACGCTATTACAGATACCTGACCATCGCCGCACTGGCGGCCATCGTCGCGGGATGCATGGAGTTCCTCGCCATCAACCATCCCGAAACGGCCCCCGTAAACACCGGCGTCGACGCCACGTTCGACGTCAAAATCGAGGTAAACAAGGACATCGACATCCGCACGACCCCCGTGGTCGCCATACTGGCTCCCACGGCGTGGAAAATGGCCGAGAACGCCGTCGTCACCTACACGACCAGCGACGGCTCCGGAACGAAGGAGATGCGTCTGGCCGTAGGCACGGACCAGGAGCCCAAAACCAAAGGCCCGTGGTCCGCGGCGCTGAAATCGCGCCTCGGACTGAAAGGCAACTACGAACCCGTGGAGTGGGTGGCCTTCATCGCCACGACCGACCACAACTGGGGCCCTAACGACCAGTTCACGGGAACGGTCACCGTCCGTTTCACCACGGGAAGCGAAAACCTCAAAACCAACCTCGCCTACTTCATCGGCAACACGCAGGACGGCGTGCATGACGACGCACAGTACTACCTGCTCCACGAACAGCCGTTCGAGACCACCGGCGGCAGCAACGCCACCATCGACTACACGCTGCCCAAGATGTGCTCCATTTCGCCCGAGGCTTTCACGTGGGAGGATATCGTGACGATCAAATACGACGCGACGATCCAGGTCGACGGCGTGGATTCACCCCTGAAAGGCGCCGACAAAGTCTACCTGATGGCGCGCGCCTCCTACAACGGCGAGACGCAGGAAGCCGTCGTCGACGAGGTGGGTGCCAAGACGCTGATGACCAAAAACGGAAAGGACAAATGGATGCTTTACCTCTATCCGCACGAGTTCTTCGGCGTTCCGGCGGGCGTGAAGATCGACAAAGTCAGTTTCTACATGGTCAATGCCGACAAGAGCATCGAGGTGAAGATGCCCGACGGCGAAGAGTTCTCGTTCCCCGAGAACGACAAATAACCCCATGAAACGTCTGATCCTGATCATTCTGTTCGGGCTCTGCGCGTCCCCGACCGGCGCGCAGGGCCTCGAACTGCCGCCCGTCTTCGCCTCGGGCATGGTGCTCCAGCAGCAGGCCGACGTGGAGTTGTGGGGAGAGGTCCGTCCCGGCGCCCGGGTACGCGTCCGGGCGAGCTGGACGAAAGCGCGGCCCGAAGCCGATGCCGACGCCCGGGGACGCTGGTCGGTGACCCTGCGAACCCCCGAAGCCGGATACGAGCCCCGGACGCTGACGGTGGAGAGCGGCCGGGAACGGCTGGAACTGACTGACATACTGATCGGCGACGTCTGGTTCGTCGGCGGACAAAGCAATATGCAGATGAGTTTCCGCGGCAACCCCGACCAGCCGGTCGAGGATGCGCAGCGGATACTGCTCCGCAGCAACCGCCCGGGCATGCGGCTGTTCCGCGTGGAGAACGGTTATGCGCTGGCTCCGAACGACACGCTGCGCATCGACGGCGCCTGGGGTCCCGCAGACCCGGAGCACGTGAAGGAGTTCAGCGTCGTGGGGTATGTCTTCGGCGAGAAGCTCCACGAGGTGACCGGCATCCCGATCGGCCTCGTGCAGTCGGCGCACGGCGGTTCGACGGCCGAGGCATGGCTGGACCGCGCCGAACTGGAGCGGTTCGGAGGCTTCGACCTCGAACTTACGCCCGCGAAGACCGACCCGATCTGGTATGCCGTCCTGCCGACGGTGCTTTACAACCGGATGCTCGCACCGCTGCTGCCGATGAGCGTCAAAGGCGTGATCTGGTACCAGGGCGAATCGAACGTCGCCCGACCCCGGCAGTACCGCGAACTTTTCGCACGGCTGATCGAATCGTGGCGCGGCTATTTCCGCAATCCGGAGATGCCCTTCTATTTCGTGCAGATCGCCCCCTACGAGCATCCGGGTGTCAACTCCGCGGAACTGCGCGAGGCGCAGCTCGACGTGATGCGCACGGTGCCCCATACGGGCATGGCCGTAACGCTCGACCTCGGGGAACGCGACGTGATACACCCAGCCCGTAAGGAAGCGGTCGGAGAACGGCTCGCCTATTGGGCGCTGAACCGCGACTACGGGCATCCGGCCTTCGGATGCCGCGGTCCGGAGTTCCGCTCGATGGAGGTGCGGGACGGACGCGCCCGCCTGAAATTCGACTACGCCCCCAACGGACTCTCGTTTTTCGGGAAACGACCTTCGGGCTTCGAGATCGCAGGCAGCGACCGCGTCTTCCACCCCGCAGAAGCCCGCATCGTGCCGGCATTCTGGGGCAACGAAGGGCTGGAGGTTTGGAGCGACGAGGTTCCCGAACCCGTCGCCGTACGCTACGGCTACACGAATTACGTCGACGGTTCGCTCTACAACACCGAGGGGCTTCCGGCCTCCTCGTTCCGGACCGACAACTGGCATTGAACGAACACCATTAAAAACCGATCTATGATGAAAATCCTGAAATTTCTGACCCTGCCCATCCTGCTGGCGGCCGTATCCTGCGGCTCGAACAGCCCGGCGGAAGCACTCTCCGTGCACGTGGACACCCGCTTCACAACACTCTATTCGCCCGATTCGAACGGCGTGACGGGCTCCGACGGCGCGATCTCGATCGTGCTCGACGACGGCAGTTCGCTCTTCATGACCGGCGACTGCTTCCTCGGCGAGGTCGTCGGCGGAAAACGCGATTTCAGCTACGAGATGATCAACAACTCGCTGATCCACATCAGCGCCGACGGCAAATACCTGGGAGCCCACTACGGCGGCACGCCCGAGGCGCCCCAATCGCTCTGCACACCTCTCGAAGCCGCAACTTCGCAGTACGTCTACTGGTACTGGCCCGGCCACGGATTCCAGCACGGCAACACGCTCCATCTCTTCATGACGAAGTTCTACCAGGGCGGCGAGGGCCAGTGGGGCTTCCGCTTCGACGGCACGGACATCGTAAAGATCGACATGACGGATTACAGCGTCAAGTCGATCGAAGAGATTTATGACGACCAATGCCCGATTCACTGGGGACACTGCGTAATGAAGCAGGGCGACTGGTACTATGTCTACGGAACCCGTTCGGGGGCCGGGTACGACCCTGCGCAGTTGTGTGTTTCGCGGGCGAAGTTCGACGAAGCGACCGACGGTCTGGGCCCCTGGGAGTATTTCGACGGCAAGGGCTGGAGCGCCGATCCGGCCGCGGCGGCCGCCTGCCAGGGCCTCGATGTACCCGTTTCGGAGCAGTTCTCGGTATTCAGGCACGGCGACGTCTATGTGCTGGTCACGCAGCGCCGGGCGCAGCAGGCGGGGGACATCTACTCCTACATCGCCGACACGCCCGTGGGCCCGTGGAGGAACAAGCAACTGCTCTACGTCACCACCGAGCAGGACAACGACCGCGAATTGTTCACCTACAACGCCATGGCGCACCCGCAGTTCATCAACGAAGCCAACGAACTGCTGATCTGCTACAACATCAACAGCTACAACCTCCAGAAACCCTACCTGGATGTTTCGACCTATCGGCCCGTGTTCCTGCGCGTCCCGATGAGCATGATCCTCGAATAGAAAAATCACCCGGGAACAGAATTCGGCGGGGTTGCGATTTGGTATCGCAACCCCGCCGAATTGTTTTATGCCTCTCGGGTTCAGACTCCGATCAAACGTTGTACGAACTTTTCCGAAGAAATCCGTATCTTGCGGTAATAAAACTGCGAAACCCATGAAACACTCCGGCATCCTGCGGGGACTCGGCCTGTGGTGGCTCCTGCTGTCTGTGGCGACTGTTGCAGCCGCACCCTGCGACACGCTCCGCGTCGCCTTTCTCACGGACATTCATGTGACGCCCGGCAACGCGCAGGACTCACTGCTGCGCATCGCCATCGACGAAATCAACGCCTCGCCGTGCGACATCGTTCTTTTCGGCGGCGACCTCACCAATCTGGGCAGCGACGCCGAGCTGGAACACGTCCACGCACTGATCTCCCGGCTGCGGAAACCGTGGTGCGCCGTTCCGGGCAACCATGAAACCACGTGGTCCGAAAGCGCCTGCACGACATTCGCCCGAATCTTCGGCCACAACGGACGTATCGCCTTTCGCGCCGGAGGCTACCTCTTTCTGGGCTATGCCTCGGGGCCGTTCATGAAGATGGCCTTGGGCGCCGTACGCACCGAGGACCTCGCATGGCTGGCCGAGGAAGCCGCCAAGGCGCGCCCCGGCGAGCGCATCGTGAGCCTCTGCCACTACCCGCTCAACGGCGATCTCACCAACCGCTCCGAGGTCACGGCGACACTCCGCCGGCTGGGCATTCCCCTCACGCTGTTCGGCCATTATCACCGGGCCCCGTCGCTCTTCAATTTCGATTCCGTGGCGGGAATTCAGGGCCGCGCTCTGGCAGGCGGGAAACAGGGTGCGGCGGGATACACGCTGCTCGATTTCCGGGGCGATTCGGTTCGTGTGAGCGAGAAGGTGTTGGGAGCCGCGCCGCGCGTCTGCTTTGCGATCGGCATGCACGACGACCCGCAGGTCTCGGCCATCGCCTCCGACCCGGCGCCCGAAACTCCCGACTACGCGGACCATGCACAGTTGGTGTTGCAGGACAGCGCGACGATTTACACTGGGATCGCATTCCACGGCGGGATGATCTATTACGGAATGACACAGGGCGTGCTGCGGGCCTACGATCCCCGGCGTGGCCGCGAAGTGTGGCAACAGCGGCTCGGAGGCGCACTGTACACCACGCCCCTTGCGGCCGAAGGCGTCGTCATCGCCGGGACGACGACCCGCGGACTGTGTGCTTTCGACGCCCGCACGGGCCGCACACGGTGGCGGATCGACACCCCGACGCCGATCGTCGGACAGGGGCTCGTCGCAGGACGCGGCCGCGACGCGGCCCTCTACATCGGTCTCGGCAACGGCACGATGGCCGTCATTTGCCCGGTCGATGGTATCGAGGTATATCTGCGTTGTGGCGATGGAATCATGTCCGAGGACATCGGAGATGACATTGAGGGGCACGTTCTTGGCCTTGGCGATGCTCGCCCAGGAATGACGGGCGACGTAGGTCGTGAGCGGCATCGGCAGTTTCACCCTTTTCGCGATTGTTTTCAGCGCGTTGTTTACACGGCGCAGTGCCGTCTCGTACTGCTTCCGTTCATCGTAGCCGGGAGGGGTTATGACGGGAAGCAGGTAGGGTGAATCCTTGATTGAATAACGTTCGACCAGTTCTTTGATTGGCCCTATAATTTTGACATGAAGCATCTGCCCGGTCTTGTGCCGCCGGTAGGTCAGTATGCCGTTCTGAATATCCGTCTTTTTCAGAAACGCGGCATCGATGAACGACATACCCCGGCAAAGGAAGAGGAAGAGGAACAGGTCGCGGGCGAATTCAAGATATGGCTTTTGCGAGAGGTCGAGGTCTCTGATGCGTTTGATGTCTCCGATCGATATGGCCCGCTTGAGGGTCTTCTCCGTTCCGGTGAACACCGTGCGGAAGGGCCTGCGGTCGTTGGTCAGCCCCTGCTCGACGGCTCGGTTGTAAACGGCCCGGAGGATGCGCATGTAAAAGGATATGGAGTTGGGGGCGACTTCTGCCGAAGTCAGGTAAGCCTGATAATCCTCCATGAGGACAGGGTCTATCGCCGCCAGCGGGATGTCCTCGCCGTCCCAGAACCGCTTGAAACTGCCCAGTGCCGCACGGTAGTTCCTAACCGTGCCCACGTGTTTCAACTGCAGGAGCCGTTCAATGACACGTTCCGTGAAGTCGAAAAGGGTGTTCTCCCCTCCGGGATGCCGGAACTCCGCCACCACGTCGTCCGACGGGTAGCCGCGCTGCAGGCTGTCGAAGCGCTCTATAATTCCACACAGCCGTTCCATATCCGAATACAGTTTTTGGACTGTCGACTGCACGATGGCAGCCCGGAATCCATTGTCTGCCGGGACTGGCATGGCGTGTTCCCCGTCCCGTTCATGGGAAAATACGTTGTATCCGGGAACAATCCGTCTTGCGGCCCGGAGGCGCGTTACAGGAAAAATGGCAGTGCCCGGACGATCTTCGAGTGTCGACGGGCGGGATTTTACTTTTTCGGCAGTCATACTTCAATACTTCTCTTTTTCTGAATCGTTTTCCTTATATTTCTCGTCGGGCAGTCCGGAAAATCGGGGTTTCGGGCTGCTTTCACGATCATCGTCTTCCGAAAAAAGGACATACTGCCGAGCCGTATGGTATCAACCGGGTGAATGGTCGGGCCGTATCCGCAGCACTTGCGCCACGACCGGCTTTATCCGTCTGCCGCACTTCCAATCGCCGTTCAATGCCGTTCAACCGGTATGGGGCCTATCCTCATATCCCCCCCCCTCCACCTGTGCGTCCTGCCGCCAACACGGCGCGGATTCCCCGACAGGCGACACGTTCGAGACAGTCCGCCCCACGGCGGGTCTGCGAACTCATGCCCGGCATTGCGCGGCCGACACGTTTTACAAGCATATGGAGGTGCTCCGGCCGATATCCTTATGCTTTAAGACGATACCGGGCTGAATCCCACATCCCGTACGTTCCACGTATCCTTGTGCGGTTACACGGAGCTGTCCGTCGGTCAGCCGGTCTTCGGGTGAGGGGTTGAGCGAAACATGGAAAACCGTATTGGTTGTTCTGCGGTTGGCTTCGAGATACGGCATGAAGTTCTCCATGCAGGCGTCGACATCCATTCGCCCGTGTTTATCGAACGGTTCGAGCATCTTCTGCCAATAGAGCACTTCGGCCTCGTCATTATCGACTTTCTCCTTGTTGTAATGCAACGCCCCGCCGGGCAAGGATCCCGATCTTATATTCGCAACCACTCCTTAGCCTGTTTTGCGAGGTTGAGAATCTCGATACTGAGGGCTTTCAGCTCGCATGTTCGCTGCTCCAGCATAGCGATCTGATGCGGGATCGCAACGTTGGAAAAGTGGGCGTTGATAGCTTTTACAATCTGGTTGTGTAGGCTAAGTACCCGGCGCCTTGTCATATTTCTATGATAGGTTTCCCAATACTCGCCTCCGAACCGGACGTACACCTTCCAGCGTATCCGGCTCTCCACTAATATTGTCAGTCTACAACGTTCCATGATGTATCTTTTGATGACAGCTACCGCATACAGCCCATAGTCTTTCGACGTCTGGCAATCATCAGTTTTTCCCAATTCTCCTTGCCTTTCAGTTCTCCGAGTTTACGCACATGGTGCATAACCAGATTGTCCGTAGCACCGCATAACTCGCATTTCTGAGCTTTCAGCCTGTCTATAAGGCTTGTGGTGCTGACGCCGGGCATTGGATTTGGGCATCTGTCAATCGACCGATCATAGGAAGGTCTTTTTCTTTTGAACCCTTCATTGTATAAGCGACGTTCTTTTACCTGGCCGTTTTTTACCGTATACCCGACTGTAAAGACTCCGTTGCGTTTGTATTTTTGGCAAATTCGTCTTACCGTGGTTCGGTATTTCCCGGCAAAGGTTTTGTACATACTGTACTGCATGATGTAGTGAAAAGTATTCAGTTCAGAAGCGTTGTTAGCTATCGAGTAATAGTTGTAAAACCCTCTGATCTCGGCATTGTAACTGTCAAGGATTTCAAGGTCGTCATTATTGATAAGTTCCGACCTATGTTTGGGAATCCATTGCTCGTGCCCGTTATGATAGCTGAATTTCAGCACACCGAGTTCCAACAATTTCTTCTTTATCACTTCGGTCGTCACCTTTAATCTGACCTTGTTTCCATACACACGGGACAGGCTTCCCCGTTTGTTCC
>ERZ791883.1260-NODE-1260-length-22625-cov-11.160124_pt1 | contig 22625 bp, 20 predicted proteins | sample MGYA00510160_ERZ791883 | MGnify/ENA primary metagenome ERZ791883 (study PRJEB30046, sample SAMN00792072) | human gut metagenome | study: EMG produced TPA metagenomics assembly of the A metagenome-wide association study of gut microbiota in type 2... | reverse complement strand
GCTTCATGCTGGAATATGCTTGTCAACGTATCTATCGGGATGCCCGCATCACCTCTATCTACGAGGGGACGACGCAGTTGCAGACAGTTGCAGCCATCCGTTACGTGACCAACGGTTCCTATCTGGCTACCATCCGAGAATTCGAAACAATCCCGTGTTCTCCTGAAATGGAACCGCTGAAAGGCCGCCTGGTTGAAATGGCCAATAAGTTCGAAGCCTGCATGAACAAGGTGAAGGAAGCCCAGAACCAGGAATTGCAGGATTTTGTTGCCCGTCGCCTTTATGAAATGGCAGCCGACTGCATCATGGCTCACCTGCTGATCCAAGACGCGACAAAGGCTCCTGAAATGTTTGCCAAATCAGCTGTCGTATACTTGAATTATGTCGAAGCGGAAGTGGAAAAACACAACAGCTTTATCTTGAAATTCAATGCCGATGAATTAGCAAGCTACAGACAATAATAGAGCGTATCTAATTTCATAAAAGCCGGATATCTTCTCTTGATTTCCGGCTTTTTCCTTATATTTAGGCTCATATTAAGCCAATAAGACAACCATCGACTATGAAACAGAACAATCCAGACATCCACCATCGTCACAGTATCCGTTTGAAAGGATATGATTATTCACAGGAAGGGTTATAGTTCATTACAATATGTACCCAAAACCATAAACATTTATTCGGCGAAATCAAAAACGTTCCCCACGTAGGGACGGTAGGGGCAGGGTCCGCCTGCCCCGAATCTAATATCAACATCCCCCAAATGATATTAAACCCATATGGTGAAATAATCCAACAATGTTATTGGGATTTGGAACACAAATACCCCAATATCGAATGTTGCGAATATGTTATTATGCCAAATCATTTCCATGCGATTATAAAAATCGATCGGGATGCATTTAGGGCGGGCGAACCCCGCCCCTACGTGGTGACACTGGGGCATATTGTGGGATATTTTAAATATCAATCGACAAAAATGATTAATCTACACGGGCAAAAATTATGGCAACGTAATTATTATGAACATATCATACAGGATGAAAAGGCGTATCATAATATATCCAATTATATATTAAACAATCCGGCACAATGGGCATACGACCGATTACGCTAATTCATTGTGGCGATTCCATAATACCCATTGCATACTACCACGAAGCAACAGATATATCAGAAATGCCATCCACAATGCATGATTTCCCATCATTCCGAAAAAGAGGTAATAGATCAAAAAGAAAGTGCCGGAAGCGACCAACATCGAATAAAGCATCAGGCGGGTAGCTGTCGCACCGATCAGGATACCATCCCACAAGAAGGCGGCAAAGCCGGCAAGCGGGACAGCCAGCACCCAATAGAAATAGGTTCCGGCCTCTTGTATGACAACAGAGTCATTCGTCAGGAGGGAGAGAAAACCTTTCCCGCCTACTCCATAAAGCAGGGTAAACGAAAGGGACAACCCGATCCCCCAGCCAAACAGCAAACGGATCATCCGACTAAGGGCTGTTTTGTTCCGAGCACCGATATAACGCCCCGCCAAAGCCTCGCCTGCATAAGCAAAACCGTCCATGATATAGGAGAAAAGCGTAAACAACTGCATCAGCAATGTATTAACGGCCAAAACGATATCGCCCTGCCTCGCACCTGTAGAAGTAAAAAATGTAGTAACCGCCACCAAACAAAGCGTACGAAAGAAAATATCGCCATTCACCTGGAAGAAGCGACGCATAGCGACCTTATCCATGACCTCATGCCAGCAAACACGAATATTCAACCGCTTCCGATAAAATACGAACCACAGGAATACAGCCATCCCGAAGCCTCCATATTGAGCGATCAGCGTTCCCGTCGCAACCCCTTGCACCTTCATGCCGAACACAAAGACGAAGATCAGGCTCGCCACGATATTCACGACATTCTGGGTGATCGCAATAAACATCGGGAAACGGGAATTCTGCATTCCGATAAACCAACCGGAGAAACCATACAGTCCCAACACGGCCGGTGCGCCCCAAATACAAATATTGAAATATAAGGAAGCCAACCGTTCCACCTCATCCGTCGTATCCAATAGTAAGAAAGCTATTTCCCGTATCGGATACTGGAGCAGAAGCAGAGCCAGAGAAATCAGAATCCCGACACCGACCGACCGGAATAAGACCCTCGTTACTTCCCGGAGATCCCGTCTCCCCAAAGCTTGCGAAGTCATCCCACTCGTTCCCATCCGCAAGAAACCGAACAACCAGTAAATAATATTGAACAGCATCCCCCCTACCGCAATCGCCCCGATATAGGAAGCGGCCCCCAAATGTCCGACAATCGCCACATCAACCAATCCCAACAAAGGAACCGTTATATTGGAAACAATAGAAGGAAGCGCTAACTGAAGTATCTTTTTATTCATTATTAATCGTATCTATAAAAACTATTCCTAACTTTGTCAGCAAAGTTACAGATTACTTTAGAAATAACATGATTACACTTATGTTTCAATAACAAAAACGCGAACCCTAAGTAATTGTAAAAAACGTTAGATGTTCGCATTCCCTATAAATCATACACTTATAGATTTATTTAGAGAATATGAACATTTATTGCTTTTCTACTTTATCATTCGCAAAATTACAATTTAAAAGTGTCATCAATAAAGCTTTTCACAAACATGGAGTCGCATCTTTTACAGATGCGTGGATTGAAACCGAAATATGTTTTATAACATATAGTCGGTTCTTGTGTCGCATCTTTTACAGATGCGTGGATTGAAACTACATTTACTGTAAAAAGGTATGCGTTTACTGTTTTGTCGCATCTTTTACAGATGCGTGGATTGAAACAATATCCGAGGGGGTAACAGAAAGACCAGAAACAGTCGCATCTTTTACAGATGCGTGGATTGAAACCACTGTAACTTCACTGCCGGGTTGTACCATACTGAGTCGCATCTTTTACAGATGCGTGGATTGAAACTTAATCGTACTACTGCTATACTTAATAATAAGCGTCGCATCTTTTACAGATGCGTGGATTGAAACAAAAGAGAAGCACCGCCAGTACCAGCACCTAAAAGTCGCATCTTTTACAGATGCGTGGATTGAAACAGAGAAGCAGTTATCCCGTATCACCCGTAAATCTGTCGCATCTTTTACAGATGCGTGGATTGAAACCACTCTTCAAAGGCGCGTTTGAACGTGTCTTTAATGTCGCATCCTTTACGGGGACAACTTTTATAATATTTTTCGCAAGAAGATTACAGGATTAAAATATTTGTTTGTTAGAAAATAAAATATATCTTTGTTGAACAGAGTTATAAAGATACCTTATTACTCAAAGCATAAACACCTTATATTACGTTAACCTAAACATATGATATATACAAATAAAGAATACTGTCTTGAGGTTAAAGGAAGCATGGCCTGCTTTACCCGTCCGGAGATGAAAGTCGAAAGAGTTAGCTACGACATAATAACGCCATCTGCTGCCCGAGCCATTTTCGAATCTATATTTTGGAAACCAGCCATACAATGGAATATTACCCGAATAGAAGTATTAAATCCAATCAGATGGTTTTCCATGAAAAGAAATGAGATTGGAAGTTTAATGAGCCCCCGTTCATCCGGATTATTCATCGAAGATAATCGGCAACAAAAATCCAGTTTGTTACTAAAAGATGTTTGCTATAGAATTTTTGCAGAGTTGGAATTTATACCTATAAGAAATAGAACAAAAGAAGATAAGTTGAAAGTGCCATCAAAGTCCTCTGACGAAAATCCTGGCAAATATAATGCTATGTTCGAACGTAGAGCTAAAAAGGGGCAATGTTTCAATCAACCCTATTTAGGTTGCCGTGAGTTCTCCGCTGATTTCACATACATCGAAAATCCGGTAAAAGGAGACGGAATACCCGAAGATCGTGATTTAGGATATATGCTATATGATATGGATTTCACAAACGAAAAAGATCCAAAGCCAATGTTCTTCAGGGCTATAATGAAACAAGGAGTCTTGATCGTTCCATCCATTAACAGTGAGGAGGTACGCCGATGATTTTGCAAGCATTATACGAATACTACCAACGTAAAGCTGCTGATCCGGTGAGTACCATTGCTCCCCGTGGATTAGAATGGAAAGAAATACCTTATCTTATTCTGATAGATAAAAAAGGAAATTTTTTAGAACTACAGGATACCACCGAAGGGGTAGGAAAACAGAAACGAGCAAAAAAATATCTGGTTGTTAAAAGTAAAGGACGTACCGGTAGCAACAGTTGGCAAACGGCAAATGTATTTTGGGACCATTTCGGATATGTGTTAGCCCAACCTAAAAATACGGATGATAAAGGAATGCCAAAAGCACTGGACGATGCCGCTAAACAAAATAAAACCTTTGTTCAGGAAGTCAGGCGGCTTGCCGAAATGTATCCTTTCAATGAAGAGATTCAAGCAGTAGCCAAATTTTACGATAATCCTGATAATCTTCAACGTATAAAAATGGACCCTTTATGGGAAGAATGTATCAAAAAAGACGGGACAAACATCTCCTTTAAAGTAGCAGGAAACAATACTATCGTGGCTGCAAATCCGGATGTAACATCATCCATAGAAGATTGTTCGGAGAAGGATGAACCGATAGGAATATGCCTTATTACTGGGAAAAAGGCTCCGATAGCCATACTCAATAGTGCCATAGCCATACCCGGAGGCAAGAGCGGAGCTAAACTGGTTGGCTTTCAAAAGAAATCGGGTTACGATTCTTATTATAAAGAGCAAGGTATGAACGCACCTATTTCAAAAGAAGCGGAAGCTGCTTATACCACAGCTTTAAATTCTTTATTGGGAAAAGATTCCTCTAACAAATATCGATTACATGACACATCCGTTGTTTTCTGGTCTCAGAAACCGACAAAGTTAGAGCAATGTTTCTGTTTCATATTTACATCTCCTCCCAAAGATGATCCGGATAAAAACACGGAAGTTATCAGAGACTTCTTGAAGTCTCCGTTCTCGGGAGTATTGAATGACGAGGACAAAACTCCCTTTTACGTGTTAGGTTTATCTCCTAATGCCGCCCGTATCTCTGTTAGATTCTGGCGACAAGGAACAGTAGGCGAATTTGCCAGTCACATCAGACAACATTTTAAGGACTTGGAAATCATTAAAAGCAAGAATCAAAGAGCCTATTTTTCTTTATTCAACTTACTGACCCAAGTTGCTTCCTTAAATAAAATGGAAAATCTGCCTCCCAGTTTAGCCAGCGATTTAAGCCAAAGCATATGGGATAACCGACCCTATCCGACCACATTGCAGATGCAATGTCTGATACGAATCAAAGCAGACCGGAATATAACGTCGATAAGAGCCGCTATACTCAAAGCCTACTTAAATAGAAAATTCAGAAATCATAATAATCCACCTAAAGAAATTCAAATGGCATTAGATTTAGAAAATAAAAACCAAGCGTACTTATGTGGCCGCTTGTTTGCTATCCTTGAAAAGATCCAGAGTGATGCTATCCCAGGAGCAAATTCTACGATCAAAGAGCGTTACTACGGTGCAGCGTCGACAACCCCGACAACTGTATTCGGCCGCTTGTTGTCTTTATCCAGACATCACCTTGCAAAATTTGATACCGGGAAATCTGTTTATTATGAAAAATTATTGCAAAGTGTTATCACCAACCTGGATAGTAACGGGTTACCTAAGTATTTATCGATGGATGACCAGTCCCGTTTCGCAATCGGTTATTACCATCAAAGAGAAGATTTATATAAAACAACAGACAAAGAAAAAAATTAATAGTATACAAATATGGAAACTGCAATAAAAAATCGTTATGACTTCATTTATTTATTTGATGTACAGGATGGTAATCCGAACGGTGATCCCGATGCCGGAAACTTACCCAGAGTTGATCCGGAAACAGGAGAAGGTCTGGTTTCCGATGTCTGCCTGAAACGTAAAGTCCGGAACTTTGTCCAAATAGTAAAAGATGGAGAAAGACCGTATGATATATTCATTAAAGAGAAAGCGGTATTGAATAATCTGATCACTGAAGCGCATAAACAGGAAGGGGTTAAAGATATAAAAGAGAAGGGAGATAAAACAGAGGCTGCCCGGCAATGGATGTGCAGAAACTTTTATGACATAAGGACATTTGGAGCCGTACTAAGTACTGGTGAAAATGCCGGACAGGTTCGTGGCCCTATCCAATTTACTTTTGCCCGTTCTATCAGTCCTATTGTTACCGCCGAACATAGTATAACCCGTATGGCTGTGGCTACGGAGGATGAGGCTAAAAAACAGAGTGGAGATAACCGCACCATGGGACGTAAATTTACAGTTCCTTACGGACTATATAAAGCTAACGGATTTATTTCCGCTCATTTAGCCGCACAAACCGGATTCAATGAAGAGGATCTGAACTTATTTTGGGATTCATTGAAAAACATGTTCGATCATGACCATTCAGCAGCCAGAGGAATGATGAATGCCCGCAAATTGATCGTATTCAAACACAGTACAGCATTAGGTAATGCTTCAGCTCATTCTTTATTCGGTTTAGTGAAGGTTCAACTTAAGGATGACCAACGCCCACCCCGTTCGTTCGACGATTATATTGTTACCATCGACAAAGATAAACTGCCGGAAGGAGTAGAAGTTTTGGACATGATATGATAGAATACGGAGATGAGGACCTATTGATGCTTTCCGGAATCCAACACATAACTTTCTGTAAACGTCAATGGGCCCTTATACATATCGAACAACAGTGGGCGGAAAACAACCTCACTATTGAAGGAAACTGGATGCATCAAAAAGTCGATGATCCTACCTTGATGAACCGCAATAAAGGCATAGTAACATTAAGATCCGTAACGCTTGTCTCCAGACGGCTGGGACTTTATGGTATCTCTGATGTAGTAGAGATGGTCGCTTCCACCTCCGGACAAAATTCAATAAGACATCCTAAATATCCGGGATTCTGGCAATTAATTCCGGTCGAATACAAACGAGGCAAACCTAAAAAAGATCAGATAGATGAAGTCCAGCTATGCGCACAAGCGATTTGCCTGGAAGAGATGTATAACGTCAGCATAGAAAAAGGCTTTTTGTATTATGGGGAAACTCGCCACCGAGAAGAGGTCCAGTTTACTGAAGAATTACGGAAACTGGTTGAAAATAAATGTGTCCAAATGCACAAGCTATACGAGCAAAAAGTTCTTCCGCCGGCAATATACAAAGCGCATTGCAAGTCATGTTCTTTATGTGACGTATGTATGCCTAAAGTACTGACAAAAACACCGAAAGTGAATACTTACCTGTCCCAGTTATACGATTAAAATATGAGAAAATTATTGAACACATTGTATGTAACTACTCCTGAAGCCTATTTAACTAAAGATGGAGAAAACGTTGTAATTAGGGTTAAGGAAAAAGATATATTCAGAATTCCGGTTTTAAATATAGAAGGTATTGTCACATTCGGATATATAGGTGCTTCTCCGGCATTAATGAAGATGTGTGCTGAAAGAAATGTAGGATTATGTTTTTTAAGTGCTAATGGACAGTTTCAAGGTAGAGTCTCCGGTCCGACAAAAGGAAATGTCCTTTTACGAAGAACACAATACAGGATTGCCGACGATGCAAATAAATCACTGGAAATCAGTCGGCTTTTTATTGCAGGAAAGATAGCAAATTCCCGGACGGTTATCGATCGTTTCAAAAGAGATCACATTTCTTCCGACAAACAGCTATCCTTGTTTTTATCCGTATCTGAAAAGTTAAAGAGATCAAAGAATCAGGCTTTAGTTGCTGAGTCCTCCGATACATTAAGAGGTATAGAGGGAGAAGCCGCTACAACTTATTTCTCTGTATTTAACCAGATGATCATATCGCAATGTGAGGATTTTCCTTTTAACGGGAGGAACAGAAGACCGCCCAAAGACAAAGTAAATGCTCTATTGTCATTCGTTTACACATTGCTGAATCATGAGGTACAGTCTGCATTGGAAACAGTAGGACTTGATCCATACGTAGGCTTTTTACATACCGATCGACCAGGAAGAGCGAGTTTAGCGTTAGATATGATGGAAGAGTTACGAGCCTACCTGGCAGACAGGTTGGTTTTGTCCTTAATTAATCGTAAACAGATATCCGGTAAAGGTTTTGTCGAACACGGAGATAACGGGATTGTAATGGACGAAGATATCAGAAAGGGAGTCTTACTCGCTTGGCAGAAGAGAAAAAAAGAGACAATAATCCACCCCTACTTAAATGAATCCGTACCGATAGGACTGATCCCATATATTCAGGCGATGCTTTTAGCTCGTTTTTTGAGAAACGATTTAGATAATTATCCGGTCTTTTTAATGAAGTAAGTTTATGTATGTTCTAGTTACATATGACGTAGAAACGATGACTTCCGACGGACAGCGCAGGTTACGTCAGGTAGCACGTCAATGCCTGAATTATGGCCAACGCGTCCAAAATTCCGTTTTTGAATGCTCTGTCTCGCCTGCTCAATTTACCGAGTTAAGATTAAAACTATCGGATATCATCGATCATAAAAAAGATAGTATTCGTTTCTATTTCTTGGGAAATAATTATTCTAAAAGAGTTGAATACATAGGTGTCGTCACATCCTATAATGTAGAAGATGAACTTATAATATAACTGTTTGCGAACATTAAGCATTAACAAAAAGCTGGAGTTTTCGCAATCATTGATTATTAGCCTATTAAACACTCCTATTAGTTTTATTTCATCAATAAAAAATCCAAAAAGTTTATTATCGCATAAATGCATTGATAACAGACTGTAAATGTTTGCATTATTTGTAATGCAGTCGTACCTTATATAGGTACGTGGATTGAAACTTAGTCTCAGCCAAAGTCTTAGCATAAGCAGCACGTCGTACCTTATATAGGTACGTGGATTGAAACGTGAAACTGATGCTAAAGTTAATCTTTCCGAAGGTCGTACCTTATATAGGTACGTGGATTGAAACATTGATACCCATATTAGGGAAATTAGCGATATTAAGTCGTACCTTATATAGGTACGTGGATTGAAACAAAAGATTCCAAAGACAACTGGCGTACGCCGTTCGTCGTACCTTATATAGGTACGTGGATTGAAACTATCCCATCCTTGCTCCGATCCGGAACAAGCGGTCGTACCTTATATAGGTACGTGGATTGAAACAACAGTAAAGGATAGAATCTCGTTATACCTTGAAGTCGTACCTTATATAGGTACGTGGATTGAAACAAAGGGGACAAAGCCAATTTATCGGATGAGATGGTCGTACCTTATATAGGTACGTGGATTGAAACTTGACCAAGGTGTAAAGTATAAACAGGTTGGTATGTCGTACCTTATATAGGTACGTGGATTGAAACATATATCTATGGTATATGTGACTCTGACAAGTTTGGTCGTACCTTATATAGGTACGTGGATTGAAACTGAACAGAGAGAGTTACCGTACATGACGGAAGGAGTCGTACCTTATATAGGTACGTGGATTGAAACATCTTCCGGCATAACAGATTTAGCCGTCGTTGCAGTCGTACCTTATATAGGTACGTGGATTGAAACACGAATGTAAATACGATCAAAATCCAAGGCCTTGTCGTACCTTATATAGGTACGTGGATTGAAACGATTAATGAGGCTGGTCACACGGTTACTACTGTGTCGTACCTTATATAGGTACGTGGATTGAAACCCAAAACGTTTCTCTATCTGTTCGACAACCTTGTCCGTCGTACCTTATATAGGTACGTGGATTGAAACCACAGATTCAATTCCGCTTTTGTTACTTGTATTCCGTCGTACCTTATATAGGTACGTGGATTGAAACATCAATAGTCAATGCCAGTCCCATCTTGTCACGGGTCGTACCTTATATAGGTACGTGGATTGAAACGCTATGATGCTTTGGATATGCCCGAATATCTTGGTCGTACCTTATATAGGTACGTGGATTGAAACATAAACAATTGTACATCACGCTTGGATACTACGGTCGTACCTTATATAGGTACGTGGATTGAAACAGTTAACACCTCTACTGGTGTGTTAGGGTTCCCGTCGTACCTTATATAGGTACGTGGATTGAAACGTAGAAGTTGCTGCATACTGTTTTTGGAAAGTGTAGTCGTACCTTATATAGGTACGTGGATTGAAACTTAAGAATAGGTATGTGCCTATCTGATGAACTAGTGTCGTACCTTATATAGGTACGTGGATTGAAACAAGAATTTCGCTTGGGGTGGGATGAGTGGAGTAGTCGTACCTTATATAGGTACGTGGGTTGAAACTCACGCTGAAGGCTACGGTCCGCAAGGCGAATGCGTCGTACCTTATATAGGTACGTGGATTGAAACCTTTGAAGGGTTGGAAGATAGCAGTAAGCCGTCCGTTATACCTTATATAGGTACGTGGATTAAAACGAGTAAAACATACCTGCAGTCGACACAATTTATTAAATTATCAATTTCATTATTTTACCATGCAAGACTGAACTGCTCCACCCTTCTTCTTTACACGCTTTTGCATAATCGTCACGATGTAACTTATTATCTATCAGAAACAATTTCAAAAAATGAGTCCAAGTAAGCTTTTTCGATAAATCAGACACTATTTCAAGTTCTGGAAAATATACGCAGAACAACTCCATTTGAAGCAAGTGTCTAACTTCAAATTCTTTACCATAACGTTCCACTAATTCACGAGAAAGATATTTAAATGTATCTATCCGATGAAGTGTTGTCTCTTTACTGTAAAGATCTTGTTTAATTAGTCTACCGATTTCCCAATACAATATGTTTTTGTCTGCATTCAATCTTCGGCTACCTTTTCTCTGTGATTTTTCAATTAAGAAAAGAATATCACGAAGTAAATCTTCCCTTCTTTTCATATTCATTTTATTTTTATGTACAAAAATAAACTTCAGAAATTAAAGCTACAACATTTTAACACATATTTTCATATTAACACAAATCACATAAATTAGCTGAAAAATTACATATAATAAAGGGACTACCTCACATCTGAAGACAGTCCCTTTCAATTGACTTACACTAATAAAATAAATTAGCTGTTTCAACCCACACACCCCGCAAGGTATGACAAAATACCTTGCAAAGGTAACAATCCAATCCTATTTACACAATCACCATCTTTTATTCTATCAGCAACAGTTCTTCCACCCAAGCCCCATCCAATACCAATCCAGCTTGCAGATCATAGCAATTCGGATCCTCCAAAATGAATACACCTGAATATTCGATGACTTTACCACACCGCACCAGTTCTTCGAAGTCCCATTTTCTAATGGATACGATATATTGCTGTAGCTTACGTAACAACCAAAATTCCGGGCCAATCCGCTTCAATTCCTCCAGTAAGGTTACACCATCACCATAGCCGACCAAGATGGATACCGAGTCTTTATCGTCTATCAACCGGAACTTCTCTGCAGCAGTTGCAAACATAAAGTGCATTTCTGCAAAACCTTTATATAACAGACCTTTTATATTAGCCTTATCAAAGGTGTTACAATTGCTATAGAATAAGCTGAAATATTGAGCCATACACTCCGGAGAAAACAAGTCGCTCCCATCGGAAACAGACAGTATCTCCCGCAAAGCAGCCGCTCCCTTTCCCATCAAACCACGCAAAAGAGTATTCTCCAAATTAAAGACAAAAACCTGACCTAATTTACCCACATGATTCAATTTGCCTTCCCGGTTACATCTTCCTGCCGCCTGTATGATTGAATCCAGACCGGCAAAAGCACGGTATACTACAGGGAAATCAATATCTACCCCGGCTTCAACCAACTGCGTACTTATCACACGGACTGGTTCATTGTCCTTCAATTTCTGCTTGATCAATTTTATAACTTCCATGATATGCGCGGAGCACATCATACGCGACAAATGTAAAGTCCCTTCAGGCATTCGCCGGTAAAGCTCTCGCGCATCCTTACGGGTATTTACAATACATAGCACACGATCATACCCAGACAGCTCGTCGGCAAGTTCATCGAAGTTAGTGGTTGTACCTGGTTCCGGCCAATGCAGCTCCACCCGTTTAAAAGCCTCAAACAAATTATCATGCACAGAAGTAATTTCTGTCACGGGAGTTTTCAGTCCGTCAAAAGCCTCCGGCCCTGTTCCGATCCGACCGGAAAAAACGGGTAATGTGGCCGTAGTAAACAAAATGCTGGCTTTAAAAGAGGCTTGCAAGCTCTGCAAAACATCCAGTATGGGGTGCAAAAACTCAACCGGCAACATCTGCGCCTCATCCAGAATAACAACAGAGTTACAGATATTATGCAATTTCCGGCATCGCGAAGTGCGGCAAGCATACAGCGATTCAAAGAACTGCACATTTGTCGTCACAATGATCGGAGCATCCCAATTTTCCGTTGCCAGCAAAGAAGGGGACCGTTCGTCGTTACTATCCTGTTGCAAATTACTATGATGCTCCACCACATTCTCCGCTCCGAAAATATCCCGGAGCACGGCAGCCGTCTGTACAATAATACTCGTATAAGGGATAACGATGATAATCCGTTTTTTTTTGTAACGAACGGCATGAAGGAGTGCCCAAGCCATCGACGCCAATGTCTTTCCCCCACCTGTCGGAACTGTCAGGCTAAAAAAGCCGGGAAGGCTCTCGGCCATCTTCCGGCAACGGGACAGGATAGCCGCCCGTTTCTCATTGATGAAAGATGCTGGCGCATTTGCCGTAAGCGATTCCATATAGGCATCAAACCGATCCTTCAACGTTTCCATAGAATCATATTGCCCACGCCTGGCTGCTTGTTCCGGATGCATAAACCGCTCCGTATCCAAGTAGTCGGCATCAACCAGGCAAGAGAACAACATGCGAATCCATTGATGTATATCCTTCTCAAAATCATCAATCAAAGGCTGGTCTAACGAAGCAACCACCTCTTGCATCTCTTCCGGTGCATCTTTCAGCATCTCCTGGTAGCAATCTGTTTTAGACAGACGTCTATTCAAATTGGCCTCCCCGGAAGAAGTCCAGTCCAGCAATCCCGAATGATGTCCGGCTATACAATAAGCCAATGGAGGATAATAACCCGGCAATTTTTCTCTCGCCAGAATCGCTCCAGCCGAGGAATGGTCGGGTTTATCCACTACTTTCTGTTCCACTGCCATGCCGGATGCGTTACGGATATAAGGTTGAAAACTATTCTTTGTATATTTCCCCATATCATGCCACCAGCCATTCTGCTTTCCCCAAGCCGCCGCCCCGAAAACAGATGCAAACGATTCGCTTAATGTGGCCGTACCGACTGAATGTTCCTTCACCGTCTGTATCCGGAAAGCACCCTCTTCTACTCTGACATGCGCTATAAAATCTTGTTCTTTCATCATTTCATATAATAATTTTCCGCTATCCATTCGCCATTTGCAATAGCGACCTATAAGTAACTATATAATAACCCATTACTTCATTGCAAACTCTTTTTCATTTGCAATAACATTTGTTATTCACCCTACATTATCCCACCTTCACCACCGAATAGCAAGTTCCTTTCATCGTGCGGCGTGAAGGGATCTTATTCTTCTGGAGCAGGCGGCCGAAGTAGGTCAACCGTTTATTGCCCAACTTAATGCCACTTTCACTTTGCAGATACTGGAGAATTTCAATGGCGGATAATTCCAGACTCTCCTCTCCCGGCCGGGCGGCACGAAAATGCTGAAGAAACAACTGTTCTTCGACAGGCAGTTGCTGGAATACTTCATTGTTACGAGTTGTCGAGAACTCCTCTTCGGAAGTAAACCAATAACGTTCGCCATTCTTTAAAGCAGCCACTGCCTGGGCATACAACTGTTCATAGTTTATCGACGTTGAATTATCTATCGTACCGGATATCTCGATACAGATAAAACGCCGGCTTCCGGTCGGATCGGTCAACAGATCGTAATTGTTGCAGGTCGCGATAAAAGAGGCATACCGGTGCAATGCCTGAATACTTCGCTTATAAGGCTGGCGGGCGTTGACAACCGGCTTTTGCAGGACATTCTTTAAAAAGCTCTGGTAAGCGGAACTGACCGAATCGAATTCATCGATATTGATCAAGGCAAAACGAGTCAGCATCAGTTCGGCATCCCGTTTGTTACTGAAATCAATGCTATCCGTATAATACATACGAAGCGAAGGCGGCAACAAATTCCGACACCAGGTGGACTTGCCACATCCCTGCGGGCCGACCAGCAAAGGCAACGAACTGTTTGCATGCAAATGCTCGCGCCTGTACCAGTGGGCGGTCATACTCAGGAACCAGATATAAAACAGATTGCGCCACTGGGCATTAGCGGTCGGCAGTGTGTCGGCCAGTGCACGTATATGATCCTTACCGTCCCACTCCGACAAATATTCCAGATAATCTTCCAACGGATAAAAGACCGGAACCCTGTCGGAATAGACATACCGCTTCACATCGCGATCCCAAAGAGCCAGCCCTTCGGCCTGCGCATTCAGACCGATGCTATTTAGAACCGTTTCGGTAACCGGGGCAAAATGGATATAGTACGAACCTCTTGCCCGGAACTCCACTTCGCCTGCCAGCATATTCCGCCGGAACTCATACCGCCGTTTCATAAACTCGTCCGTCTTTATCGAAAGCAGTTGCTCGGCAGGCATCACCGGCTTCTTCCCGAAACACTTCGACAGTTGGTACACCATGTGAATCGTCTCCCGGATCTCCTCTTCAAACAGTTCGAGATTCCGGCTAATCTTTGTCCAGCGAACCACATCCTCTTCCGGAATACCGGAGCGAAAACAATTTTCAGCTAACCTTGTCAGGAAAGGCCTGACCTCTTTTCCTCCATCCAAACCACCCGTCTTTTCGAGGGCGTCCAACATACAGGCATTATAAAAACGGGAAACGATACGACTGCGGTCATATCCAGGCATCATGCGCAAAAGCGGATCTTCCTCTTTGGCCACCACCTCCCGATAGGTCGGTTCGGCAGGCATCTGCATCGGCTGCTCCTGAATCAACGGTGTGGCCGACGGATTATAATATAAACCAGGATCAAAAGAATGACGGCATCCTCTTTCCAACGATGCCTCCTCCCCCATCTCTATATGACGTTGCAGATGAGCCTGATAAAAGGCCACTGCACGCCTGTAGGCCACCGCATGAAACAACTCGGCCAACTCCCTCTTTTCCGGAAGGGAACCGTCGGGCAACACAAAAGGAACCAGTATTTTCACGCTCTTCCCGCTCGAACCGACAAAGGCTGCCATTGTCTGCGGGGCTAAGGAAGCGAGTCGCTTCACTGCCACGGCCTCTTCCCTATCCGCCAGATTGCCGACATCCATCAGCACCAGCCCGTTATACGCCTGATACTCTATCCTGCTTTCTTTTTTCCTGAACCGGGCGGCAAAAAGCAAAACAGGAATATCCGTCGCATGAATGTTCCGATCGCCAGGCATTGAAGAGGATAATATCCCCCGATGTTCATTCACCACCCTGGCTTGTTCACCGGATCTTATCGCAGTCATCACATCTGGCAACTCTATATTTTTCAAAGACTTACCATTACTCTTCACTTGTGTTATTTTCATATCCGGACTCATTTGTGCAACTTTTGTTTTATGACTAATGACAAACTCCATTGCAAACTCAAAAAGATATTTGCAATGGAATAACAAACTATTATACAAATTATTACCTGGTAAGATTGCAAATGGCAAATACTTCCCGTAAACTTTATGTATAAAACCTATTTCATCCTCGTAAACTCAATACTTCTCAGCCTCTCCTTCAGTTTCGGGCTGGGTTTGAAGCCAATTCCTTTCAGCTTAATAGACTCGGCACGGATTTTCAACGGATCTTCCACTTCACGGTTAGGTCGGGCGGTTACGGAAAATGTTCCCAAACCATCGATCGTCACGGTATTGCCGCCTTCCAGAGCTTCCGCAATCAGAATAGTCAGATTTTCCACAAGTCCTTTCACTTCGCCGTAGGAAAATGTACTGGATCCGGCTATTTGCTCGGCTAAAGCATCCAAATTCACATTGTCATAGCTTACCGTCGTTACCGAATACCTTACCGTCTTATTATCAGTAATATTGTCATTGATTTTTGTCAGCTTGTATCTTACCGCCATACTATTATTTTTCTATTAGATTTAACATTAACACGATTTATCTCAAAGGTTACCATCCTCTATCTTATTAGTAACCACTCAGTAACAACAGCCTGTACAGGATAATCGGTCAAGGTGTACAGGATGGTTTACCAGGGTGTACAGGATAACTAACTAAGAGGTACAGGATAGCATTATCAAGTCAGTGCTAAAGGTATAAAATATAATGGCATAAACAATAATTATTCATAACTTCTTTCATTCATATAACAAAACGAAGGCCGCGGGATTCACATCCGGCAGCCTCCTACACTAACCCTTAACTTTAACCAATGAAAAACAATAATCTACTTTATTAGTTTTTTAGCGAAGCGATTGCGGCTTCGTAATTCGGTTCGTTCGTTATTTCGGAAACCAGTTCCTCATAAACAACTTTACCGGCTTCGTCGACAACTATCACGCCACGAGCCAACAAACCCTTCAGCGGACCATCGACCATCAACATCCCGTACCCGTTTTCAAAACAAGAACAACGGAATGCAGAAAGTGGGATCACTTTATCGATACCTTCCGTGGTACAGAAACGTCCTTGCGCAAAAGGCAAGTCTTTTGATACGGCAAGCACCACAGTGTTAGGTAGAGAAGCGGCTTCTTTATTAAAACGTCTTACCGATGCGGCACACACGGCAGTGTCCAAACTCGGAAATACGTTGATCACGACTTTCTTACCTTTCAAATCTTTCAGATGCAATTCGGATAAATCGCTCTTTACACCTTTAAAATCAGGAGCCTCTGCTCCAACTGCGGGCAATGAACCGTTCGTATTGACCTCATTACCTTTAAATGTTATCTTTGCCATCTTTTGTAGTATTTTATGTTCTTTATCAAAAGCGGCTTACAAATATAAGCTGCTTTGTATAACTTAAACAAAGGAATATGAATAATGTTTTTCCTTTTAACTCTTTTTAATTACTGCTCTCGATAACTCTTTTTCTATCTTTGACCCAAAATAGAAAGAAATGGATTGGTTGATTATTTGCTTACTTGTTGTAATCATTGCTTTACAGGTCTTTTTCCGCCCCCGGAAAGACCATTCGGACATAGCAGGCGAACTGAAACGGCTGCTCGACGAAATGCAACGTTCATTTGAACGTATCGAAAAAAACTTTCGGGAAGATTTTCGTCTGAACCGGGAAGAAGGCCGCATCGTCGCCAGGGATAACCGGGAAGAACTGACGCGCTCCATGAACGAATTCCGGGATGCTTTCGACCGGGGGATCACTTCGTTCAACACCCTGCAACGGGAAAAGTTTGCCAATCTGGACGAACAGCAACGCCAGCTTGTCGCCAACACGGAAAAACGGTTGGAAGAAATCCGCCTGACCGTAGACGAGAAATTGCAAAAGACACTTAACGACCGGATCGGCCAATCATTCCGGCTTGTGACGGAACAACTGGAAAGCGTACAGAAAGGACTTGGAGAAATGCAAACGCTGGCACAAGACGTAGGTGGTTTGAAACGTGTCCTCAGCAATGTGAAGACACGCGGCAACATCGGGGAAATCCAGTTAAGCATGCTTCTCGAACAAATCCTGGCACCGGAGCAATACGAGGCGAATGTGCACACCCGCAAAGGATCAGATGCCGTCGTGGAGTTTGCCGTCAAACTTCCGGGGCATGACGATGTCCGCGAATTCGTCTATCTGCCGATAGATGCAAAATTTCCCAAAGACGTCTACGAACAGCTGCTCGATGCATACGATCATGCCGACACACAGGCTATAGAAGCAGCCGGAAAGCTATTGGAAACAACTATTAAAAAGATGGCAAAGGATATTTCCGACAAGTATCTGGCTCCCCCCGCCACCACCGACTTCGGCATCATGTTCCTGCCTTTCGAAGGAATCTATGCGGAGGTCGTACGCCGTTCTTCCCTGCTGGAAGAACTACAGCGCAACTATAAAGTAGTCGTCACCGGTCCGACAACGCTTGCTGCCATCCTGAACAGCCTGCAAATGGGATTCCGCACGCTCGCTATCCAGAAACACTCCGGCGAGGTATGGACCATCTTGGGGGCGGTAAAGAAAGAATTCGAGAAGGTAGGCGGCATGCTGGAAAAAGCACAGAAGAACTTGCAGACGGCCAGCGGACAGATCGAAGAGGTGTTAGGGACACGCACACGCGTGATCCAGCGCAAACTGAAAGATGTAGACACCCTCAGCGACAGGGAGGCACGCGCCATCCTTCCCGAAATAGGTCCATTAACGGATGAAGAAAACGAAAACGGATTATGAAAAAGAGACAGATTCCACATACATACGCCATCATATTTTATATCATTCTTTTCTGTGCAGCCCTCACCTGGATCATTCCGGGCGGACAATACAAAGAGAGTATCAATGCCGCCGGAGAAAAAACGGTTGTCTACGAAGCGGTAGAACATGTTCCGCAAACTTGGCAGGTGTTCTCGGCTTTTTACAAAGGATTTGTCGACAAGGCAGATATCATCGTCTTCATCTTGATCATCGGAGGGGCGTTCTGGATCGTCAACGACAGTAAGGCTTTCGATATCGGAACCGTCAGTTTCCTCGGCCGCGCCCGTAAAATGGAAAACAACCGTTTCCTGCGCAAGATCGGAGTGGAGAATTTCTTACTGACATCCATCATGCTACTATTCAGCATATTCGGGGCTGTCTTCGGGATGAGTGAAGAGACCATCGCATTTTGCCTGGTGCTTGTCCCGATGGCTATCTCGATGGGGTATGACTCCATTACAGGCGTTTGCATGGTCTTTGTCGCCGCCGGATTAGGATTCGCCGGAGCGATACTGAACCCATTTACAATTGGCATTGCGCAAGGGCTGGCCGGTATTCCGCTCTTTTCCGGAATCGAATACCGGATATTTTGCTGGATCGTAATCAATATGATCGGTTTCTCCTGGATACTGCGTTATGCTGCTAAAGTAAAGAAAAACCCGAAAGCATCATTAGTCTACGAAGAGGACCAGTATTGGCGAGACCTACATAGCAATAACTCGCTGAATGTAAGCTATCATACACCACGTACCGCCTGGATCAGTTTTGGCACATTGGCAGTCATACAAATCATTTTCGCAGCTTACTATCCTGCAACAACTTTACAAATCGGGAACAGCGTTATCAAAGGACTGCCTCTCCTCCCCATTCTAACAGCTGCTTTTATCTTGACTTCCCTGTTCGCCCTACGCAAGACAGTCCATCTCTATATCCTGAACCTCCTCTTCTTCACGATTTTTTATCTGATAACGGGAGTGATGGGATATGGCTGGTATATCATGGAGATAGCCACCTTGTTCTTCGCCCTCGGACTGGCAGCCGGCATCGCCAACAACCGGACTCCCAACGAACTGGTCAAACTGTTTCTGGACGGATGCAAGGACATTATGAGCGCAGCCTTGGTTGTCGGCCTTGCAGGTGGTATTATCGTGATATTGAAAGAAGGGCTTGTCATCGACACCATTCTCTACAACCTGGCGAAAGGGATGGAAGGGCTCGGACAAGTGGCGACCGTCGGCATGATGTACGTGATCCAGACCTTGATCAACCTGATCATTCCTTCCGGAAGTGCCAAAGCAGCCCTGACCATGCCGATCATGGCTCCCTTCTCCGATTTGATCGGATTGTCAAAGCAAGCGACCGTGATGGCCTTCCAGTTCGGAGACGGATTCACCAATATGATCACCCCGACATCGGGAGTGTTGATCGCCGTTCTGGGTGTCAGCCGTATTCCTTACGATAAATGGTTTCGCTGGGCATGGAAATTCATATTGCTTCTGGTAATAGTCGGATTCCTGTTACTCATACCGACAGTATTGGTTCCGATGAACGGATTTTAATGGAGCGGAAGATCATACATATCGACATGGACGCATTCTATGCATCCGTGGAACAGCGGGATAATCCGGAACTTCGCGGTATTCCGCTTGCAGTCGGTCACGCGGAGGAACGGGGTGTCGTAGCGGCAGCAAGCTACGAAGCCCGGAAGTTTGGCGTACGCTCCGCCATGTCGTCACAAAGGGCTAAACGCCTATGCCCTCAGCTCACATTTGTTTCCGGACGGATGGATGTCTATAAAGCGGTATCCCGCCAGATACACGAAATCTTCCACGAATATACGGACATTATCGAGCCACTTTCACTGGACGAGGCGTTTCTGGATGTTACCGAGAATAAACAAAACATCCCGCTTGCCGTCGACATAGCCAAAGCAATCAAGCAAAAAATCCGGGAGGAGCTGCATCTGATTGCCTCGGCTGGGGTATCGTATAATAAGTTTTTGGCTAAAATCGCCTCTGACTACCGCAAACCGGACGGACTGTGCACCATCCATCCGTCCCAAGCGGAAGAATTCATCAAACGTCTGCCGATCGAATCCTTCTGGGGGATCGGTCCGGTCACCGCCCAACGGATGCACTCATTAGGCATCCATAACGGAGAACAGTTGAGAGCTTGTTCACAAGAAATGCTCACCCGACAATTCGGAAAAGCAGGAATTTTATATTATGAATTTTCAAGAGGGATAGACTTACGCCCTGTCGAAGCCGTCCGAATCCGCAAATCCGTAGGCTGTGAACATACGCTTGAAAAAGACATTTCGCAGCAATCGTCCGTTATCATCGAATTATATCATGTTGCGACCGAACTGATCGAACGGCTGCAACGAACCGGTTTCAAAGGAAATACCCTTACTTTAAAAATTAAATTCCATGATTTCAACCAAAAGACAAGAAGCATCACCCAAAGTCACGAACTGACGACTTTAGCTGAAATACTACCTTTAGCCAAAGGACTGTTGAAAGACATCGAATATACGACTCACCCGATTCGCCTGATCGGGCTTTCGGTCTCCAATCCTTACGAGAAGAACGAAGAGAAAGCCCGCTGGGAACAACTAAGTTTTGAATTCAGCGACTGGGATTACTCTAAATAAGTATATCCATACAAGCCGGAACGATAGTTGGAAAGGAACTCTTTACCTTCTTCAACCGAAATCTTACCTTCCTTTACAGACTTAGTCACCCAAGTTTCCAGTGTCCTCACCAACTTTTTAGGATTATACTGGACATAATCAAGCACTTCGGCAACCGTTTCCCCGTCGATGACTTGCTCGATGTTGTAACCTTTTTCATCTACCGTTACATGCACTGCATTCGTATCACCGAAAAGATTGTGCATGTCTCCCAAAATTTCCTGATAGGCCCCAACCAGAAAGACACCGATATAATAAGCATCTTTTCCTTTCAGCGAATGTACCGGCAGATCATGGGAAACATTGCGTGTCGAAATAAAGTTGGCAATCTTGCCATCCGAGTCGCAGGTTATGTCCTGCAAAGTCGCCGTCCGGTCCGGACGTTCATCCAACCGCTGGATAGGCATGATCGGGAAAATCTGATCGATCGCCCAAGAGTCAGGCAAGGACTGGAAAAGCGAGAAATTACAGAAATACTTATCAGCCAATAGTTTGTCCAGTTTTCTAAACTCATCCGGTGCATGTTTCAACCCGGAAGCAATTTGGCTGATTTCGCGCGTCACAGACCAATACAAGCGTTCGATTTGGGCACGGGTCTTCAAATCGACAATACCATGACTGAATAAATCCAACGCTTCCTCACGTATCTGCTGCGCATCGTGCCAGGCTTCCAGCATACGGCTCTGGTTCAGCTTATCCCAAATCTCATACAGTTCATGCACAAGCTCGTGATCAGATTCGCTCACCTCGAAGTCTTCATCCATTTCGGGAAGCGTAGCTGTTTCCAGCACTTCAAATATCAAAACGGAATGATGGGCAGTCAACGAACGCCCGCTTTCCGTTATGATGTTCGGATGCGGGATACCGTTCTTGTCACTGGCATCGACCATTGTAGAAATAGAGTCGTTTACATATTCCTGGATGGAATAATTGACACTGCTCTCGCTATTGGAAGAACGAGTACCGTCATAATCGACTCCCAGTCCGCCACCAATATCCACAAACTCGATATTGAAGCCCATCGCATGCAGTTGTACATAAAATTGTGATGCTTCGCGCAAAGCCGTTTTAATACGGCGTATCTTGGTCACCTGACTGCCAATGTGGAAATGAATCAGCTTCAGACAATCTGTCAAATCTTTCTTTTCCAGAAAATCAAGTGCTTCCAGCAATTCGCTGGACGTCAAGCCGAACTTGCTGGCATCGCCACCGCTCTCTTCCCATTTGCCACTGCCGGAAGATGCCAGTTTAATACGGATGCCGATATTCGGACGGACATTCAACTGCTTGGCCATCTTGGCGATCAAAGTCAGTTCGTTGATCTTTTCGACAACCAGAAAAATGCGTTTGCCCATTTTCTGTGCCAGCAAAGCTAGTTCGATATAACTCTCATCCTTGTAACCGTTGCAGATAATCAAAGAATCCGAATCTGTATTGACCGCAATCACCGCATGGAGTTCCGGCTTTGAACCGGCTT
>ERZ791883.1237-NODE-1237-length-22850-cov-3.138846_pt1 | contig 22850 bp, 20 predicted proteins | sample MGYA00510160_ERZ791883 | MGnify/ENA primary metagenome ERZ791883 (study PRJEB30046, sample SAMN00792072) | human gut metagenome | study: EMG produced TPA metagenomics assembly of the A metagenome-wide association study of gut microbiota in type 2... | reverse complement strand
CTCTCTCTCTCTCTCTCTCTCTCTCTCTCTCTCTCTCTCTCTCTCTCTCTCTCTCGGTCACATGCCTCTACTGTGACACACAAGAAATAGAATAATATCAAAATGTTGGTTTGATAAATATTCTTTTGAATCTTTGTTTTGGATAAGTTTTGGATAAGCATATTGCTTTCCTTGCTATTGCTCGCTACAGTCTCTTCATGAGCGACGTAACTAGCAGAAAATACATAAAAACAAAGTTTGAGGGCGTGTTCTTCCGCTACTCGGCCAAACGTAATCCCCGTACCGGAGAAGCAGATCGTATCTATGCCTTCTGGTACTCTGACGCCGAGGGAAAAGGCCATTGGAAGACCGTCGGTAGACAGAGTACGCAATGTTCCCCCAAGGTGGCAAGAGATGAAAGGGCAAAATTTTTGGCAACCTTCGGAGCTACGGGTATCAATCCCATCGAACAGGGAAAAGTGACCATCGGTCAAGCTGTAGATGGCTATGTTCAGTGGGGAAGAAGTGAGGGGAAGTACGTCGATCAGCATTACAGCCAATACCGCGCCCATCTGAAGAGCAAAATCCACACCTTGCCCATAGCAGAGCTGAATCCCAACCTGCTCTCCGGCCTCAAGGCAAATTTGTTGAACACGCCCGCCGGGAACACAAAGCAAAAAAAATCCGTGAAGGGCAACGCCAAAAAGGCCGACACAAAAATACGCAAGCTGTTGGCTCCCCAGACCGTTAACAACATTTTCAGCTTCATGCGTTCCGCCGTCAATCACGCCATTGCAACCAAGCTCTGGAGCGGCAGCAATCCGCTCTCCACGAGAGGCAGCGTCTGGAAGATGGCAAAGGTCAACAACAAGCGCTTGCGTTTTTTTACCCGTGATGAGGCAAAGGCTTTGCTGGCTGATCTGGAATTTCGGCATCATCAACTGCACGACATGGGCTTGCTCTCGCTCAAGACCGGCCTCCGCGCCACGGAAATTTTCAAGCTGCGCGGACAGGATGTGGACGACAACGCCTGCGGCCTCCACATTATCCAGAAGGGAGGAAAGCGCGTCTTTGTCCGTGTTCCGGCTGACATGATCGCGATGCTGAAAGCCTATGGCCGCAAGCCGAGTGAACCCATCTTTCAGGCTCCCCAAAAGAAAACGGCATTCACCAAGACACCCGCCTGCTTCCGAACGGCAGTGCAGAAGCTCGGCTTGGCCCCCGATGATGGGGATACCTTGTATGCAGTTACATTTCATACATTCAGACATACTTTTGCCTCGTGGTTGGCGCAATCCGGCAAGGTTTCCCTAAAAGAACTCCAAGAACTCATGCGCCACGAAGACATCGACATGACGATGCGCTACGCACACTTATTTCCAGATCAGCCCTCTGAAAAACTTTCCATTATAGATGATCTTCTGGCTTGACGGACTATCGATCGACATAGCCAGTCGTTTTGATTTTGCCGGAAGCGACAAAGTCTTCAAACTCCGTGCGATCATAAAAAATGCGCCTACCAAACGTGATATAGGTCGGCCCGATGCCTTCCATTCGCCAGTAGGCAAGCATTTTTCTGTGTATGCCAAATTCTTTCTCGATGTCCTTTGGAGTGAGGAGTTTCTTATTAAGTGATCCGACATCATATTTAGCATCTATTTTTTCTGTTTTTATTGAACGAATTGCTTCAGTGATAAGCAAAAGAAGCTCATCTGGAGTTGAAATAATAACAGTTCGGCCTTCAACTTCCATACTACTCTCCTTTATATGATGGATTCGTGCCAATATGTGATTGATGTTCGTAATATTTTGAAACAAGTTCAGTTATAGAAGTACAGTCATTTTGAAGTAGCATTTTTTCTCGATGACGCCTTACGCCGCTCAAGCTCATGCCGAGTTGTTCTCCTATTTTTTTGTCAGTCATTCCTTCAAGAATACACTTAAATACATGACTTCCACGAGGTGTTAAACGAATAATGTTTGTTTTTATTTCTTTATCTGTTGTGCTATATATTGCATACACCAATCCGATGACGTTGTGACTATCAAATATTCTTCTAATTTGTGCGAGATGTTGATAGAGTGTACCCTGTTTAATTGATAATATGGAGGCTATTTTTTTTAAGCGAGTATCCCTCTTGTAATAGTTGTATAATTTCATTTTGTCGTTTACTTAACTTATGATTTTGCATTGCATTCTCTCCAGTATGTTTAGGTATGTGGTGTTATGGTTAGCATTTTTCAATATTTATAGGCAGTGGCATTTTTTTATAGTTTTCAAAAATTTATCATAAAAATTATTAAAGAATGGAAAATAAGACTGCGGGTCTCCCTCTGAAGTTGTCATGTGAAAAATTGTCTCATTTCAAAAAGAATGGCTTCCTCAGTTAATATTGGCATAGAACAAACAAAAAGCCTCCTCAGCCCTTGTATGGGTGGGGAGGCTTGTATGCACACTGATGTATGCTTTTATATATTTTTTAATAACAATCTATTTTTCCATTACTTTTTGAGAAAGATGGGTATTTATGTATTCATAATTGAATATAACTTAGAAACTATTTCAATCAAGCCTAGTGTAAATCTATTTTTGCAGCAGGGCCGTCCTTTTTCCAGTGAATGTGGTATCGACATAATCTGGAATCATACGCTCAATCGTATGAGCCGTCATTTGCTCTCCAATAGTCTTTCCATTTGAGGTAATTTTTTTGTAAATATCTTTAATACTCCCTTTTACAATGACTTCATTTTTTTCATCAAAAGAAAAGGCTATTTGGCAAACTGACTTGTGATTTCCATCTTTTTCCTCATAACTGAAAACGCCTGTTTCAGAGTTGAAAGAGCCGCGCTGGCGGACAATTTCGCCATCATCCATGTATTCCAAAGTCGCATTAGACCCATTTTGAATGAATGTGACATTCATGACAAAAGACTCTCTTGTTTCTTCTCCATACTTCTTGTTGTACTCAATGCTCTCACCACTTAAACGATATTTTCCAGAAAAATCTGTAAGGGGTGGGCTGAATACGACAATATTGCGCCCTATTTTCAACTTAAATCTTTTGCTGGCTACGGGCTTGTCTTTGGTGATGTCCGCATTCGGAGTGTACAGATACACGGTGTGTGGCTTGCCGCATTGGCTGTGTCCAAGCATGGTGAAGTTGATGCTGGCCGCGCCTTTTGCGTTCAGCGTGGCGGACCAATCCTTGGGATTTTCCTTTACCGGCCCCAGCACGGCCTTGTATCCGGCATAATAATACGGCTTGCCGTCGGAACGGCGTGTTTCGCCCACAATGAGTTCGCACTGACTATTGTATAATGCAGCCACATTTCGGATATTGCGGACGAGTTCTTTCTGCATATGGGCGGCAACATCTTTTTGCAGTTCGGTAAAAACGCCCATTTGAACTAGGCGTTTTTTCAAAAAGATGACCATTTCTTCGGTCAAGTCAGCCTGTTCCACCTCATTGGGCCATTTATCCAATCTCAGTGCGGTCAAAGCCCGCTCGTCAGGAGGCATTCTCCAAAATTCCTGAGCCGCTTCATGCAGAACGCCTTCCAGAATGACGCCAAACTTGTCGGTTTTTTCGTTGGCCAGACATTTGGCCTGCACGTCACGCAGGCGTTTCATCCAGTATTGGCGAGGAAATTTTTCCGTAACATAGGCATGGTAAACTTGACGAATCTGATCCTTATGGGCTTCCATAGCTGCGGTGTTGAATTTGTTCAGGGTATAGTCAAAAATGTATACCCCCACAAAACCCAGCTGTAGTGCCTGCTTGCCTAGAAAGCCCACCACGTTGTAAGCACCGTTTTTGAGATAGTCGTACACTGCGGCTTCAGTAAACTCCTTGTTGCCCGTCCCGATGCTGATGGTGTCAATAACCATAGAGGCCACACCAAACCATTTGCAGTAGTTGCCAAGAGCGTCGGAGACTTTAGGCATGAACTCGCGACCGCCCCGTTTTATCATTAACTCGTAAAGTTTCGGATCAATCCGGCCATAGGTTTCGTCAGCCAGTGTGAAGAATGTTTGTACCGCTCCAGCATGATTTGTTAGTTCGGAGATAAAGCCGTAGCCCGCCTCCAGAGCTCCCCTGTCTGGTTCTGAACCTGTTGCAAATGACGCGAGGTGTTCACGCAGATAGGTGGACGGATAGCGCACCAACAATAGGCGATCCTCATGAATATTGACAATACGCGCTTGCGGTGTATTTGCGTTTTCAAAGTCGTAATAGGTACCGGCAAAAACGGATTCAGGCGTGAAAGACGCCATAACGGACGCCACAATGATGAACAGCAGTGTTTTCAAGGCGACGCGATAAGGATGTTTCGGCATTGCGGAAATAGTTTGCATCGTGATGCCTCCTCAGTTTCAGGGCGATGGGTTGGGTTTAGCCGCCATTCGCCCTGATTTTTCATGCTCTAAGAACCGGACTTCCCCTTGAGATAGGCCCTGACATCCGCGTCTCCCCATTTTTCAGCCAGGCTCATAACCGTAGCACCGTCTTTACCTGTGGCACGCACATCTGCGCCGCTGTCAACCAGAAGTCGGATCAGTTCCAGTTTGCCCCGCATGCGCACCGCGAACATCAGAGGCGTATAGCCATCCTTGGCCTTCGCGATGTTCATAGGCGCTCCCTTGGCGATAAGGGCGCGTATCACGGCAAGGTCTGTGTCGCTGGCAGCATTGTGCATGACGCTCACCCCGTCCATATTTACAGCCTTGACATCGGCTCCCGCGTCAAGCAGCAGCTTGACCGTTTCTTTTTTCATGTCGCAAAGCAGCAGAGCGGTATTGCCTTCTTCATCTTTGGCATTGACCTTGGCCCCAGACGCAAGCAAAAAAGTCAGCGCGGCGGAATTTTTTGCTTTGGCGGCGTACATGAGCGCCGTGCGGCCCTTCTTGTCAGTGGCATTGATGTTGAATCCCCAGCCGAGTATGGTTTTCAACTGTTCGGGAGTGTAGCTTGCGCGGGAGCAGCAGACCATGAACAGGTTCGTGCCGTTTTGGTCCACCGTCAGCGCATCGGCTTTGGCTTCAACGAGCGCGGTCAGCATTTCCATACCTTCGCTGGCGGCATACATAATCGGCGTAGAGCCGCTCTTGTCCGCCAGATTGGGATTAGCTCCGGCGGCCAGCAGCTTTCGTATGAGTGGCAGCGCCTCGTCGCGGATGGCAAAGATCAGGGCGGTACGACCGTTGGCCACGGCCATATTCACCTTGGCTCCGGCAGACAGAAGCACGTCAAGCACCTCCGGCTGATTTTCACGCACCGCTTCGATCAGCGGTGTGGAATTATTGCGTTTGGCGGCGGCGATGTTGGGGTCGGCCCCGGCCGCAAGCAGTATCTTAACGATGTCCAGCCCTGCGCCTTCCTCTACTGCACAGAAAAGCGGCGTTTCGCCATTTTTATTCTGTGCGTTGACCTTGGCCCCGGCTGCAAGCAAAGCCTTGATGGCATCGGCAGCTTTATGCTCTGCGGCGAAATGAAGCGGTGTTTGCCCCTTAGTATCGGGCTTGTTCGGATCAGCTCCAGCCTTGAGCAATATGTGCAAGCCTTCCACTGGAAGCAATTTGCCCCCTTTGTATATTGCGTCGAACACAATCGGACGCCCCCTCTTGTCCGTCTGGTTGGGGTCGCTCACTCGACTGAAATCCTGCGTTGACGCAAGAAGGATATGCTGGGCATTACCATTGGTGGTATGCAATGCGTTTTTTTCGTATGCTTTCGCATGGAAGGGTGACAGCCCCAACAGAAGTGTCAAAAATGTCAGAAAAAAAACAGTCCTGTACATAGCCTTCTCCTTTTCTGGTAGAATGTTAGAATGTGTACTTCACCTGCAAACTGCCACCGATACCGCTGCGTATGCCGGTGTACCCTTGTGCAGCAAGGTCAAAGGAAAGACCGGAGTCCGCCGCGGGCTTGAAGCTCATGCCCAATTCAAAGATGCCGGTATCCCCCTTGAGCGAAGGTGCAGGCACGTCATAGCCATATGTCGTAGCGCGGGCCTTGCCGTCGAATTCATGTTCCCATGCCGCGCCAACATACGAGACAACGCGCTCTGAAAACGTGTGATTCACCTTTCCGCCAAGGCGAAGGCGCTGTGAAGTAATTTCGTCAAAGGAAAAGGGATCGCCCACAACGCTGGCCGTATCGCCGTCCTGACGTGTCCAAGAATACTTGCCATACAGGTCAAGAGAAGTGCTTTCCCCCAAGGGCAGGATGTAGCCCAGTCCGAAGTGGGCACCATAGTAGCTTGCGGACGTGTCATAAGACGCTCGGCGTCCGGCGGCATCCATGAGATCATGGCTCTTCCATTGGTTTTCCATGTGACCAAGGCGGAAAGAACCTTCAGTATACAGACCAGACAGGAAGGAGGTGGTCAGATCGAATCGTGCCAGCAGACCTCCGCCGTAGTAATGGCTGTCGCCATCGCCACGCACCGAGGCGCGATTCGCAAAACTGTTGTGGGTGGAGTAGTCCCCGTAGCCGGTTTCAAAAAAGACACCGGTCTGGAAAAATCCCGGTGCGCCGACGAAGCGCCGACCAATGCCAAACAATCCGTTTATACCGTTGACGTTTATATGTGAGCCGGTATTATAGCGCGAGGCACTGCCAGACATGGCGCCGAAGGCCGCCCAACCGGAAAGGGGAGAAAGCGTGCACAGGCTGGCCATACCCTGACCGCTTGCCAGATCGCCGCCCATAGTGAGCAGTGACAGCCCTGCAAGCTGGCCTTCAGACAGGGATTTGGTCTGCGGGTTCACGCGCACAGGGTCGGATCAGGAGTTGTGTCTACGGTGGCGTCCAGAGTGGTTAACGTGGCGTTCAGGGTGAAATCATATTCCAGCGATATGCCCTGTGTGCCTGTGAGGCTCTTTTTGGTGTACCCGGTGGTGGTCAGACCGTTTTCGTTCTTCAGCAGCGTGACGGTATCACCCTTTTGGAGCGGGCTGGTTCCGGCTGCCACAGCCACGCCCACCTTGCTGTTGCTGATGTCCGTGCCGTTTGGGTCCGTCAGCGTCAGCACCGTGTCGCCTGCCTTCACCGTGCCGGGCAGGATGAAGTGGTAGTTCTCAAAGTTCGCCACATTCTTCGCACTCAGACCCACGGAGCGGATTTCCAGTGTGTTGCCGGTTATCTCGTCAATCGGACTTGAGGAGTAGTGCCAGCCGCCATAGAGAACAGCGTTCGTAAGGACAGGGCTGCCGGAGATGCGGATGGTATTGCCTGTTGCCGAGGTCGAGGTAGTTGCATTACCGCCCCATCCACCTATCACATATTGCTGAATCGTGCCACCACTGATGGAAATCGTATTACCGCTCGCTTTTCCACCCTCTGTAACTACCCAGCCTCCATACAAACGCCTTGCCACGCCCCCTGTCATGGTGACGGTATTGCCTGTGGCATCGCCGCTGGCGGCATAACCGCCATAGATGTCTTTCCCGGTTCCTCCTGTGTCGATAGTGACATTGGCGCTGGATGAGGCATAGTTGTTGCTGCTATCCGTTCCAGTATAGGCATTTGCAGCGTTGTCGTCAGGCGTACCGTCTTTTCCGCCGGAGTCTGCCGCCAGACTCGGCACGGCGAACGGTAAGCATAATAGCGCAGCGCACAAAAGACCGCAGGCGATAGACAGCAGACGCGGTACTTGCCGCGGGGAAACAAAAGAAGCAACAGCCATAGCACACCTCCATCAGAGTCATTTCTGAGGATCATGTACCTGTAGCTGTCGCAAATGCCATCCAACTTAAGTACCAAATTACGAGCAATCCAGCTCATACTTTCTTGCTAGATGTCTGTTTTTACGATAGATATAGCCATTCTCTTTCCTGCCTGAGACGATGCGTCCATACTCACGATATTCCCCGCAAGAGGTGTGAAGAATGCCCAGTCCCTTTTCTTCCATGCTGTCAAAATCTTCTCCACGCGCTCTTGCTGTTGCGGCATTTTCCTTGGAATTTGCCTGGCTGCTTTCCTTTCTGTTTGAAGGGCAGGTGTTGTACGGGCTGGCGGGGCATTTTCATGCACGCCCCGATGCGTATATTCTTGCCGCCATTCTGGCTCATTTTTTCGGTCTTTTTTGCTGCGGCTTTTTCGTTCACTCGCCCCGTGCGGCACGCAATGTCAGTCTGGGCGGGCTGCTGGTCTGTTTCCTTTCCTCCTTATCTTTTTATGCCGCCCCCTCTCCCCTGTGGTTGGCGGGAACGATCTGTGGTGCCATCGGCGCGGGCTGTGCCGTTTCCTGCTGGGGAGTTTTTCTCAAGAACTTCACGCCGGAAAAAGATCGCATCAAAAGCTGTGCCGACGGTCTGATTGGTTCCAATATCCTCATGATAGGCATCAATGTCGTCGCCATATATCTGTCCCCTTTTGCGGGACTGACGCTTGCCACCGCCTGTCTGTGTGTTGGGATGCTGCTGACATGGCGGCTGCCTGTGGAATGCGGAACGTGGCGGTCCATTCGCCATGAGTCCGGGGCGCTGAAACATTCTTTGGCGCTTCTGGTTTTGTTCGTTATCATCATCACCATCAATTCAGGGCTGATGTATCAGGTCATCAAACCCGCCTTCGAGCACCTGACCGGACTTGTCAGTTGGTACTGGGCAGTGCCGTACATTGTTGCCCTCATCTTCATGCGTAACCTGTCCTCGCGTTTTCAGCGTGCCACGATTCTTTTTCTCGGCGTCGCCATGATCATGGGCGCTTTTCTCGGATTCATGCTGCTGGGAAGAAGCGGCGGCGACTACCTGATCATCAATACACTGATGCTGGGAGCCTGCGGCATTTTTGATCTGTTCTGGTGGAGCATTCTCGGGACCATGCTGGATCATGCCGAAAATCCGGTCAGCGTGTTCGGCATGGGACTTTCTGCCAACGTCTGTGGGGTGCTGCTTGGTGATGTTCTCGGACTGTCGGCACACGCCTTTTCTCTGGCGGAGATCGCCGTTATCGCACTGACAGTAAACTGTATTACGCTTATCCTCCTCCCCCCGCTCAATCGGCAGCTTGCCGTTTTATTGAAGAGTCATGTGTATCTGCCCCAGCAGACACATCTTCCGATGGACATACGAGACAGGATCGCGCCTCCCATACCAGATTCCCTGACCTCTCGTGAGAAAGAAGTGCTTGAACTTGTCATTTCTGGAAAATCCAATAGGGAAATTGCGGAATCGCTATGCATCAGCGAAAGCACAACCAAGACTCATGTCTACAATATTTTTTCAAAATACGGTGTAAAAAGTCGGGCAAAACTCATTGCCGAAGTTCTTGCCGGTCAGCCGGACTCGCAATGCGGGCTAATGCCTTAATCTGCTCTATAAAAATGTGCCTGTGACATCCTAATTTCTCTGTTGAAGTAGTGATAATAGAAACGCCTTTTCTGGGTGCTTTTTTATGCCGACGTTTCCCCCTTTTTTTGAGGGATAGAGGCATTCCCATTTTCCGCAAAAAATCGTTTTATGAGATACGCGGGAATGATGATGCCTTCGTTCTTGAGTATTTGGCTCAATTCACTGGGGCCGTATCCTTTTTTCAATGCCTTCTTGAAGTCTTTCTCCAGAAGTGCCGCCGCCTCCGTGCGAGTTTTTCTGTTGTCCCGTTCCGGTAATTCATGAAGCAGTTTTTTGGCCTTTGCTATCTGTTCAGGTCGTATCGTTGCAGTGCGTGTCATTGCTTCTGTCTCCTTTTATGTACAGTTAAGCCAACATAGCAAAATTTTATTGTTTTATAAAATAGTGTCACTGCACGACAGGGGTTCTTCGTGGCAGGATGGGGGTTGTGCTACACACAAACCCCATCCTGCCAAAGGGCTACGCCCTCTGGACTCTCGGAATGCTCGGCACTGCGCTTCTTGCATTCCAAAGGCGGAAGCATGAAAGACGTGAAAACGGAAGTCGGCGGACGAAGCGCCGCGCGGCAATGGGTGACGATCCGCGTCACCTCGGAAGAAAAAACGCGACTCACGGAACAGGCGGAAATGGCAGGGCTATCCCTGTCGGAATATATGCGGCTACGCTTTTTCGGTGGCAGGCCGCTCGTCGCACACACGGATGCGCTCATGGTCAGGGAATTGCGGCGCATCGGCGGTCTGCTCAAACATCATTTTGAAACACTCCGGTTGGCCGGAGCCTCCGTAACGGTGCTTGTGCAGCAGGAGGAGGCGCTGAGGAAACTCGTGTCCGCCATTGATAGAATAGGCGTGTCCGCCCATGATCGTTAAGAAAATAAAGAACCAGAAGGATACGAAACCAAAAGCATGGCAGATTGGCGATTTGGTGGACTACATCCGCTTTCCCCACAACAAGAATCCGCAGGAAAAAATTGAATATGCTGGCGGCAGGAATTTTCTTTCCTCCACCCATGTCGGTCAGAAAACGGAAATGATCGCTCTGGCAAGGGAATCCGTCCGCAGCAGAATGCCGGTGCAGCATTGGATATTTTCTTGGCAGGAAGGCGAACAGCCCAGCAGGGAACAGGTGGAAGAAGTTGTGGACATATTCCTCAAAAAAATGGGGCTTACTGAGCATCAAACCGTCTATGGTCTGCACTACGATACGGACAATTATCACCTGCATATCGCGGTCAACCGGATGAACCCGGAAACTGAAAAGGTGGTACTGCCGTTCAACGGTCTGGACATTCAAGAAGCACATAAAATCTTGGCACTCATTGAGCATGCACAGGGCTGGGCCAGTCAGGAAAAAGCCCTGTACTCGGTCTTAGAAAACGGAGAACTGGCGCGACGGCGCATTCGTCGGGGAGTGCAACCGAAGCCTCCTGCTTTGGATTTTGAGAGAGCTACCGGTGAAAAATCTGCCCAAAGAATTGCCCAAGAACGCGGACACCGCATCATCAAAAACGCGCAATCTTGGGCCGAATTGCATGAAAAATTGGCGCAGGCAGGTTTGCGCTTTGAAAAGAAAGGTTCAGGGGCGATTATTTTCGTAGACGACATTGCCGTGAAAGCTTCTTCCGTGGATCGCGCTTTCAGCATGGGGAAGCTCTGCAAGAGGCTTGGAAATTTTGAGGAAGGAACCTACCCGAATGACGGGCAGGATGGGGCGGTGAAACTGCCGCCCGAACCCGTGAGTTCCGTCAATCTTGCGGAGTGGCAAATGTATCAGGCGGAATATGCCGAAACTGTGGAGACCGAAAAAACAGACGTGCAAGCCGACGTTATCCTCTTGAAAAAACGTCACAGAGCGGAACGAGAAAAGGCACTGGCCCGTCTAGCGAGACACGGCCTCTCCGTCCTGAATATTGCCAGTCACTGCCTCAAGGTGCAGCAGAAGCGGGAATTGCTGGAGTTGCGGCAAAGATTAGGAAATTCTCGAAAGCGCAAGAGGAAGCCGGATTTTGAAACATGGCTGCATTCGCGCGGACTGCACATGCAGGCCGAACGCTGGAGGCATCGTGCCGGATTGGAGAAGGCCAGACACAGCCCCGCGCCACAGGAGAAAAGCATGCCGGAAAACAGTCGAGAATGGCTGGAATTCAAACGCTATGCCGCTGCGGTGGGTGCAGAACGCTACCGCGTGACCTGTATCAAAATGGAAGAGGACGGCGGCAAAAAGACCTTCATCCTCGACAAGAAAGGCGGCGCAAGCAGGGGCTTCACTCCAGAGGAAATAGGGATTCACATGGTGGAAATGCTCAGGCTCCAGCGGAGGGGCGAAAATGTGTATTACACGCCTCTCTCTGATGAAAAGCATCATATCCTTATTGACGATATGACCCGTGACAGCCTGAAAAAATTTCAGGAAGACGGCTACCGCCCCGCTGTCATTCTGGAAAGTTCTCCGGGGAATTACCAGTGTTTGCTGACCGTTCCTCAATTGGGTTCGGAGTTTGACCGGGAGGTGGGCAACCGCATTACGGAGCATCTGAACAGGGAGTATGGCGACAAAAAACTATCCGGCTGCATTCACCCGCACCGTGCGCCGGGCTTTGAGAACCGTAAGCCGAAACATCGGCGAGAAGACGGCGGCTATCCCCAAGTGAAACTGCTGTTCGCAGAATGTCGGGAATGCGGCAAGACGCAGGAGCTGGGCAGAAAGATTGAACGGAAATATGCAGAGGCCGCCGCTAAGCGAAAGCTCGAGTGCCAGACGTTCCAACCACAGATTTCACAGCCCGGCGATCCGACATCGGCCTACTATACCCATCTGGAGAACATACGCAACCATCTGTCTATTGAAGATTATTCCCGCGTGGATGCCATGATTGCCTTGCGGTTGCGCTCCAACGGCCACAGTCGAGAGGCTGTAGCTGAAACTATCCGTGCCTGCGCCCCAACCATTCGAGAAACGCAAAAAGGGCGCAATTGGCAACGCTACGCCGAGCGCACAGCGGACTACGCCTTCGGTCCAGCGGGGGACAGGGATTTGGAGCGGAATGCGCGGTATCGGGAGTTGTGGCGAGGGATTGAGGATTGCACAATATTAGGCTCATGCATAAAGATGCGGTAACGTTGTCTTGGATTCATACACTCAAGAACAGTAAAATTTACACATAGATAGTGTCTTGTGATTTTTTAGAATTTGGATTATGTGTCTGGGTATGCTTACAACTTTACTTAACGAATCCAGTCTTCGAATGTTCGGCTTACCTGCCTCCGTCCCCCCTATCCCGCTTCATGCAAACGGGAAAGTGGAGCTAGGGCAGTATATGACGCCCTCTTCTGTTGCTCGATTTATGGCCTCGTTATTTCCGGTTAACGCTCAGGCGAAAGATTTTCATCTGTTGGATGCTGGCGCGGGAAAAGGAGCCTTGACCTTGGCCTTTTTGGAGGCATGGCGGACGGGAGCGCACCTTTTTCAAAATGGGGAAGTTTCTTTATTTGAATACGATGAGGCGATGCTTTCTGAATTAAAGATGAATATGAACAGGGCTCAATTAGGGCTTAAACTTAACACTAAAATTTATCATCAAAATTTTATTGAGGTAGCCTCATTACTTGTAAAACAAGGAAATCGTATTTTTTCACATGCCATTTTAAACCCTCCGTACAAAAAGATAAATAATAATTCACTGCATCGACAACAATTACGAGAAGCAGGAATTGAAACTATAAATCTTTATTCTGGTTTTGTTGCATTAAGTCTTGCTCTGTTAAAGCCGCATGGGCAACTTGTTGCAATTATTCCACGTAGTTTTTGTAATGGCCCATACTATAGAAAATTTCGTAAATACTTGATGTCGAATGCAGCTTTACATCATATTCATCTGTTCAAATCAAGATGCAAAACATTCAAAGATGACGATGTGTTGCAAGAAAATATTATTCTTAGACTTGAACGTGATGGCATACAAGGTAAGGTAAGAGTTTCTCAGTCTACAGATAGTACATTTGAAGACTATTCTATGACAGAACATCAATTTTCTTCTATTTTTCATCAAGATTCAAATGAATGCTTTCTACATATTCCCACGGAAAGTGGAATAGGTTTCTTACCAAAAGCTGTAAATTCTCTTTCTTCTTTAAAAATTAATGTTTCAACTGGTCCGATCGTTGATTTTCGACTAAAAGAGTACCTTCATGCTATGCCTGAAAATGGGGATGTTCCCTTATTATATCCAAAGCATTTCAATGGAAATATTAATTGGCCTCAGAAAGATTTTAAAAAGCCAAATGCAATTTTTGTATGCTCAAGTACCATGAAGTTATTATATCCAAATGGATGGTATGTCGTAGTACGTAGACTTTCTTCAAAAGAGGAAAAAAGAAGAATTGTTGCAAATATCGTAAATCCTAACTTATTTAATAATATGAATTTTCTAGGTTTTGAAAACCATCTGAATGTGTTTCATAAAAATAAAGAAGGTATATCAGAAAATCTTGCACGAGGATTAGCTTGTTATCTTAATTCTAAAAATATAGATACAATATTTCGTTCTTTTAACGGACATACACAAGTAAATTCTACAGACTTGCGTTCTTTATTGTATCCTTCTGCTGAATTGTTATCAATAATAGGGGAGTGGAGCAAAAAACATCCTTCGCTTTCTCAAGAAAATATTGATAAACAAATGGAGTATCTTCTGCAATGAGTGTGCATCCGAAAATAAATGAGGCGTTAAATATATTGAAAGATTTAGGCTTGCCTATAGCACAACAAAATGAACGTTCGGCTCTTTGCCTGCTCGCTCTGTGCGATATGCAGCCGACATATTTATGGGAGCAATCTTCACAGCCTCTAATGGGTATTACTCCAATGATGGATTGGTTTAAAACCCATTACCAAAAAGACTATGCCCCAAATAGTCGGGAAACTGTTCGGCGATTTACTATGCATCAGTTTGTAGCCGCAGGTATTGCTCTTTATAATCCAGACAAACCTGACCGCCCTGTAAATAGCCCCAAGGCTGTTTACCAGATTGCCCCAGAAGCTCTAAAACTGATTCATCTATATGGTACGGAAAATTGGGCGGAAGAACTACATATTTTTTTACAACAGCGAGAAACGTTGGTGCAGCGCTATGCACAGGAACGAGCTATGGAACAAATTCCAGTGCGTCTTGCCAATGGACAGAGTATTGAACTCAGCCCTGGGGTTCATAGCGAACTCATTCGTGATATTGTCGAAGGGTTTGCACCTCGTTTTGCACCCGGCAGTGTTCTCGCCTATGCTGGCGATACCGGAGATAAATGGGGATATTTTGATAAAGACTTGTTAGACTCTTTGGGGATAACTATAGATGCTCACGGGAAAATGCCAGATGTTGTTTTATATTCCGAAGATAAAAATTGGCTACTTCTTGTTGAATCTGTAACGAGTCATGGCCCAGTAGATGGAAAGCGACATGAGGAACTCACAACTTTATTTGCAGGAGTTACTGCGGGTTTGGTTTATGTTACTGCTTTTCCCAATCGTAATATTATGGCACGTTATCTGCCCGAAATTGCTTGGGAAACTGAAGTCTGGGTTGCTGATGCCCCAACACATTTGATTCATTTTAATGGCGATAGATTCTTAGGACCGCATATATAAGTGTTCCTTTATAACTTAATTTTCCAGGACGCGTGGGATGTGGGGAGGCATCACTCGTGACAATCGAAATTTCATAAATGCGTTTTCTGGGGTATGTGCACAGGCGTACCCGAGAAAGATTCCCTCCTGATTTTGGAGGCTGGAGCAATACCCACCTTCGCTTTATCCGATGGCGCGATAAGGGTATGTAGGAAAAACTCCTTAAAAAAGTAGGGGTTATGTGCTTTTACGAATATTTTCCATTTATTACCCATACTATAAGTATAGTACCTCAAGAGAAAACTCTTTTTGAAAATATATGCTTAATATCTTCTTCTTTTGCCCCAACAATTGCTATTCTTATTTCTATTTTTTTATACTATTTCTCAAATGAGAAGAGTATAAAAGAAGAACTACTGAGAATGAATGATCGTCTTTTAGATTTAGCTATGCAGTATCCTCATCTTGAGGATGATTCTTTTTGTAGTCAGTGGGATGGTAATTTCGTTGGAGATGAAAAAAAATCAAGATATAATCTATATTGTTGTAAAATATATAATTTAATAATATCTCTATACGAGTATTGTAGAGGGGACTATAAAAAAATGTCTAATTTGATTGATATTGACGATTACATTCAAACTCATCATGTATGGCTATCTCTAGAATCTGATAAGACACAAGGCAATGAAAAATTTAATATTTTCCTGCTCGACCTTATAGAAAAATCTTGTAAAAAGGGAGATGTAGATGAATAGGTTGTCATTATTGATTGGCGCTACACATGGTGGCCTAGAAATGGTATCCAGAGACATCGCAAAAATGAGTTCCTATCTGAAAAGCGTAACTGGAGGAGCCTGGAATGAAGATGAAGTGATCGAAATTGTCGATAAACCGTTAGCCACGATAGAAAAAAAACTTATTACAATAAAGAAAAACAAACCAGATTTTCTATTAATATACTGGTCTGGGCATGGTGCATATAGTAAAAAACATGAAGAGCTTATAATTGAAGTATCTCAAGATGAAGATATCCGCGAGTCAGACTTATTGGGATTAGCACAAAAACAGCTTTTGATATTTGATACTTGTAATGTGATTATTGATGATACAGAGCCAGAATTAGTCATGGAATCATTGAAATACCGTGTAACTGCCTTAGCTAGAGATAGAGTAGAAGCCAGAAAATACTACGAGGAACTCATAACTGCTTCGGGTGGGACTCAAATAGCTTACTCATGTAATATCTCAGAATATTCAAATGCCGATGATGTTTTAGGGAGTATTTATACTAATGAGATAATAAAACAATCAAAGGCATGGTCATCTTGCCAAACATCTAAAGGCAACATAACGATAAAAGAAACTACTCGTCTTGCTGAGAATGCTTGCGCCCGTCACTCGCAGCATCCTAAGGTGACAGGCCCCAAAATAGATCAACATTTGTATTACCCTTTTGCCATAAAACTGTAGCTAGATGGCAGCCGTCTAATTAGAACTGGCAAATCAGCCATCTACTGAATCCCAGAAACTTAGAAAGAGCCTGAAAAAACAAGCTTCTTCTAAGTTTCTGGCCTGCCGGGTAGGAATGACCCACTATACGTCGTTCATCTCATGCGCGGACTTGGAATTACAAATCCCTGTACGCCGCCAGCAAGCGAATCCGACCGGGCGGGAATTTTTGATTGTGGAGCAGTAACTTGTCGGTATGTCTCCACATACTCCAGAGCCTCCGCAAGGGTATCAAAAGTGGCATGGACGGTTCGCGCACCGTTGATGATATGGTCTTTTTCATACTGTACACGCAGGCCGATTTTTTCCTCGGCAGACTGAAATACCCGCAGCTCGAATGTGCCGCCGTTGTTCGCGTCCACCGTCAGTTTATGCTCATTTTTGCCATAGAAATCTGAGCCAATAACGTCAAAGCCCGCCTTTGCCAAACATTCATGATAACTGGACGTATTTGTCGGCATTTGTTGCACCACCGTTTCTTTGAGCCCGCGTTGCGCGGCATCATCACGGGCAACCTGTAGAGCTGCTTCCTGTGACGCGAACAGCCGGAGCTTTACCCCCTGTGGCACGTTCGCCGTGCGGTGCCATTGGCCATCTTCGTACATATTTTGCCCAAGGGAACCTATCTGGCTGTTGAAATAGGTACGGCGCAGGACGTGACCATCCAGAGTATGGCCATTGTGCTGATTAGAAACAGTGTATTCCGTTCTTCCTTCGCCCTCGCCGTATTTGAGCGTGTGGAATTGTTTTTCCTTTGGTTGGGCGGTTTTTGCAGTGATAGGATCGCTTTCCTGCGTTTGCTTTGTTGATTTCGACATTACAGGTGATTCCGCAGACAGGGCTATCTTCGGCTCCCAAGTAGAAACATAGTCTGCATCATCCTGCATTCGCTGCAATTCTCTGATGACAGCACCGTGGTTTTCCCGCGCTAAGGCCAAGGCTTCCTTTTGCGAAAATTCCTTTCCCAGAGCGGCGTTGACGGTTTCCAACTCGGCATTTTCCTGCCGCGCCTTCGCCCGCTGCGCCTCTATGGACTCCTCCAGCCCTTTGGCCAGAAAATTGTCTACGCGCTGAAACAGGCCGGACAGACTGAATTTGTCGTCAAAGCTATACCGCAGGTTGTCCGGAAAAAAGGCTTGTATATCTTCACCTTGGAGAGTGACACGGAAGCCATCAGAGCCGAGGCCAGACGCGCGCACAATGTTCATATCAAATCCGCGATAGGAACCGAACGACACCTTTGCGCTGGAATTGCGCGTCACCTCCTTCACGCCATCGAGTAAACGATTTTTTATCTTTTCGCTGTCCTTTTCCGTCAAAAGCGAACCATCTGCCCATAGCTCGATCCGAATCTTTTCCTTTCCTTTTTCCGTAATGATATGGGTATGGGAATCCCGACGCTGGATATTAGCGGCATAGGTACTTTCCGCTTTGGCAAGCCGCTTTTCAATGGCACCAAGCCACTTTAGCCTGTCCCGTAGACGGTGCTGGCCGCGTTGGTGCTGGGAGTACAGAGCTTCCAGCTTCCGCAGATCGCTGGCCAGTTGCACTTGCATAAGGATCAGGGGATTGCCGGATGCAGCAGCTTTCATTTCGGCGGCATTGGCAGCTTCGGACTGCACATCGTCAATAACGCGCTGGAGCAAATCCCCCTTGCGGAATTGTTCAATGGCGGCCGCTTTGTACTCGATAGTTTGCCACATTCGTGCGTCATAAGTCTGTTTTGTCGCGTAATTGTAAATGGCTACCGTAAAATTGTCTGGATCGCGTTCATAAAAAATATTGCCTTGCCGGATGATACGGCCATTCCTTTGCTCCAGATCGCTCGGACGCCACGGCGCATCAAGATGATGCGCGGCCACCAGACGTTTTTGCACGTTCATGCCCGCGCCCATTTTGGCTGTGGAGCCGAGCAGAATACGAACGTGTCCGGCGTTGACATCGCTGAACAGTTTTGCCTTGCGAATATCCGTATTGGCATCGTGGATGAAAGCTATTTCATCCACGGGGATACCCTTATCTATGAGTTTTTGCTTCATATCGTTATAGACTGAGAATTTTCCTGATGACAGCGCAATGACGGCATCCATATCGACCGTGGGGTCTTCGCCGTCCTCATCAGGTTCTGTTCGTTCTGATAAATCAACATCCTCCTGTCCTCGCGGGGTTTCCCTGAGAAAGGAGTCGTCCACGTCAATAAAGGATTCAAGCTCCCGAGCGAGCGGTGCATCCGTTGAGCTTTGCGTGACGTTCTTTCCGCCCTTGGGCGTGGACAAATCACAGAATACAAGCTGTGTGCCTTTGTCCGCTGCGGTATCGCGCCAGAGTTGATAAATGCGTTCCACTGCGGCATTGATTTTAGAACCGGGAGCATCTTCCGCCTCTGGATCAATCAAGCGAAAATCCAGACCTGCCTTGCGGGCGTCATTGGTGATTTTAAGCGGATTGTCCACACGGGGATCATGGGGCAGATGCTCCATTCTCTGGATAATCTTATCCATAAAATCCGCCTGATCCGCAGACCGCTCCACAACATCATTGAGCGGCCTGCCGTCTTTAACCGGAGGGGTGAGGGGGCGCAGACCAGCGCGTTTCGCCTGCTCGTCCAAGTCGCTTTTCGTCACCACATCCGCGAAGGTGCGGTACATGGAAAGTAGCTCAGGCACGTTCTGGAAGCTGGCAAAGCGCGATTTCATCTTGTAATTGACACTTGTTTTATGTCATAATTACATGAAATAATAGAATAAAAACTTTAAAAATATTTTTGATACCCTGAAATTTACCCTGTAAAATACTGGATGAGAAAAGCTGCTCCTAGTCAGTACCAGACAGAAATGAGGGGCGGCGCTGTACCGGGATTGATCAGTATGTCCAAGGAACGAATAGGCTGGTAAGCTGCTTGCCGGGTAACCTTTTGCCTGCTAACCTTATATTTCAGAAATTTTTCATGGAGAAGAAAATGGGGAAGCAGAGTACAAGCAATATTGGTTTTGAAAAACAGATATGGGATGCCGCCTGCGTTTTGCGTGGCAATCTGGATGCTTCTGAATACAAATCCGTCGTGCTTGGGCTTATTTTTCTCAAGTACATATCCGATAGCTTTGAAGCCAAATATCAGGAGCTTCTCGCTGCTGGAGAGGGGGACGAGGAAGATCGGGATGAATATACCTACGAAAATATTTTCTTCGTGCCTCCTTCTTCCCGCTGGTCTCGCATAGCGCAAGCGGCGCATACGCCGGAAATCGGTGTAGTTATTGATGAGGCTATGCGCGAGATTGAAAAGGAAAATTCGCGCCTCAAGGATATATTGCCCAAAAATTTTGCCCGCCCGGAGCTGGACAAGCGTCGCCTTGGGGATGTGGTGGATCTCTTCACCAATATCAAGATGATTGAACACGGCAATGAGAAAGATATTCTGGGGCGAACCTATGAATATTGCCTTTCCCGTTTTGCTGAGCAGGAAGGCAAGCTGGCTGGAGAATTTTACACGCCTTCCTGTGTAGTTCGTACCCTTGTGGAAATTTTACAGCCTTACAACGGCAGAGTGTATGACCCATGCTGCGGTTCCGGCGGCATGTTCGTCCAGTCGGCAAAATTTGTCGAAAATCACGGCGGCACAATCAACACCATTTCCATTTTCGGGCAGGATTCCAATCCCACCACATGGAAGATGGCGCACATGAACCTTGCCATTAGGGGGATTGAAGCCAATCTTGGAAAATTTCATGCCGATACGTTTTTTGACGACAGGCACCCCCAGCTCAAGGCGGACTTCATCATGGCTAATCCGCCCTTTAACCTCTCAGACTGGGGCGCGGACAAGCTGAAAGATGATGTGCGCTGGAAATACGGCCTTCCTCCGGCGGGAAATGCCAACTTTGCCTGGATGCAACACATGATTTTTCATCTGGCCCCACGGGGGAGGATCGGGCTTGTGCTGGCCAACGGCTCGCTTTCCTCGCAATCCAGCGGAGAGGGAGAAATCCGCAAAAAGATTATTGAAGATGATTTGGTGGATTGCATCATTGCCATGCCGCCGCAGCTTTTCTATACCACCCAAATCCCCGTCTCCCTCTGGTTTCTGGCTAGAGACAAGAAACAGAAAGGAAAAACGCTATTTATGGATGCCCGGAATATGGGCACAATGGTGACGCGAAAGTTACGAGAACTAACCGGAGAGGACATAGCGAAGCTGACGAAAACCTATGTCGCTTTTACCGAAGGTTCCCTTGAAGAGGTGAAAGGCTTTTGCGCTATTGCGGCAACGGCTGATATTGCCAAGCAGGATTATATCCTCACCCCCGGACGTTACGTGGGTATTGAAGAGCAAAAGGACGATGGCGAACCCTTTGAAGAGAAGATGGGGCGTCTGACAAAGGAACTCTCGGAACTGTTCCAGAAGTCCCATGAGCTGGAGGCACAGATTAAGAAACAGCTGGAGGCGATTGGGTATGAAATATCGTAAACTATCTGAACTATGCGAATATGCAAGTGACAAGATTTTAGTAAGTATATTATCTCGGCAAAATTATATTTCTACAGAAAATATGCTTCAAAATCGTGGTGGGATATGTGACGCAGAGATATTACCAAGTACATTGAAAGTATCTAATTTTGCAGAAAATGATATCCTTATTTCCAACATCAGACCATATTTTAAGAAAATATGGAGAGCAAAATTTTGTGGCGGTTGTTCAAATGATATACTTGTAATGCGTGCAAAACAAAATTGCAATCCGATTTTTTTATATTATATACTTTCTAGTGATAGTTTCTTTTCGTATGCTACACATACATCAAAGGGCACAAAAATGCCTCGCGGTGATAAAAAAGCTATTATGAATTATCAAGTTCCAGATCTTTCATATCAAGCTCAAAAAATAATAGGGGAATTCTTAAATGTCTTTGATCGCAAAATCGAACTGAACAACAAGCTAAATGATAATTTGAATATCAGTAAATTATGACCTCTCAACAGAGGTTACAGTGTTTTAATAAAATCCTCCAAAAGCCTTGAAAATAAAGGATTTATCGCAATGTGTTCGCCTTATCTCTTTATACGATTACACACAAGTTTATTCTTTCCCTCTTTGCTCATAAGGGCAAATACAAGGGCAAGAAAATCTCACAACAAGATATAACAGAGTGTGGCAATCGGAGAACTGTGATGTATGTGCGAATATATTATAACGGAGGATTTTTCAATGGACAAGTACATTTACGATGATAAAAATGGTATGTGGTATGAACTGCAAGGAGATTATTATATTCCTTGTTTTATCTTACCAGCCGAAAAAGAACAACCTATCGGTTTGTGGGGACAGCGGCACTTGCGGTATCTGAAAGAATACCACAGAAATACATACACAACGCTATTGACAAGCGGCAGGCTGAACACTTACCTTGCCGACATTGACAGGCAGGCACAAGAACGCTTTGAAATACTCACAGAGCAGATGAAACAGGCACAGGGTATCACGGAGCAGTTAAAGGTTGAAAACACCTTAGAGTGGGTTGGTCGAATGAATAACATACGGGCGTGTGCTATGGAGGTTGTGAATGAGGAAAACATCTACAATTAAAGCATTGTAACGAATTTGACTGTAAAATCGTGGCGAGTAGGGATAACTTACCCGCCCTATTTTATGCTCTATGAGCCGCTTAAACAAGGCTTTTGACACCGAAAAGCGTTATATTACTTAACATTTGTTATAGACGGCGGGTAGGGTATACTCCGTTTGCTCAGTTAATGGCATTTTAATGCCAGATTTTGTACCTCTTACAACAAACCCGTTGAGAAAAAAATATGAATGATTATATTATAATAATTGAAGGAGGTGCGGTATGGATATTCAGATTATTGAGCACATAAAAGAAACATTAAGCGTAGTTATTCAGTGCAATAAAATTGATGATGAAGTAATGAGATTAAAATCGCATATCGAATCATTTGACAATAAATTGTATGCCCAAAAAGACGGTAGGGACATTTATTCAGTGGTTAGTTTTTATCGGAATTATATGTGTTCTTTATTTCATTTGTATTGCAATATACCAGAGGTATAGCAATAAGCAAGGAGAAATTTATACGCAAGCTTTGATAAAATATCAACAACAAAGGAGAAATGTAAATGGGAAATAGAAAAGAGTTAGTATCATCATTGCAAGGCTTTCAAATGCGCGGTCGCTGCCGGATGTAAAATACATGGCGTCGCCTCCTTTCTGTTTTTTGGCATAAGAAAAGCCGCAGACTTTTTCAAAATCTGCGGCTTGGCCTATGAGAAAAGGACACCACTTGCACGATGCCCTTTCTCGTCAACTATTTAATTTTTTGTGTTCCCACACTCCATATCAATGACTACCGAAACGGTGATATAGTCCT
>ERZ791883.1212-NODE-1212-length-23242-cov-7.709363_pt1 | contig 23242 bp, 30 predicted proteins | sample MGYA00510160_ERZ791883 | MGnify/ENA primary metagenome ERZ791883 (study PRJEB30046, sample SAMN00792072) | human gut metagenome | study: EMG produced TPA metagenomics assembly of the A metagenome-wide association study of gut microbiota in type 2... | reverse complement strand
GCAGCACCATAATTACCAGCGGTCGCAGCACCACTATCACCAGTGGTAGCAGCACCATAATTACCAGCGGTCGCAGCACCACTATCACCAGTGGTAGCAGCACCACTATCACCAGTGGTAGCAGCACCACTATCACCAGTGGTAGCAGCACCATAATTACCAGCGGTCGCAGCACCATAATCACCAGCGGTAGCAGCACCACTATCACCAGCGGTCGCAGCACCACTATAACCAGCGGTAGCAGGAAACCCCGGATTTGCATTATTCCTATTAGTGCACCGTTCCTTTACATAAGATACGGTTGCTTTCACAAGCCCTTTTATATCGAGTTTTGCTCCGATATGTATTTTAGAACAAGCGATCTTTGTATCATCCTCATCCGCATCCATATAACCGCTTCCCTCAACTTCGTGAAACTTATTCATACCTATATAAGCAGGCGGATAATATCCAAAGACATCCAATGGATGAAGACAAAAATGAAATCCATTTTTGCAAGCTCCTATTTCTCCTTCCTCCTCGTAGTCCTTGCCTTCTTCGTATTTAAGCCCTCGGCATGTCATATCTGGATTAAAACCCTTGTATCCTTTTATTTTGGTAAACTCCTTTGGCAGAGTAACGTTATCAGGAAGATTTGCTCTAAGTATCATGTACGCCATATAGTTTGTATCAAATCCGGCTATTCCTGTACCAATGGCGGTGAGAAGAAATTCCTTTTCCGAATGCTCTTCAGCAAACTCTCGGAAGTTTCCTAAATAGGTAATTAACTCTTCCTTGGTTACTTTCTGCATATCCTTATCTAACGTTGGAATGGCGTAGGACTGACCTTGTATGCCTTCTGCCTGCCCCATCACTGCACCAAATTTTTCTACGGCTAATCTTGCTGCCCCTCCGGCATGATTACCGTTCATATTTGAACCAAAAACGAATATCTGATTTTCTGTAAGTTCCTGAATATTATCAGGAGTTAATTTCTTTTTCATAATGTATTGTTGTTAGTTAATTGGTAACTTCATAAAGCACATCCATATCGTCTTACTTTGTCTTCCTGTTGTATGACCGAACAACGGCTTATACGGAATAATAGACAATATTTCAATAGCTTTTATCTCGCTCTCGTTCCACTTAAAGACAAGAGTTCCATTTGGTTTCAAAACTCTCATGCACTCATCAAAGCCAGCCTTTATCACTTCCTGCCAATTGTCGGGGAGTTTTCCATACTTCTTTGCCATCCATGATGTTTCACCAAGTGTTTTTAAATGTGGTGGGTCAAACACTACCATATAAAAGGTGTTATCTTCAAATGGTAAATTAGTGAAATCTGCTACAATATCGGGTTTTACTTCTATGGTTCTGATTTTATCTCTATCCTTGGCCGTGATGGTTTCGCTACGCTTGTCAATGAATAAAGTGTTAGGATTATGTTTGTCAAACCAAAACATTCGGCTACCGCAACAGGCGTCTAATATGATTTTCGTTTTACTCATACTTATATTGTTTTACTCTAATTGATTCGTACATACTTACCTGCTATATCACACGTTCATCTCTCTGCCTCCTTAGCCTTAACCTTGCGTATTAGCGAACGGGCCTTGTTTCTCACAAGCTCCGTAATATCATCCGCGCTGTCTGCAAAGGAGCACTGATAGACATTGTCCGTACACTCCGACATGAACTGTACATGGGCCTTAGCTTCTTTGCCTACCTGCATTATCTTATCGTACATCTCCAATCGGTAATCAGGATGATATTTCTTAAGAACTTGGTTAAAGTCCATTGTAAACGTTTCTATCATGTCACAGATTAGAATAATCGCATTGGTGCAAGTATTGATATACTCCCTGTCTTCGGGTGACATATCAGACATGAGGCTCTGCATATTCTCCGTTTCACCTTCGTAGCTGTCAAGATATTCACGTATTACCCGATCCTCTATCTTTTGCATTTTTTCCTTTAGCAAAACGGCCTTGGCATATTGCCTGTTGATTATATACTGGGAGTGCTTGTTCTTTAGAGAAAGCATTTGGCTATCCTCCCTAATTGCTCTTCTCATTCTCTCTAAGACATCTTCGGGTAAGTCGTTTATAGTTAGTTTTTCCATTATTATGTTATATTTTTATCAATTACAATAATATCCGCTACACAGCAACATTCTCCGTCTATCCTCCATGAAGAATAAACCGGATATCTTCTGTTGAACAACGGACATCGCCTGCATCGGGAAAGTGTTCTTTTGTTTTCGCTTCTCCCGGTGCAGAAAATTGGGTATCCCTGAATATTCATTGCTTTCTTCTTATCTGTAAAAATCCGCGCTTCTCACATTCACGTAGCAACTCCATATCTTCATCCTTTATATCACATGGCGTTTCATGGTTGATGCTCATATAGTCTGATATTCCAAACTTTCGGCATATATCGTGATAGAAACGTTTGTTTCTGCCTCTTGCGGTCCAGCATACTGTTAGCTTCATAACTTTTTATCAAACTTGTGCAACCTGTTATACTTGTAATTTCCTATCTCGAATCTATTCTCAAAGAATATGTTGTTTATCTCGCACATCTTCATGTAATCGGCATTGGCATACAAATCTCCTCCGGCTATTCTTGCAAGAAGTATTTCTTTATATTCTTCGCGAGATATGTTTTCGGACGTATCATGCTCGGTACTTACATCATTGAAAGAATGTATTATCTCGTCACGTTCTTTATCGTAGGTAGCAAACCAGTTCATTATTACAGAACCGTCAATGCGTCCGTAAAACTTACCGTATGCCGAATTTTCACGTGCACGTTTAAAGCAAAGACATACATCTTCAATACGGAAATAGTAGTATTTCTCAAGAATAGAGTTAACGACGGAAGCGACTTGATAATCATTCATGTCTTCCCTCGTTCTTCCATAAAACAAAAGTGTTCCTTCGATAAATTTTACAAGGACGGCCTTTATGCAATCCGCATTAACGGATTTCCATTGTGACAGCTGGATTGGCGGAGAATTGATTGCTTGTTTAATGGTTGTTATCTCGCTACTGATGTTCTTGCAGATAGCTATCAGCTGCTTGGAAGATAGAACCGCTATTTCCTTGCTTGTTAGTGTAATTTCTGTTCCCATTATTTCTAAAGCTATTATTACTCCAGCGCGCTAATCTCTTACTAACCTCAAATGTCTTTTCTTTCTCAAACCTCATTTTCCGTCCCCCGCACTCAGACCAGTATTCATAAAATTCAATCAGCATATAATCAGGATATTGACCTTGATAAAGAAGTACTTCAGCCTTAAACTTATCCTTTCGTTCATCTATATTCTTTAATCCTGCAATTTTATGATTATAGCTAAACCCCGCTGTAAAAGCTTCCTCTAAAGACTTATCTTTATTGCTGCATGCCCATTCATGGGCTATTCTATTTATTTCCATATAAACATTTTTTATACTCATCTATATCCCCAAATGAATCATCGGAATTTTTATTATTTTTTCTTTATTGCAAAATAGAGTAACGCAAGCCCGTTCCATATAACATGAGCAAGCGGATGAAGCCCGCTTTCCTCGTCTTTCGTTTCACCTTTTCGATATGCTACCAAGTGCCTAAGAAGCGCAGAATAATATCGGTTTTCCGCATTAGGAAGATTCTGCCAGCTATTAGGAGCGTACTTTTTGCGCCAAAGTGATATACCTTAACGACTTCCTCTATCAAATCCAGCGGAAGCAAATCCCAGCGGAGTTTGTCGTCCTTGTAATCATTCTTAAATGATTCTGCCATAGTTATACATCTTTATAATTCAACCTCTTCGATTACAAACTCTATCCTCGGATTAAGTTTGTCAACCAGTTTTCGCGCATGTATTTCTACACATTGGCGGTCATTCTCTATTGCTTTACACGATTGAAGACAATCAAGTAAAATTTTAAAAGCATTGTCAAGATCAGGACGCAAGTTTTCGTGGTACACGTCTACGTTTATCTTGAAGAACCCTTTTATTTTTTTGTCTCGAATGCCGCATTGTACATAAAAAGTTTTTTCGTACTCTTTAAGAACTTTCTGCTTAGCCAAAGAACCATGACCGTACAATGTAACAATCTTGTAACAATTGGATTTACTCGGTATTTTCCCCCTTATTATCTGTTTATCATATATCATACATATTTTATTTTCAATTCAACACTCACAGGTTTGTCTTTCATCGTAGAGAAAGCATCAAGCAGCTTATCCTTGATTGTTTCCAAAGATTTTGTTAGGATATGGCTCTCTATTACTGTAAGCGGTAACTTTTTCCCGCTGTGTGTAATGAGAGCCATAGAGGTAATTACGTAGGGTTTCATTGGCTTTGTTCTTTTTCTGACAAATAGGATTTATTTAAATCCCCATTCTTTCATGTAGTCAATGTTTTCAGGAAATCCCTTTACTGATTTAGGACTAAGGAATATTCTCTCACTCTTAAATGGAGTACCTCCCCAATCAGTAGCAGGGCATTCTTCATATTCTTTTTTAGAAACTTCACTTACATTAAAATGGGGTTGTAAGCCATATCCCATTACGCCTACTCCTAAAAAATAGCCAATTTTCCGTAATGCCCATTGGATAGTTATCTCTTTGTGAAAGTAATACTCAGATAAAACAGCCACATATATTTTATGCGTAAAATATCCTGTTTCATTCAAATCGGGATCACATCTGATACAAAAGTATTTAATATATGAAAGTGTATTTTTAACAAACTCCTCATATATCTCACAATCCTCTTTTGAAAGGAACTCTTTTCCGTCATTTGCAATGTAAATGTTCTTGGTAATTTCTTTTGTTTCCATATTTTTTATTGCTGGTTATAATACTTTTTCACCTGCCTTGCAATCTTTTTGTTTAGCTTACTTAGCATCTCATACTGCTTGCTGTCACCCCCTGCATTATGAATGTCGCACTTTCGGTCTATCACAAGTTTCTGAACAATTGCAATTTCGGTTTTAGTTAATGTAAGTCTCATGGTAAATATATTTAGAGGAGAAGCCCGGGCTCGAACCGGGACGAGTTTATTCGGCTTGTTACTATAGCATGACTGCTAAGGTGGAAAAGCACCAACTTCCTATTTCTATTACACTCACCGCGCTACCCACGGCGTGCCTACCAATTACACCACTTCTCCATATTCACCTGCCCAATCTTCACAGGCCCTTGTTCCCGGATAGGCGGTCAAACCACACCGGGATAGTTAATTTGTTAGCTGATTAAATCTTAACCTGAACCTTTCACAGGACTTCTACATCAGTAGAGGGCTTTTGGTTTATTTTATTAAGTCTAAAATCTTTGTTTTAGCAATAGCATCCAGCTTCATATCTTGAAGTCCTTGCTTCATGTATTCCGCCGCCTTTTTGTTGGCATCATCCATGTCTTTTGCGGAAATGAGAACATAGTACTTGTTGCTTTTTTCATTGCCTTTATCGTCAACGAAAACATCAATCAGAGTAACCTTGTAAAAGAACTCATCATCCTGCTTCTCATTGACAATCTCACGTATCTTGCTACGGCTGATTGCGAAAACGTCGCAATTACCGTTGTATAGTTCATTGCCTTTTAGTTCGACATGACCGAAAAGTTCATCATCGGTAATATATTGTTCGGTGACTTCTTTTTCTTCTCCTTTGTCATTGGTCTTGTTTACCTTCAGCTTTAGTTCGTAGTACATTATTGTTCTGTTTTAAAATTTGTCTTTTAATTTTCTTGTTAAGTTTCCCGACAAAACGTCCATGCTTCTCCGTCGTTCCATCTGGCAGGCATTCCTTGTAGGAGTAAAGAAGCTTTTGCAGGAGAAGCACTTCCTGTTTTGTGAGGGTGAGTTTCATTGGATTAATGATATAAAAAGCGAGGTAACATTATAATAATGCCACCTACGCTTGGTTGATTATAATTCATTACTTGATGTTAATCAGCTCTTGATGAATAAGGTATATAGTGCTTGCATCATTTCTGAATAGCTCTGCATTGCCTTCATCGACACATGAAGCGTAATTGAACAGCAGTTGAACAAGTTCGTCTGCAAGTTCCCTTGGTGACAAGGATTCGTTGAACAACTGATTGAACCCGGATAAATCATACTGCTTTTCAGTTCTCATATCCAACTCCTCCCCACATAAGACGAAACGTTTCCTTTCCTTTCGGAGTGACAAGAAGCTGCGTACCTGCGTGCCCGTTTTTCTCAAAGTCCTTTAACTCAAAGTACATCGGTACGTATTGGGAATACGGTTTAAGCTTCTCTTTTGCGTCTCTATATAGGTATTTGTTGTCTATAAGCAATGAAATAAACTTGTTTTGAGGGACGTGTATCTGCTTTGCTGTGTCCCTAAGATTGGTAAGCAGGTTCCTTGATACCAGATTGTCGAAATATACAACTTTCGGTCTGTTCATCTCGTTTTCAAGTGCAAGCTGTTGGCGCACCTTTTCTTCCTCTATCCATTTCTCGGCTCGTTTGATTGGGTCGGAAATCATGTAGGAAGGAGAAGAAAGCTCCTTTAGCTTATGTTCACAAGCGATAAAATATCGTCGAGCCTGCTTCCCTTTTTCGTTTCCCTCCATCATTGATATTTCTTTAGCTGAATCAATGGTTAGAGCATATTCTGTCAATGGTCTCCCTCCATTAGGGTTTTTCATAAAATTCTGAAAAACCTCAAAATCTTGGTTCTCAATTAAATCGCACTGCTCTATTCGGTTTTTAATCCAATCGGCAAACTGTTGTTTGCTTTCAAGAAACGAATGAAGAAGTCTTGCGCTTACTGCTTTCTTACCGTTGTAGTCTTGTAGCGGTATAAGTTCACCGCCTTCATTTGGTAGGGATGTTCCAAAATAGGAATTTCCCGTTTGGAATAAATTTGTTGCCATAGTTGTAGGTCTTTTTTTTGGCATTATAGACAGAAAAACGGCTGTCCTTTCCCGATGACCTACACCAATGAATGGCAGGGAGAGCATTAACTTCTCCACTCGGGGGTAACAGCCGCTATATTGCAGCAAACTTGCAAGCATAAAAAATGCTCACTAAAAAGCGAGCGTCACTCGCCATTCATTATGTAGGTCGCTGCAAATATACTTCCTTTTTCTAAAATGCCAAAATATTCAGAGTTTTTTTCCTAAAATGGGAGTCCGTCATCTTCTTCGGCTTGCACAACAGGCGCTTCCACCGTAGCAGCCGCATTGCTTGAACCCTCAAACTCATAAGGCTTGAAGTCTCCAAGATAAACCTTTGATTTGGCCTCTGCATCCGTCTTATTCGCGTCCCTGTATTGCTTTGATAAAGACTGCTTGCAATAATGCGTCTTCCCAAACTGGCTCGGTTCTCTTCGCTCATTAACATTAAGGCCAAGATATACGGACTTCGCTTTCAGGTTCTCGTCCATGCTTACATACAAGTCATTTTCCTCAATGGGAATAATAACACACTTTTTGTTTTTAATTGTTGCTATGCCTGTTTTTTCAAGCTTCAGCAAATCTATGCTTCCGGTTAAATTCATTTTTTGTTAAGTATTTGATTAATAATTTCATTTGCAGCCGTTATTCGCTTCTCAAATTCGGCTATTACAGATTCATCCCTTGTTATCTCTACAATGTGAATGTTATGTTTCAAGAACGGGCAGAAAACGACAAAATCGGCTTTGTCCAAACCCGTACAGGACATCTCCGCTTGTGTTTGGTAGAAGTATATAGGATTTACTGATTTAAGCGTATCGTTATCCTTAACCTCATTCATATACTCCATGAACTTTTTAGAAGTTGGGCATTTTATTTCTACCACCTTTCTTAAGCCATCCTTAATTGCTATCCGGTCAGGAGAAGCGGAAAAGTAAGGTATTGTAGGATGCTGTATGCTTTCACACTCTTCAAGTTCGCAACCTGTGACAAGTTGGTAACGTTCTGCTGCAAAGTCCTCGACCTCATGTCCCCAATCAGTATATTTATTACTGAAGCTTACTTGCTGCTGGTATATCTCGAAGTAGTAATCGTCTTCAATGTACTTAGGGAGTAGATTTCTCTCTGCGCACACTTCATATATATAGGAAAGGGCTGTCTTTCCAAACATCTCTCCTTTCTTCCCGCTTGTCATGAGGTCTCCAATGCGGCTACCCGTAAAAAAAGAAATTCGAGACTTCAACCATTCACTTGAATTTTGTTCTATCATTGCGCTGGCTGGTTAAAGATTTCACCCGTTGTTTCATCTACAACTTCCGCTTCTTCCAATGCTTCTTTCATGGCATTTCGCCTGACATCCGCATTCGTTGGATTATCCTCGTATGAAACCTCAGCTTCATCAATATTCTTTTCAACCAAATCGTCTTTTACCACTGCTTGATCGAAAGTTTGTGCGCGCTGCATGTCAATGCTTAAAATGCCGTATTTGGAGATAAGCATTTTTAAGACCGTTTTCTTGCTCATTGAATCGAAGTCCGTAGCCCAAAGTCCTCCACCTCTTTTATAAGTTTGCGAGAACTTTTTCCCATGCTTTTCGCATTCTTCCCGGCTCATGTACATGTATTTTTCAAAGCCGTTTGTGAGGGAGAAGTACGCCATGTAACCGACAATCTTATCCGATTTCCTTTCCCCGAACGTATATTCTCCAGTGAAGCGGTTTTCGCTCTTGATTTCTCCCTCATACACTTCGGTAACGTTAATGGTTTTGTACTGACCCGATCTCATAGCCAGCTGAGTCATACCCTTGTATCCGATTTGGAAACTCGCCTGATTACCATAAGGTATGATATAAGCAAACCCTAAATTGGGGTTTATCGGCAAGTCCAATGTAGCCGCTATAACCGCAGCGTTCATAATAGATTGAGGTTCCGCCTTTTGGAGCAATGTATTGCTATTGGCAACCGCTACGATTGAACTGATAAAACCGGGAGCTTTCTTCCCTAAAATTTCTTTAAAACGTGACTTCACGTTTTCATTCGCAAGCATTGATTTAAGCTGCGGGACTGTCGTTACTGTACCCATTATTTCTATATTTATTAGTTTAACAATATCTTGATAACCCCTGACTGAGACAAAGGCTCATTCTTTCTTCTTCAAGCTCATCAGGAGTGTAATCGTATTGACTACATTCTATCTCTGTGCGCAACTCCTCTATATCTTCCTCTATAAGCTGGATAATTTCCTCCTTTGAAGAATATCCGTATTCAGGAAGATACGCCAAAGGAGAGGACCTAACTTTATTCAGTTCCTTATATAATTCTTCAAGTTCATTTTCCATTATTTTCTCTTTTGAACCGCCTGTACAAGGTTAAATCAAAACGGTGCGCACTTCGTTTATCTCGCGGCTTTTAGTACAGTAATAGCACTACCTTATTGCGGTTATTTATATTGTTATTGATGATTTCCAGCTAAAAACCGGACTATCTTCTCAGACTGCCCGGCAACCTAAACAAATAATTCATCCATAGGATAATTCAGTTCTCGTGAGCGTTCCGATGTTAAGCCTTACCACTCGCCTTACGGTGAGCCACGAGAATATATATAATAAGCGTGTACGGCCGCCTTTCATTACCACCGCATACTTTACACCGATTTAAGACTGTATCGGACGCTTATGTTGTCTTTATGACCTGTTGTTTCTCGCGATACGGGCGCCCAAACCGCATACTTCTCTACCGTAGGACATTTCGGTGCGAGAAACAATCACGATAACCAAGCCTATACGTAGTTTCGGCGTTTCCGCTATACGTAATCCTTGGTTATATTGAAACAAATCCGAATATCAGATATTCAAAATTTGTCTCACATTCAACACGTCAAAGAACGGTGTATCTTGCTTCCTCTGCACGAATCGAACGTGCAACAATCGCTAACCGGAACAGGCCGGAAACGCTAAACCCTTACGAACAAATAACCTTAGCGATGCTCTAACCATTGAGCTAAGAGGAAGGAGCGTTATTCACACAACGCGGTTTTTTTCTATGAATCTTTCAATACTTCTCAGTTCGTACCATATAGTACGCCTGTCGTATTTTGAAAATGATATTTCGGCATTATTCCTTAGTTTTTCCAACAGTTTTTCTCCACATCCTAAGTATGCCATTGCTTCTTTGGCAGAGAGCCATAGTTTGTTTACCGGCTCTACCTTTCCGGTGTTTTTTGAGCGTCCCATACCTTACCAGTTTAAACTATCGTAGTAATCTTTGTTGCTTAAATAAGTCTTCACGATCTGCGTATCGCTGCAACCTTCACCGAGGGAATCTACAATAACATTGTAAGCCGTTTCTGTCATATTGTATATGACCTCTTCATTATAATCAGATTTTCCAACTATTCCGAGAAGGAAAAGGAATCCTGTAAAGCCTAAAGCGAATACAGCTATCTGTTTGAATACTTTGTTGTTATTCATAATGATAATATATTACTGAAGTCTTTTTACTATTAAACCTTCAGGACAGCTCTTCGAGTAAAAAGAATATCCTTTTTTTGACAACCTTGATATAGTGGATCGGGCCACATTGGACTTTACATGCTTATCCTTTATAATCACCGTATCACCAACCTTTATACTCTTCAATGTATCTGCCGGAGATATTTTTTTTACAGCTACTGTTTTAATGTCATTCATGTTTATATATTATTGTATTAATCACCTACAAAGCAAGAACCGAATCGTCCTCTATTATTGTTTGTATAATAAGCCGATACAGGAGCGGAGAAGTCATCATACTTACTTCTTTCGGCTGGTTTCCACCCTTCGTGCTCTTTTCTCAATTTATCAGCAAAAGCCTTATTGTCGATAGATTTATAATCTACCATGTTGGCAATTTCCTCTCTTGTACGAATAGTAAACTTTGCCATTTTCCAAGACTTTCTCAAACTTTCAGACCAAGTGTATTTACCTGTCTTATAAAGGTTATGAGCTCTTTTCATTATGTCTGATAAATCGTACTTCATATTTGTTTTCTTTATTTATTTTATTATCTTTGTATCTACATTGATTTGTAACGTTGTTAACCGCTTTGTTGATTAACGACAGTGCAAATATAGTGACTTATTTTGTTACTACAATAAAATAGTAGCTTTTTATGTTACTATTTTTTATGTTATAAAACATGTTTTATGTAGTTGGCTGATTATTAAATGGATATAATTATGGATGATAAAATTTTAAAAGCTAAATACGGTTCGGACAAAACGCCGCTTCATCTTGGAGAACTTGAAATACCATGTTATGTGCTTGAGGATGGCACGAGAGTATTCTCCGGAAGAGGGATTCAGAAAGCGATAGGATATGACAACAAAAGCGGTCAGTGGATGAGTAGCTTCTGTAAAATGGAAGGTATTTCAAGTTATCTTTGTGCCGGCGATAACAGCATATCAGAGCGACTTTCCAATCCTGTAAAGTTCAAAAGGAATGATGCAGGTGGTTCACAGTCAACCACTAACGGATATGAGGTAACTTTATTGGTAGATATTTGTTCTGCCATAATAGACGCAAATCGTGCCGGCGTTTTTAATGATGAAACAATCGTAAGAAACGCTGATATAATTATTCGTTCAGTTGCTAAGGTAGGTATTATAGCACTTGTTGATGAAGCGACAGGCTATCAGTACGAACGTGAGAATGACGAACTTCAAAAGATTCTCAAAGCATACATATCAGAAGAGCTTCTTCCTTGGCAAAAGCGTTTCCCTGATATATTTTACAAAGAGTTATTCAGGCTTAACGGGTGGGATTTTACTGTAAAAGGAATAAAGAAAAGACCCGGAATTATAGGAAAATGGACTAATATGTTTATTTATGAAGAGCTGCCCAATGGCGTGCTTGATGAGCTTAAGAAAAAGACGCCAAAAAATGAATCCGGAAACAGAACAAGTAGATATCACCAGTTGCTTACGCTTGACATCGGAGAACCTAATCTTGAAAAGCAGATAAACAAGGTAATAACACTGTTTCAAGTTTCCGACAACATGAAACAGTTTTGTGATAATTTTAAAAAGATGAAAATGCGCCAAATAGGGCAAATGGAAATTCCGTTTGACTTTGATGAAAATGGACATACGAAAGAATCTTAATAAATATAACAAAATAAAATACTTTCAAATGACTTGGAAAATATTAGATATTATTCATCGATCTCTTCCGACTCAATAAGAAGAAATTCAAGAAGTGCAGCAATTCTCATCAAATCGGATGCGTACAATGACATATTGGCTTTGATTGCGGAGGGGCAATCTTTGTAATCTTCTGAAAAAGCTATTTCCCCTTTTGCTATTTGTGCAGAAAGGCGTTTCAACGTTTTTAACTCAGAATCGAGGCCTTCAGACACATTAGACATCCATTTAAAGGTGTTCACTTCTGCCGCTTTCCTTGCCTTTTTCATGCTTTTGGCAACTACTGGATTTTTAAATTCTTTGTAATTCATAATTCGATCTTTGAAATGTTGTACAATCGGTTAATTAATGCTGGGAAAATAGAATATATTATTTATTAAATTATTCAGCTTCGAATACAAAATAAATGAAGTCATTATCTTTAAATTGAACACGCACAACAGCATAAGCGTGTCTCACTCTTGATATTTGATTTCTTCTTTTTTTGTTTATGTAGAAAGGAGATTTAATATCAGCGTTTTCAGACATATCAAACATCCATTTAATTATATTGCGCTGTGCCGCTCTTTTTGCCTTTTTCATAAGAGCAGAAATATTTGAATCATTAGTACATTTGTAGTTCATTGCTATATAATTTATTAATTTATATATTATGTATGTTTCTATGGCAACTTTCACAGACGACAAGAACGTCAGAAGGTAGATATTCCCAAGCGAATCTGTTGTTAATGTATTTTACATGGTGTATATTCAGATTCTTTTCGTTGCCGCATATTTCACATTTCCTACCTCTTACAGCCAATATAAATTCTCTGTAAGACTTCCATTGTGGCATTTCTAATTGGTCGTGATATGGGCTTCTCTTTTTAGACCATTCATTTTGAAGGTTTCTTCGTTTTGTTTCGGCAATAGCAGGCAAAAGCCTTTTTTTTCTGTTATTTTCAATTAAACGGCTATTTGCGACATTCACGATAGCAGCGATTGATGTAACTTTTTCTCCTTTCGTTGTTAACCAATTCTTTTTGTCCCAATATTCTATAACTTGTTCTGTGGTTATTAAATATGGTTTCTTTCTTGAAGCAAGAAATACATCTATATCTTCTTTCTTGAATTGAGTATTTACATTAAGTATATTATCCATATTGTTATGTATTATGTTAACTTACAAATTACCAGGTTTGAAGGAACGTTGATTTTTGAGTGAATCATCCCCTTACCCGTAGAGAGTGTTTTTCTCTCTAACGGTTCAGGGATAATTCGATGGTAAATCACCAGTATAAGTTAGGTATCGACCCCATCGGCTCTGAATTGGGTGCTTCCAATCTCGGCTTTCAGCTTTTACAGAGTTGGTTATCTCGTAACCTGCACCTGTGCACCAGTCCGCTTATTTCAATCGACTGCCTTCTTTCGTGCATCCCCTCATGGGCTTTCACCATGATGCTTCGGAAGGTTGTTTTAAATCTGTTATAGGTCGACGTTCAATTTCTACCGTTAGCCCTCCGCAGTATCTCGTAAAGCGGAAACTATAACCGATTGTAGATTCATATAAAAAGCATGAATCCCGTAATAGGTAGCAGCTATCACAGGATTCATCTCATATAATTAACCCGGGAAGGGGTAAGTATAAACAATGTCATCGAACAACTGCTACTTGTTACGCGTGCAAATATAGTAACATTTTTTGTTACCAATGATGTTTTAGGCATTTTTTTAGTCAGTAATTGAAAAAAATATAAATTATGGAAGCGTTTAACGATTACACTTATCGTTTTTTAGAGACGATAGAAAAGTTGGAACTTACCGATTATAAGGTGTGGAACACTTTAGAAAATTTATCAAAAGCCACCATGTCTAAAATAAGACGTGGAATATGCGGTGTGTCTATGAACACGTTGCAAGAGTTTTGTCAAACATATAATGTCAACGCCAACTACATCCTTACCGGAAAGGGGAATATGTTTCTTGACACCGGTAAAGCTCCGGCCAATAGCCTTACCGCTTCACAGAATCAAAGAATGTTTGAAGATATGATTAAGGACAAGGATAATCAGATAGCCGACTTAAAGGCTGAAATAGAAAGGATGAAGTCTGCAATGGATAAGTTGACCGGACAGAATGAAATCATGCGAGAACAGCTTGGATTAAGCGGAAGAAGGGCTTCAACCAAGAGTGCGTAATAATTGATTTCAATACCGGGAGGGTTGTTCGATAAATTATGCTTGAAAATTATGTTGATAAACATTATTTATTTCGGAACAAAATTAAAATGTTATTTGTTTATTTCTTACTTATCGTTTTAACATCAAAAAATATTTATGAACGACGCGAATTTAGTAAGATACATATCGCACCTCTTAGATGCGTACAACATAGTTTCCAAGAGAGTAGATGATCTTGAAAACGAAGTAAGGATATTAAGAGGAAGCCAAGAGGTTACGCCTAAAAAGGAGTGCAAGGTATATGATATGAGAGAAGTTCATAAATTAAAGATATTGCATAAGTAAAGAAAATACTATGCAATTAGTATGCAAATGATTTATTTATGATTTATAATTTATTGTTTTTTAGATAGTTATGCTATGTAAAATTCGGCTTCCCAAGCTGAGGGTCACGAGTTCGAACCTCGCTTGCCGCTCTTAATGGAAAGTCAGATAGTTATCGTAAGATTGCTATCTGACTTTTGTTTTAGGGGTAGGCTGCACTCTTCAGTTTCATAATATTGGCATGTGTTGATGCTTTGTAGTTATATATAATGTATTGGCATGTGTTGATGTTTTAGGAAGTTAATATAATAACCGTACGATGTTAACTTCGTAGCGGCACGATGTTAACTTATTAGGATGTAATAAGTTAACATCTATTTAGGGCGCCTGTATGCTTGTCGTAAGCGGTTGATTAAGACAGCTCTTCAAGAGGAAAAAGCCTGTGTCCATAAAGTCTGCAAAAAATAGTGTTTATATAATAAACGCTTTTCGCACAGAAATTTGTACTTTTGCACTCCGTTTAATATGAACCCGAATAGAAAACTTTAAAAACAAAATAAAATGGCAGTAGAATTGAAAGACCTTACCAAACGTAGTGAGAATTATTCTCAGTGGTACAACGAGTTGGTGGTAAAGGCCGATTTGGCAGAACAGTCGGCTGTGCGTGGATGTATGGTAATCAAGCCTTACGGATACGCTATCTGGGAGAAGATGCAGCGTCAGCTGGACGATATGTTCAAGGAGACAGGGCATGTAAATGCTTATTTCCCTTTGCTCATCCCGAAATCATTCCTCAGCCGCGAAGCGGAGCACGTAGAAGGCTTTGCCAAAGAGTGCGCCGTAGTGACACACTATCGTTTGAAGAACGATCCGAACGGTGGCGGTGTAGTGGTAGACCCTGCTGCAAAGCTGGAAGAGGAACTCATCATTCGTCCCACTTCGGAAACTATCATTTGGAACACCTATAAGAATTGGATAAACTCTTACCGGGACCTGCCTATCCTGTGTAACCAATGGGCAAACGTATTCCGCTGGGAGATGCGTACCCGCCTGTTCCTGCGTACCGCCGAGTTCTTGTGGCAGGAAGGCCATACAGCCCACGCCACCCGCGAGGAAGCCGAAGAGGAAGCTGTACGGATGCTGAACGTATATGGTGAGTTCGCTGAAAAGTACATGGCAGTGCCCGTTGTTAAAGGTGTGAAATCGGCCAACGAACGTTTTGCCGGCGCCCTCAACACCTATACAATTGAAGCGATGATGCAGGACGGCAAGGCTTTGCAAAGCGGTACTTCACACTTCTTGGGACAGAACTTTGCCAAAGCCTTCGATGTGCAGTTCGTAAACAAAGAAAACAAATTGGAATACGTATGGGCTACTTCATGGGGAGTATCTACCCGCCTGATGGGTGCGCTTATCATGACACATTCCGATGACAACGGTCTGGTGCTTCCGCCACACTTGGCTCCGATACAGGTGGTTATCGTGCCTATCTATAAGAATGCCGAGATGCTTGCCAAGATTGACGAGAAGGTGGCCGGCATCGTGGCCAAACTGAAGTCCATGGGTATCTCTGTGAAGTACGACAATGCCGACAACAAGCGTCCGGGCTTCAAATTTGCCGACTATGAGGTGAAAGGTGTTCCCGTTCGTCTGGTTATGGGTGGTCGTGACTTGGAGAACAACACAATGGAAGTAATGCGCCGCGATACGCTGGAAAAAGAAACCCGTTCTTGCGACGGCATCGAAGAATACGTGAAAGACCTGCTCGAAGAGATTCAGGCAAATATCTATAAGAAAGCGTTGGACTATCGCAACAACCGCATCACTACGGTAGACAGCTACGACGAATTCAAAGAAAAGATTGAAGAAGGCGGCTTTATTCTGGCTCACTGGGACGGAACCACCGAAACAGAAGAGAAGATTAAGGAAGAAACCAAAGCCACTATCCGCTGTATTCCGTTTGAGTCTTTCGTGCCGGGCGACAAAGAGCCGGGCAAGTGTATGGTGACCGGCAAACCGTCTGCTTGCCGCGTGATATTTGCACGTTCTTATTAATAATAAGGTGTTTTTATTTCTGCGGGATGAATATGGCTTTCATCCTGTGAGGTAAGCATAATACTGAGGGCTTTGTCAAAATGAGATTCCACTATCTGTTTTTGACAAAGCCCTCCTTTTTTTTATTCTTTGGGGATAGTTCAACTCCGTTCTTTTACTTTTGGTCTGTACCAACCGTTGGTACGGCTCGTACCTCACAGTGGTATTGTCCGTACCAATGGTTGGTACAAGTCCTACCACTTATTGGTACGAGCAGTACCAGACGGTGGTATTTATTGGTACATATACACTGTTGATAAACAATACAGTACGGCGAAGAGAAATTATTGCGGTCTTTCCCGTTTGGATTGCACTTCCGGGCGGGACATCTTGGGTGAAATGCTGTCCGTAGCCATGCTCTTTTCAGCCGGTTGCTTCTTCAGCCTTTTCAGTTTCCATTTGTTCCAGAAGAGCAGCTCATTCCATTTATTGAAATCCTTTTTGAAGATGATGCCTATCCCTTGGGTGGTGAGGTTGGTCTTGGTATAATACCGGTCGTTTGTTTCGTTATACGCTTTCAGGCGTATGTCGCCGGAGCGGTTCACAAGCCATTCGGCTTGGAAGTCGCCCACGAAATTGGTGTTGGCCATCGGGTTGTCGCGATAGCCGAAGTTGCCGTTGATGAGCAGTCGGTTGTTCAGCAGTTGTCCGGAGAGCATCGTCTCGAACTCCATATCGGTCCAGCCTTTTTCTCCGGTACTGAAATTTGTGCCGAAGTTCCAGTTGTTGCTGTCGATGATCTGTGAGAGCGCATTGTTCAGTTGTCCGGAAAGGGTGGAGGACAGCACACTCGACATCATATTGGAGTTGCCGGTGGCGTCCACATTCTCCGGGGTATAGAATTTGCCGATACCCAGTAGATAGAGTATTTGCAGGTTCATCTGTTCGTCCGTTGGGATGTAGTTGCGCACCAGTGCTTGCACTTCATCACGTTCATTGGGCAGTTCCAGACTCATTTTAATGTCCGGTGAAGTGAGTTGCCCGGTCAGTGCCATGAGGCAGTTCACCTTGATGCTGGTTTGGTTGACGTAGTTGCTGGCATCAGGAACAAGGTCGTTCAGCGAAGCGGAGTTCACAAGGTAACTTGCCTGGATGTCGAGGGTGGCATCCAGCGGCAGGCCGTTGAAGGTGATGGTGCTGCCGTCTTTGATGATGAAGTCCTTGCGGATAACTTCCTGCAAGCTGAATTTATAAACTCCCTGACTGATGCGGTAGCTGCCAAACATTTTCACGTCTCCTTTATTGTAGAATTCAGTGCGGATGTTTCCCGTACCTTTTCCGCTGATGTAGTCGCCGGCAACGGGATCCATGATGATTTTCATGGTGGCATCCGGGGTGGCATCTATCAGGAGGTTCAGCCGGATGTCGGTATCGCTTTCTTTCTCCAGAACTTCTTTCTGGGCCAGCTCGTATTCCGATGCCAGCATGACGGAGTCTTGCAGTATGCGGCGCGGCGTCTTGTCCACAAACTGTATGAACTGGTTGCTGACGGCCGAAGCAATACCTTCTTTCATATAGGTGAAGTTGGTGTTGCGGTTGGTGGTCATCGCTACATCTATGTTGACGCCCTCTGCCGCATTGCCGGCAATGGTGGCGTTGCCTGTGCCGTAGACTGTGCCGTAGAAGGGGAAGTCGGGAGATTCCTTGGTGTTCATTACCAGCATGTTGTTGACATCGAACTGGAAGCGGTATTCCAAGTTCTTGAAGTGCTGGTAGTGTAGGTAACCGTTGGCTCTTCCCTGATGCCCTTGCGTGTCGAAGATGCGGTTGTTGCGGAAGGTCAGTCCGCCGGGCTCGATGAGTATGCTGTCTTTCAGGGAGAAGGTGGTGTTGAGCACATCCACTTTAATGGAAGCGTCGCCGAATACACGCCCTTCCATGGTCAGCGCTTTGAATTTGCCGTAGAAATGGACATGGCCGCTGGCACGCCCGTTGAATTCGGGAGTGATGCTCTGCATGTAATGATGGATGAATTTCAGGTTGGTGCTGTCGGCTTCAATTTGCAGGTCGAGTGAGCTGGTAGGCTTTATGGGATAGATGTAGCCGTACACGTGGCTCTTGGCAATGTCTTTCTCGCGGATGCGGGCATCCAGATAGATGCCTTTCACATCGTGATGCCATTCGCCATGTATGTTGGCATCACCCAGCAGGCCTTCGTTCAGACCGAGGTTACGTATGAATAAGTCGGTGCTCATTACCGGCTTTTTAAGTACGCCGCTGGCATACGCAGGGCCTGTGGCTTCGCCTTTGAAGTTGACGCCTAAGTCGGCTATATCGAATACGTACCCTATATTAATCTCTTTCAGATTCAGGCGTACGGTGTCCTGAGGCTGTTCGGAAACGGTTCCGTTGATGCGCAGATGACGCTCTTTGTGGCTGAAATAGAAGTTGTTGACATGTATCTTTCCCGAATCGACCACGATCTGCGAAGGGTGTATCTTCCAGATGGTGTCGTTGAGGATTACGTCTGTCTCCTGAACATTGACGATTGTTTTCAAGGCGGGAATGTCTTTCCTGCCTTTATGGGCGGACCTTAGGTGTTGTTTGCCGCCGTCTGTCTCCCGAACCGATTCGCGGATGAATTGCGTAACGGCCGCCAGTTTGCCGCTATAAGTCACCGCACTGCTGTTTCCCCAGTTGAAAACAGCCTGTATACGGTCGTCTTTGGCTTGGGCTTCCAGCGCTACATTGACCGCGCCGTTGGGCTTCCGGTTAGTGAAGCGTACCTTTGCCTGAAACTGTTCGCCCGGATTTTCACAGAGAAGAACGCCCGACTCAAAAAACTTTTCTTTATAGCTCAGCCGCGGGAAATAACCTTCCACACGCAATCGTTGCAATTTGTCGTTGAAGTAGCCTTTCAGTGTGGAGTGGGTATATACTTTCAACGGTATCTGGAATACGGTAGACAGTATCTCCGTATTGTAGATGTGCAGGTCGAAGTAGAAATTATTGGCTGTTTCCCGGGGACGCTTGTCGGGTAATATCAAGGCGGGGATGTAGCGCCGCATGATGTTCAGTACGCTGGCAGGGAGGGTCTGGTACGAGTAATCACCCTCGATCGTACCCCGCAGGAAGTTGGAGTTTATAGTCAGCCGTTTCTGATGTTCATCGTTTTGGGTGGCGGCAATCCGCAGGTTGTCCATAAAGAAATTCTGGTCCGGAGCAGTATATTGCAGGCTGTCAATGTTGATTTCTCCATTCATATCGTTGATGGAGCTGCCGGTGAAGTCGGCTTTTATCTTGACAGATAATTCTGTGTCCTTATATTTGGGGGTGAGGTGAAGGGTGTTCGGACGGAAATGGCTGACGGCGGCGTGGAAATTGAATGTGGGTGTCTTGCCGGCTGTGTTGATTGCGCCGTTCAGCTGTATCGCGCCGTTTTCATCATCCAATGTCACGTTTCCGTTGAATCCGCCTTGTTTGTATTCTCCGTCCAGCGTGATGTTTTCATAGGTGTAATCGCTGTAATCTATGGAAGCAACCAGTCCCTTCATGGTAATGGAAGGATACTTTTTTTCGTAATGATTTCCTTTGAGGTCCATGTTGAAGGTTACTTTCCCGAATTTGTCGTTATTCAGCAGCTTGCCCAGTTCGAACTCTGCGGTCTTTACTGCACCGGAATAGGAAAAATAACCCTTTTCTTTGTCCGAACCGAACTTGAGGTCCGTCTTGACAGTGCCTATGTCCGTACGCACTTCACCATAAGTGACCAGATCTGTGAAGTATCCGGATATTTCTCCCCGGAACGATACCGTACCTAAATGTTGCAATACCGGAGGTACTCCCTTATAGTCTTTGCTCAGGTTGCGGACAAAAAATGTGATGCCTTCCGGATCGGCGTATAAATTGGACAAGTTGCCGAATATGTAGGCATCCTGAGGGTGTGACAAGTCCTGCAAGGATACATCGCCTTTCAGCAGGAAATGGTTATCGGCGGAAATCTGCAATTTGGGGCAATTAAGCTGGTTGACTGTTCCGTCGGCTTTCATTTCCAGTTGCAGCGTCTCCCTGAAAGGTTTGAAGGCTGGTACAAATGCAGATAAATCCTGCAATGCAACCGCCGAAGGCAATATGTGGAAAGAGAAGCGGACATCATTGGCGAAATTGCCGAAAGCTCCCAAACTGTCATATTCCATACGGATAGTGTCCATTGCCAGGGAGGTGTTGGGCAGGTCAATGGCAAAATTATCTATCCACATCTTCTTGTTATTGGCCACTATCTTAAGACTTAATTTCTTTAGTTCAAAGCCGGAGTGGTCTTCTTCAATACTCATTCGCTTAATGGCGGCATTGATCGAATCGCTCTGAAGAGCTTTTAAGGAGATGTTGGCGAGAATGTTGGACAGGCGGATGTGCTGCGGATTGAACTTTCCCGGAGTTCTTTCGGCGGATAGGACATCGTAAGATACCCGCCCGCGACGTATCAGCAGGGAGTTGATGCGAAGATCCAGATTGCTTTTCTTCTTGACAGTGTCTTTGGAAGCGAACGCATCGAGTACGAACTGGAAATTGCTTGTCGCTTGAGGAGTGGGCTTTTCCAGATTAGCGTTGAAACTGAATAATTGTACGTTTCCGATAGATATTCTTCCGTTGAATAAGGGGAGTATCTCGAACTTGGCGGACAGACGCCCTACTTTAAGCAGCTCTTTTCCCGACTGGTCGTTCAGCATAAGGTCATCGATAATAATCCGGTTCAGCAACCCTATATTGATCCGCCCGATAGTAAGCCGGCTGCCCAATACGGAACTTAGCTCTTTGGCTACGAGTACAGACATCTGATGCTGGACATAAGGGATGTTCAGCAATAAAATTATCCCGATATAGAGCCCCAGCACTATACCGATTATCCAGCGTACTGTCGTTTTCAGCGTTCTGATAGGCGGTTAATTTTTTGTTCGGCCAACAAAAATATGAAATAATACGTTATGGATACTACTTTTATCACTACTTTTGCAGCGTTTAAACGTAAATAAACACTATGAGTACAATAATCTTAGGAATAGAATCTTCATGTGATGACACTTCTGCAGCAGTCATCAAGGACGGCTACCTGCTATCGAATGTTGTAGCCAGCCAGGCAGTTCACGAAGCTTATGGTGGAGTTGTTCCCGAATTGGCTTCGCGTGCACATCAACAGAACATAGTGCCGGTGGTGCACGAGGCTTTGAAACGCGCCGGAGTCACAAAAGAAGAATTGAGCGCTGTGGCATTTACACGCGGTCCGGGACTAATGGGGTCTTTACTGGTAGGTGTATCGTTTGCCAAAGGGTTCGCTCGCTCTTTGGGTATTCCTATGGTGGATGTTAATCATCTGACAGGACATGTGTTAGCGCATTTCATTAAAGCGGAAGGTGAAGACAATGTTCAACCTGAATTTCCTTTTCTTTGCCTGCTGGTTTCCGGCGGAAATTCTCAGATTATTTTGGTGAAAGCCTATAACGATATGGAAATTCTGGGGCAGACCATTGACGATGCTGCCGGTGAAGCTATTGACAAATGTTCAAAGGTAATGGGGTTGGGCTATCCCGGAGGCCCGATTATTGATAAATTGGCACGTCAGGGCAATCCGAAGGCATTTACTTTCAGCAAACCGCATATTCCGGGATTGGATTATAGCTTCAGCGGCTTGAAAACGTCATTCTTGTATTCCTTGAGAGACTGGATAAAGGACGATCCCGATTTCATCGAGCATCATAAGACGGATTTGGCAGCTTCATTGGAGGCTACCATTGTCGATATATTAATGGATAAATTGCGTAAGGCGGCAAAGCAGTATAATATAAAAGAAGTGGCTGTTGCCGGCGGTGTATCGGCAAATAACGGTTTGCGCAACTCTTTCCGCGAACATGCGGCAAAATACGGTTGGAACATATTCATTCCTAAGTTCAGTTATACAACGGATAATGCTGCAATGATCGCCATTACCGGCTACTTCAAATATCTGGATAAGGACTTTTGTCCGATAGAAGCGCCCGCTTATTCGCGTGTCACCTTGTAAGAAGAATATATTCCCTATATAATAAGGTATGAAGCTGGAAGAAGAAATAGGAGAACTGTTGAAAGCGAAGAATCTGTCCCTTTCCACCGCTGAAAGTTGTACCGGTGGCGGAATTGCCGCCTTAATAACTTCGGTTCCGGGAAGCTCGGAGTACTTCAATGGAGGGATTGTGGCATATTCTAATGAAATAAAGCAAGATCTGCTTCATGTTTCTGCCGAAACACTGGCCAGACATGGTGCAGTGAGCCGGGAGACTGTTGTTGAAATGGTGAAAGGTGCGATGAAAACGCTGAAAACGGACTGTGCGGTTGCCACTTCGGGCATTGCAGGTCCCGGTGGTGGAACACAGGAAAAACCGGTGGGTACAATCTGGATAGCAGCTGCTTATAAAAATGAAATTGTGACAATGAAGCAGGAGGGAGATTGCGGAAGGGCAGGAAATGTACAGTGTGCTATTCAAAATGCGTTGTCGATGCTTTGCGGCAAACTGAAATGAGCAAAAAATGTTCTCGTACAATGAATTATTTTAGGAAAAACTTGTTTTGTAACGATAAAAGTGCTTACTTTGCGCTCTGTTTGAAATAAGTATAGATAAAAA